>ERZ808266.238-NODE-238-length-21067-cov-7.991196_pt1 | contig 21067 bp, 20 predicted proteins | sample MGYA00521278_ERZ808266 | MGnify/ENA primary metagenome ERZ808266 (study PRJEB31516, sample SAMN03275591) | gut metagenome | biome: mammalia-associated habitat; material: feces | host: Papio cynocephalus | place: Kenya | collected 2012-08-02 ... | reverse complement strand
GTTCCGTTCAGACAACGACAGAACAAACAAAGGAATAAACCAATGACGAACGTTCAGCGTTCTCGCCGCCAGGTGCGCCTTTCCCGCGCCCTCGGCATCGCTCTGACCCCTAAGGCTCAGCGCATTTTCGAAAAGCGTCCGTATGCTCCGGGTGAGCACGGTCGTACCCGCCGCCGCACCGAATCCGATTACGCGGTGCGTCTGCGCGAGAAGCAGCGTCTTCGCGCCCAGTATGGCATCTCCGAGAAGCAGCTCCGCGCCGCTTACGAGAAGGGCACCCACACCGCCGGTCAGACCGGCAACGCCATGCTGACCGACCTTGAGACCCGTCTTGACGCTCTGGTCCTGCGTGCCGGCTTCGCCCGCACCACCGCCCAGGCCCGTCAGTTCGTGGTCCACCGCCACATCCTCGTCGACGGCAACATCGTCGACCGTCCGTCCTACCGCGTCAAGCCCGGCCAGACCATCCAGGTCAAGGCCAAGAGCCAGACCATGGTTCCGTTCCAGGCCGCTGCCGAAGGCGTGCACCGCGACGTGCTGCCGGCGGTCCCGGGCTACCTGGACGTCAACCTGCCTTCCCTGAAGGCCACCCTGACCCGCAAGCCTGAAGCCGAGGAGATCCCGGTGCAGGTGAACATCCAGTACGTGGTCGAATTCTACGCCCGCTGATCTGGATCTACATACTGTAAATACATACGGTATAAGGACATACAGCAAAGAGCCTCGCAGCCGTTGCGGCCGCGGGGCTCTTTGCGATTTGGCGGACGCCACGGGTACCATGGAACCATGTTGCTTCATTTACATCTCGTCCGGCACGGGCAGACCTTCTTCAACCGCTACAACAGGCTTCAGGGATGGTCGAATTCCCCGTTGACCGAATCCGGAATCGCGGACGCCGACAAAGCAGCCGGCAAATTGAAGGATTGTGATTTCGCCGCGGCCTATTGCTCCGATACCACGCGCGCCCAGACGACCGCCATGCGGATCCTCGACATGAACGAACGGGCAGGGCATGCTCGCCCACGGCTCATCAGCGATATGCATTTCCGCGAACAGTTCTATGGCTATTTCGAAGGCCAGGACATGGGCGTCGCATGGACCGCGGCCGGCGGACCCCACGGCGCGAAGAACTACAATGACATCGTCGCGAAGTACGGACTTGGCGCGACGCGCGATTTCCTCAAAGAGGCCGATCCCTTCCATGACGCGGAATCCGACGCCGAATACTGGAACCGTGTGGAAGAGGGATTCGCGTTGATCGCCGCCAACACGGACCTGCATGACGGTGATGATGTGCTCCAGATCTCTCATGGCAACACATTGCTGAGCCTGATGCATCGTTTCGCCCCGGAAGGATACGACCTGAGCGAGCGTCCCGCCAACGGTTCGGTGACATGCCTGGATTTCGACACCGCCAAACCGATCGACGATGCGGTGACGGTCATTTCGTACAACCAATGACGAAACGTGGTCAGTCGGGGCTTTTTACTACTGTTAGGCGGGTATTGTGTTCGCGGGAAACCGCGGGACGGAAAAGAGGTACAAGATGGGTGTTGGAGAAATCGCCGGTCTGATCGCGGCGATCGCCTTTGCGATTCTCGCCGGATTCATGATCTACCCATTGATTCGTCTGGGCAAACTGTTCGACCAGATCGCCCAGACGGTCAAGGACACCGGCGACCATGCGATTCCCGCGCTTGACGAGGGCGTGACCACCGTCCAGCAGGTCAACAAATCGTTGGAGGACGTCAACAAGATTTCCGCTGCGGCCTCCACCACGGCCAACAACGTCGGCGCGTTGACCGATCTGTACGGAGCGTTCCTGGGCAAGCCGGTCATCAAAGTGGCCTCTGCCGCATATGCCTTGAAGTCCACCGCGCAATCGTTCCTGAACAAGCGGGACGGCGGCGCCTCACACGGCAAGGAGAACTGATGTTCAAGCGTTTTCTCTGGGTGTCGATAGGCGTTGGCATCGGCGTGATGGCGGTCACCAAGGCCCAGGCCTACGTCAAGGCCAACACTCCGGACAAGGCCCGTCAATTCCTGCTCGGCCCCGATCAGGATCATGTGACCATGCGCACGCTTGAAGGATTGTTCCACGAATTCAACACCGTGCGCCAGGCCCGTGAGGCCGAGCTCAACGCCAAATACGCGAACAAGATCGGTAACTGACGGTTCATGGAACCGTTCCGGCAACAATATCAATAACGTTTGGAAGGCATCGGGCCTTTCAACAATAAAGGAGTTCAATCTCACATGCGCACTTCTGAAATCGCGAAGCGCTATCTGGATTATTTCGAAAAACACGGTCATCTGATCGTGCCTTCCGCATCCCTGATTTCGCCGAACCCCACCACGCTGTTCACCATCGCGGGCATGGTTCCGTTCATTCCGTACCTCATGGGCGAGCAGACGCCGCCGAGGCACCGCATGGCATCCAACCAGAAGTGCGTGCGCACCCTCGACATCGACGAGGTCGGCAAGACCACCCGTCACGGCACCTTCTTCCAGATGCTGGGCAACTTCTCCTTCGGTGACTATTTCAAGGAAGAGGCCATCCATTTCGCATACGAGCTGCTGACCACCCCGCAGGACAAGGGCGGCTACGGTTTCGATCCGGAGAAACTGTGGATGACCACGTACACCGATGACGAACAGGCCCGTTCGATGTGGAAGAACGAGGGCGTCGACCCTGAGCACATCCAGATTATGGGCATGGAAGACAACTTCTGGACGACCGGTGGCCCCGGTCCCGGTGGCCCGTGCTCCGAAATCTACGTTGACCGTGGTCCCGAATTCGGCGTCGAGGGCGGACCCATCGCCGACGAGAACCGTTATATCGAGATCTGGGACCTCGTGTTCGAGAACTACGAGGTCGACAACGTCAAGTCCAAGACGGACCTGCACATCGTCGGTGAGCTTGAGAACAAGAACATCGATACCGGCGCTGGTCTGGAACGTCTCGCGTATCTGATGCAGGGCAAGCAGAACATCTACGAGACCGACGAGGTCTTCCCGGTCATCGAGGCGGCCCAGAAGCTTTCCGGTCGCACCTATGGCGACGACGAGGCCATGGATGTGCGTTTCCGCATCGTGGCCGACCACGTGCGTTCCGCGCTGATGATCATGTCGGACGGCGTACGCCCGTCCAACAATGGACGCGGCTATGTGTTGCGCCGCCTGTTGCGCCGCACCGTGAAGGCCATGCGCGAGCTCGGCGTGACCGAACCGGTCATGCCGACCCTGTTGCCCACCTCCAAGAACGCCATGGAGGCGAGCTATCCGGAGCTCAACGACACGTTCCATGACGTGTCCGAAGCCGCGTACGGCGAAGAGGACGCCTTCCGCCGCACGCTGGAATCCGGCACTGAGATCTTCGACGTCGCGGTCGCCAAGGCGAAGAAGGCCGGTTCCGGCCTGGTCTCCGGCGAGGACGCGTTCAAACTGCACGACACCTATGGCTTCCCCATCGAGATCACGCTTGAGATGGCCGCCGACCAGGGAGTGAAGGTCGACGAGGCCAAGTTCCGCGAGCTGATGGCCGAACAGAAGAGCCGTGCGCGCGCGGACGCTCTGAAGAAGCGCCACAATGTGGATCTGTCGGTCTACGACGACTTCAAGAAGACGCTCGCCAAGCCGATCGACTTCCTCGGATACACCGACATGTCCGCCCGCGCCAAAGTTCTGGGCATCATGCAGGAAGGCAAGGGCTCCGTGCCCGCGGTCACCGGTCCGGCGAATATCGAGGTCATCCTCGACCGCACGCCGTTCTACGCGCAGGCAGGCGGACAGCTCGCCGATCAGGGCGAGATCCTGTCCGACGACGGTGCCGTGCTCGAGGTCGATGACGTGCAGAAGCCGATTAAGGATCTCATCGTCCACCAGTGCCGTTTGACCGAAGGTACGCTGGTCGTGGGCGCCGAAGTCAACGCCAACATCGATCTTGCGCGTCGTGGCGCCATCGCCCGTTCGCACACCGCGACCCACATGGTGCACAAGGCGCTGCGCGAGGAACTCGGCCCGCAGGCCACCCAGCGTGGCTCCGAGGACGCGCCGAACCGTCTGCGTTTCGACTTCCAGTGGTCCAGCGCTCCGAGCAAGAACGCCATGAACGCAGTCGAAGCCCGCGTCAACGAGAAACTGCGCGAGAACCTTGCGGTCACCACGCAGGAAATGAAGTTCGACGATGCCATCGCCCTTGGCGCGATGCACCTGTTCGGTGAGAAATACGGCGACATCGTACGTGTGGTCTCCATCGGTGAGGACGGCTGGAGCCGCGAACTGTGCGGCGGCACCCACATCGACCACGTCGGCAAGATCGGTGCGATTAACATCATGTCGGAGGCCTCCATCGGCTCCGGTGTGCGACGCGTCGATGCCGTGGTGGGACAGAGCGCATACGAGTTCAACGCGCGCGAGCACGCACTTGTCTCCCAGCTTTCCGACATGGTGAACGCACGTCCGGATGAGCTCGCCGACCGCGTGAACACGTTGCTGGCCAAGCTCAAGGAATCCGATCGCCGTCTGGCCGCCATGTACGAATCCCAGTTGGCGGCCGCGGTGCCGGCTTTGGTGTCGGAGGCCAAGGCTTCCCAGGCACCGGTCAAGGTCGCCGTGAAGAACGTCGAGCATTTCGGCTCCTTCGACGCGTTGCGCAAGACCGTGCTCGATGTGCGCGGACAGCTCGGCGACGAGTCTCCGGCGGTGGTCGCACTCGCCGGCGTGAACGAGGATGGCAAGGCCATGGTCGCCGTCGCGACCAACGAGGCCGCCCGCAAGCAGGGCATCAAGGCCGGGGATCTGGCCCGTGGCGCCTCCAAGATGCTCGGCGGCGGTGGCGGCGGCAAGCCCGACTTCGCCCAGGGCGGCGGCGTCGACGCCTCCAAGATCGACGAAGCCCTGAAGGCGTTGGCCGGACAGGCCCTGAAGGGCTGAACCTCCAAGCATGGTTTGGCTTGGAATCGATTTAGGTGATGCCAGGGTCGGACTTGCGTTGTCCGACCCTGAGCTCACCTTCGCCCACCCCGCAGGAAACGTTCAGGTCTACGGGGATTCCTTTCGCGCATTGGATGAGGTCCTTGACGTCATCGAAGATGAATCGGTGGACCATGTGGTCGTCGGATTGCCGCTGCTGCTCAGCGGAGAAGAAGGCAAAAGCGCGAAGAAGGCCCGCCGTTGGGCACGCAATCTCGAAAAGAGGCTGCATGCCGCGGTGGAGGATGAGACATTTGAATTGGCATGCGCACCGACCGTCGAATTGATTGACGAACGTCTGACGACGGTGACCGCGCACCATCAGCTTTTTGACGCGAGAATCAATGGACGAGGCCACCGTCCGATGGTCGATCAGCAATCGGCGGTGGTGATTCTGCAGACTGCGCTCGACCAAGCCAGAAAGGAAGAGAAGAGAAGCCTGTGACCGACGATCTTAACGATTTTTTCTCGGACAACGCGAAGTGGGTCGACTCCTCGGGCGCTCCGGCTCCTGATCCTTCCGAGCCGCCGCAGCCGCCGAAATCCCGTCGCGACATGCGCCGCCGCCGCAAGGCGAAGCAGCGCCGCCATGGTATCATCATCATCGCATCGGTTGTGGCGGTCGCCCTGATAGCGGTCGGTGGCGTCTTCTGTTTCCGTGGACTGAAGCAGCTGCGCGCCATGAACGAGAACGACAACCAATCCCAGGTCATCGATTTCACCGGTCCTGAAGGGAAAAAGAAGACCTTCACCATCGAATCCGGCCAGGGAGTCGACCAAATCGCGAACAATCTCGTCAAGGCGCGCATCGTCAAATCGGCCGGCACCTTCGCCAGCGCGGTCAGTGCGGCCGACGCCACGTTGTATCCCGGCTCGTACCAGTTGCGCACGCATATGAAATCCGCCGACGTCGTCAAAATACTCTCCGACCCGAGCAAGGCCGGAGGCTTCGCCGAAGTCAAAGCCGGCGAACGGGTCTCGGACGTGATCGAGGCCGCGGCCAAGGCTGCCAAACTTGACGTTTCCGAATTCAAAACCATCATCGACGGCGGAGGCGACGGAATCCTCCCGTCCGAGGCCGGCGGCAAGTTCGAAGGATGGTTGGAACCGGGAAGCTACGATGTGCAGGGCAAGTCCGCGAAGGAGATCCTCAAGAAGATGGTCGACGCGCGCATCGCCAAGCTCGATTCCTTGGGCGTCCCCACAGGGGACGAGCGCGAACGCATTCTGAACATCGCCTCGATTGCGGAATCCGAAGTGGGCAACGAGCAATACTATGGTCAGGTGGCAAGGGTGATCCTTAACCGCATCGCCGACGGCATGCCTCTGGGCATGGACACCACCGTCGCCTACGGTCTGGGCATCTCGGCCAGCCAGCTCACGGATGCGCAGCTGAACGATTCCGGCAACGAGTACAACACCAGAATCCATAAGGGATTGCCGCCGACCCCGATCAGCAATCCAGGGGACAATGCGATTCTCGCGTCCATGAATCCACCGGAAGGCAAGTGGATGTATTTCGTCACCACCAATTTGCAGACGGGGGAGACGAAATTCGTCGAAACCGAAGCCGAATTCTGGAAGATCCGCGACGAATACAAGAACAACAACAAAGACGCGAACTGATTCAACAGAACGCGCAGATGACGACGCTGATCGCCCCGGCCGCCACAATGGCCGGGGCGAACGGCGTTCTGCCGGCGAAACGGGTATCGCGTTGCGGATCGAAACGCAGCCATGCCTTGATCCAGACGAAGCCAATCAACGACATCGCGATCCACCAGCCGACCATCGCCCGTAGGCCGAACATGCCGACGGCAAGACCGACAAGCAATGTGGCGGTGACATCGCCGAATCCCAGATTCCCCGGCTTGGCCAAGGCGAGGCCGCACTGCAATGCGGCCGCCAAGAAGGCGAACAGCAATGATTGCAATACCAGAAACAGGGAATTGGCCGACAACGCGTATATGAGATTCGCCAGGATCTGCAACAGGCAGCCGACGCCTATCCACACGCGGGGAACGCGTCTGGAACGAACGTCCTCAGCACTGACGAGCAGTCCACAAAGCAGACTCGGCAGACAGATCATGTACCACATACCGTTAAGATAGTCCACTAGTTGCATTTGGCAGAAAAGGAGTTGGCATGTTGCGCTGGCAGACAGCAGGGGAATCGCACGGCGAGGCGCTGGTCGCCATGATCGAGGGGTTGCCCGCGGGCGTCCAGGTGTCCACGGAGGACATCGTCGGAGCGTTGGCCCGCCGCCGGCTCGGATACGGCCGTGGCGCCCGCATGAAGTTCGAACAGGACAAGGTCCGCATGCTCACCGGCGTGCGTTTCGGCCGGACCATCGGATCCCCTGTGGCCATCGAGATCGCCAACACCGAATGGCCGAAGTGGACGGAAGTGATGAGCGCGGATCCGCTTGACCACGACATCCCACGCGAGGGACGCAACGCGCCGTTGTCACGTCCCCGTCCCGGCCATGCCGATCTGACAGGCATGCGCAAATACGGTTTCGACGACGCGCGTCCGGTGCTGGAACGCTCAAGCGCGCGCGAGACCGCTTCCCGTGTGGCGCTGGGCGAAGTGGCCGCGCGTTTCCTGGAACAGGCGTTCGGCATCCGCACCGTTTCCCATGTGCTTTCCATCGGAGGCGCCGGCGTGACCGATCCGCATAAGGCCATGTTGCCGAAGCCCGATGATCTTGAGGCGTTGGATGCCTCGCCGGTCCGCACGCTCGACAAAACCGCCGAGACACAGATGATCGCGCGCATCGACGAGGCGAAAAAGGACGCCGACACATTGGGCGGCGTGATCGAGGTCGTCGTGTACGGCGTGCCCGCCGGAATCGGAACCTATGTGGAATCCGATCGTCGTCTCGATGCGGCCTTGGCCGGTGCGGTGATGGGCATCCAGGCCATCAAGGGCGTGGAGATCGGCGATGGCTTCCTCGAGGCGATGCGTCCCGGCTCCCAGGCTCACGACGAGATGGTGATGGGTAGTGACGGCCATATCGAAAGGCTCAGCAACCGTGCCGGTGGCATCGAAGGCGGCATGTCGAACGGCCAGCCGATTGTGGTGCGCGCCGCGATGAAGCCGATTCCGTCCATTCCCAAGGCGTTGCGTACCGTTGACGTGACTACCGGCGAAGCCGCCCAGGCCATCAACCAGCGTTCCGACAGCACCGCCGTGCCGGCGGCGGCTGTCGTCGCGGAAGCCATGGTCAGACTCACCATCGCGCGGTACGCGCTGGAGAAATTCGGCGGTGACAATATCGCTGAAACCAAGCGGAACGCCGAAAGCTACGTGGCCTCCTGGCCCGAGCACATGAGGTGATTGCCATGAGCAGGATGCGCAGACCGGTCGCGGTGATCATCGGTATGATGGGAGCCGGCAAAACGCGCGTCGGCAAAGAGGTCGCGCAGATGATGCGGCTGCCATTCGCCGATGCCGACAATGAAATCGAACATGACGCGGGAATGAGGATTCCCGAGTTCTTCAGCAGGTATGGCGAGGCCGAGTTCCGCAAGCTGGAAAGCGATGTCGTGCTTGATATGCTGGAGGATTTCGACGGCATCTTCTCCCTCGGCGGAGGCGCGCCGATGACGCCTTCCATCCAGCAGGGGCTTTCGGAGTATATCGAGGATGGCGGCAAGGTCGTTTATCTCATGGCCGACCCGCGTGAGGCCATGGAACGCGCCAACCGTGGCGGCGGTCGACCCATGCTGGACGGCGACGCCGACGCGCGTTGGAAAAAGCTGTATCGGGAGCGCGATCCCGTGTTCAAGCAGGTTGCGAACGTACATGTGCGCACCCATGGTCAGACGCCGCAGGCGGCGGCAAGAAAGCTGATGGAAATGATCAATCAACGAATCGTGCATGTCGCAGGCTCCGGCATCGAGCCGTATGACGTATGCATCGGCGAGGGCGTGATGAACCAGTTGGCCCAAGTGCTGGGGGACAGGCCCGCCAAGGTCGCGCTCATCCACACCCAGCCGGTGCAGCGGCATTCCGATCATGCCCGCACCTTGCTGCGCCAAGGCGGTTACGATGTGCACGACATCGTGATCCCCGATGCCGAAGCTGGCAAGACCATCGAGGTCGCCAATGGCATCTGGCAGCGCCTGGGCGAAGAGGGCTTCACCCGCTCCGACGCCATCGTCGGACTAGGCGGCGGCGCGGCGACCGACCTGGCCGGTTTCGTGGCGGCCACGTGGATGCGTGGCATCCGCTATGTGAATTGCCCGACGTCGCTGCTGGCCATGGTCGACGCCTCCACAGGCGGCAAAACGGGAATCAATACTCCTCAGGGCAAGAACCTCGTCGGCTCGTTCTACACGCCCGCCGGCGTGCTCGCCGACATGAAGACGTTGTCTTCGTTGCCGAACGATATTTTCATCGAAGGATTGGGTGAGGTCGCGAAATCCGGTTTCATCAAGGATCCGGAGATTCTGCGCATTCTGGAGACGCATGCCGACGAATTGCGCGGTTTCGATGGTTCCACGTTCCTGAACTCCGACGTGAGGGACGTGGTCGCGGAGCTCATCGAGCGCACTGTGAGGGTCAAGGCCTACCATGTGTCCGCCGATCTCAAGGAAGCCGGCCTGCGTGAGTTCCTCAATTACGGGCACACGCTCGCCCATGCCATTGAGAAGCTGGAGCATTTCCGCTGGCGTCATGGCAATGCCGTGGCCGTCGGATGCGTGTATGCCGCTGAGCTCGCGCACCTGCTCGGATACATCGACCAGGACCTCGTGGACTACCACCGCTCGCTTCTGGGCTCCTTGGGACTGCCCACCTCATGGAGCAACGGCACATGGGACGAGGTGCTCGCCCTGATGCACCGGGACAAGAAGGCTCGGGGCAACAAGCTCCGCTTCGTGGTGCTTGATGGCGTCGGCCATCCCATCCATTTGGAGGATCCGCCGGCGGACGCGGTCGAAGAGGCGTTCCGGCGCATCAGGAAATAGCGAAGCAGCGGTCAGCAATCGGAAATTCCAGCAATCGGAAATTATCAGGGGAGTCATACCATGACCAAAGTAGTGGTTGTCAACGGGCCGAACCTCGGGCGCCTTGGTGTGCGTCAGCCCGATGTCTACGGCAAGCAGGATCTTGCGACATTGCGCGCGTTGTGCACGCAATGGGGCGCGGATCTCGGACTGGACGTCGAGGTGCGCCAAAGCGATGACGAGGCGGAGATGATTCATTGGATGCATCAGGCGGCCGATGAGAAGACGCCGGTCGTCATGAATCCGGCGGCGTTCACCCATTATTCCTATGGCCTTGCCGACGCTGCCCATATGGTCATCGACGAGGGATTGCCGCTGATGGAGGTGCATATCTCCAATCCATCGGCGCGCGATGAATTCCGCAAACGCTCGGTCATCTCCCCGGTCGCCACGGGAACCATCACCGGCATGGGCTTCTACGGGTACAAATTGGCGTTGGACGCCGTGGCGCATCTGGTCGAAAAGCATTAGGGCATCCGCCAGGTCATCGGATGGCCGACCCCTGCGGCGGACGCCGGTGGCATCACGATCGTGCGCGGGGACGTCAGATATTTGACGTCCCCGCGCCTGTCTTCCGGCCGTCTCGAGGAAACACGCCGCGTCTTATGCCACTGATAGACTGAAGTTCCATGGTTAGAAGACAACATGGCAATTCTCAAGAACACGTCACCAAGCATATTTTCGTCACCGGCGGCGTCGTTTCCTCCCTCGGCAAAGGCCTGACAGCCTCTTCCCTCGGCCGCTTGCTTCGTAGCCGCGGCATCAAGGTTTTGCAGCAGAAGCTCGATCCGTACATCAACGTGGATCCGGGCACGATGAACCCGTTCCAGCACGGTGAGGTCTACGTCACCGAGGACGGCGCCGAAACCGATCTCGACATCGGCCACTACGAGCGCTTCCTGGACGTCTACCTGAGCCAGAAGGCCAACGTCACCACCGGACAGATCTACCAGGAGGTGCTGCGCAAGGAACGCGCCGGCGAATACCTTGGCCAGTGCGTGCAGGTCATTCCGCACATCACCAACGAGATCAAGGCCCGTATGCGCGCCCAGGCATCCGATGACGTCGATGTGATCATCACCGAAATCGGCGGCACGGTCGGCGACATCGAATCCCAGCCGTTCCTCGAGGCCGCGCGCGAGGTGCGTCGCGACCTCGGCGCCGAGAACTGCATGTTCGTGCATGTCTCCCTGGTACCGTACATCGCGGCCGCCCATGAGCTCAAGACCAAGCCGACCCAGCACTCCGTCATGATGCTGCGCCAGCTGGGCATCTCCCCGGACGCACTGGTGCTGCGCTCCGACCGTCCGCTTAACCAGGCCATCAAGGACAAGATCTCCCTGATGTGCGACGTCGACTCCGAAGGCGTCGTCAACTGCGTGGATGCCCCGAGCATCTACGACGTGCCGAAGATCCTCTTCAACGAGGGGCTGGACGCCTACGTGGTCCGTGAGCTCGGCCTGCCGTTCCATGACGTCGACTGGGACGAATGGGAGGACCTGCTGGAGCGCGTGCATCATCCGAAGCATGAGGTCAATGTGGCGATCGTCGGCAAGTACATCGATCTGCCCGACGCGTACCTCTCCGTCACCGAAGCCATCAAGGCCGGCGGTTTCGCCAACTGGGCCAAGGTCAACGTCAAGTGGGTGGCGGCCGACAAGTGCGCCACCGAGGAAGGCGCAGCGGCGGCCCTCGATCAGGTCGACGGCATCGTGATTCCCGGTGGTTTCGGCATCCGAGGCATCGACGGCAAGATCGGCGCGTTGCGCTACGCCCGCGAGAACAAGCTCCCGGCGTTGGGTCTGTGCCTCGGCCTGCAGTCCATGGTCATCGAATACGCACGCGACGTGCTGGGCATCGAGGACGCGAATTCCTCCGAATTCGACCCGAACTGCGCCAACCCGGTCATCGCCACCATGGAGGAGCAGAAGGACATCGTCGCTGGCAAGGGTGACATGGGCCACACCATGCGACTCGGTTCGTACCCGGCGGAACTGGAGGAAGGCTCCATCGTCGCCGAGCTATACGGCACCACGCATGTCACCGAGCGCCATCGTCACCGTTATGAGGTGAACGTGGCATACAAGGACCGTCTGCGTGAGGGCGGACTGCGCATCTCCGGCCAAAGCCCGGATGGAGAGCTCACCGAGTTCGTCGAGCTGCCGCGCGAGGTGCACCCGTTCTTCGTGGCCACCCAGGCGCATCCTGAGTTCAAGTCCCGTCCGACCAAGCCGCACCCGCTGTTCGCGGGATTGGTCAAGGCCGCGCTCGATCATCAGCAGGCACGCTGAGACGATATCGCGTAAAGCGTAAAGGCGGGAAGCGTATGGGCTTCCCGCCTTTGCTATGTAGCGAACGTCACACCGGATCGGCCGTCGAATTTTGAGTGTGGTCTGGTGTTTCTTGACGCAGTCTGTTAGGTTGTCATAGGTACCAATGAGTGAATGGAGGCAGCGTACGGTGGCAGAGAACCAAGCGCCCAACGCCGCGGCTGACGTTGAGATGAGCCAGTATGTGGCTGATCGCACGCGTGTGAACGAAGACAAGATCAAGCAGGATGATGAGATCATCCAGCAATTCGGCGACTACAGCTATGGGTGGCACGATACGGATTTTGCCGGTGAGGCGGCCAAGAAAGGCATTGACGAAAACGTCGTGCGCGCCATTTCGGCCGACAAGCACGAACCGGAATGGATGCTGCAGAAGCGTCTGGAGGGGTATCGCGACTTCATCAATCGTCCGATGCCGCAATGGGGCGTCGATCTGAAGGATTTCGACGCCGATGATTTCAAGTACTACGTCAAGCCTCTCGACAAGCAGGCGACCACATGGGAGGATCTGCCCGACGAGATCCGCACCACCTACGACAAGCTCGGCATCCCCGAGGCAGAAAAGGGCAGGTTGGTCTCCGGCGTCGCCGCGCAGTACGAATCCGAGGTCATCTACAATTCCATCCAAGAAGACCTGAAGAAGCAGGGCGTCATCTTCGTGGATACGGACACCGCGGTGCAGAAGTACCCGGATCTGGTCAAAAAGTACTTCGGCAAATGCATTCCGAGCAACGACAACAAGTTCTCGGCGCTGAACACCGCGGCATGGTCGGGCGGCTCCTTCGTCTATGTGCCGAAGGGCGTGCATGTGGACATCCCGCTGCAGGCGTACTTCCGCATCAACACCCCGAACATGGGACAGTTCGAACGTACGCTCATCATCGCCGATGAAGGCTCCTACGTGCATTACGTGGAAGGCTGCACCGCGCCGATCTATTCCACGGACTCGCTGCATTCCGGCGTCGTGGAGATTTTCGTCGAGCCGCACGCGCGCGTGCGCTACACCACCGTTCAGAACTGGTCGAACAACGTGTACAACCTGGTGACGCAGCGTGCGTACGTGCGCGAAGGCGGCACCATGGAATGGGTGGACGGCAACATCGGTTCCAAGGCGACCATGAAGTACCCGGCGTGCATCCTCGCGGAACCGTATGCGAAGGCGAGCACCATGTCGCTCGGTTTCGCAGGCAAGGGACAATACCAGGACACCGGCGCGAAGATGATCCATCTCGCTCCGCACACCAGCTCGACCATCGTCGCCAAATCGATTTCCCGCGGAGGCGGACGCTCCGCCTACCGTGGTCTGGTCAAAATCGTCAAGGGCGCCGAAGGCTCCTCGAACTCGACGGTGTGCGACGCCCTGCTGGTCGATGAATTCAGCCGTTCAGACACCTATCCGCATGTGGATGTGCGCGAGGATGACGTCTCCATGGCGCATGAGGCGACGGTCTCCAAGGTATCCGAGGACCAGCTCTTCTATCTGATGAGCCGAGGGCTTTCCGAAGAGGAGGCGATGGGCATGATCGTGCGCGGCTTCGTCGAACCGATCAGCCGTGAGCTGCCGATGGAATACGCGCTTGAACTGAACCGACTGGTGGAACTGCAGATGGAAGGATCGGTGGGCTGATCACCATGGCACAAACTCAGGAAATCAACATTCCCGTCGCGGATCCGTCCGATTCGTACGCGAACCCGGCGGCCATGCCGTCATCGGCGGACCGCGCGCCGCGCTCATTCGAGGTGGAGGCGTTCGCCGAGCCGAACCGCAAGCAGGACGATTGGCGATATACCCCCGTGGAACGCATCGAGGAGTTTTTCGACACGTTCACGCCATCGAACGAAACCCGGATCACGGTTTCCATGATCGACGGCTCCGCATTGGCTTCCGGTGTGGCCTACGCCGAAGCGCGTCCGGGCGACGCGAACACCGGCATCGTATCCAAGCCGTCCGACCGCGCCGCGGCCGTGGAATGGAATTCCGCGCAACGTGCCGGAATCCTTTCCATCGATGGTGAGATCGACCAGCCCGTACTGGTCAGGATCCATGGCGTCGGCACCGATCTGGACGCTTTCCATCTGGTGATCGCCGCCGCGGACCGCGCCCATGCCGATGTGGTGGTGGAGCACGATGGCGACGCGCGTTTCGCCGAGGGCGTGGAAATCTCCACCGGCAAGGATTCGCACATCTCCACCACCTTCATCCAGGAGTGGAGCAAGAATTCCAAGCATGTCGGCAACCAGCGCATCCACGTCGGTGAGGGGGCGTCGCTGCGCCATTCCGTGATCACGCTCGGAGGCGAAGTGGTTCGTCTGCGCATGGACCAGGATTTTGGCGGGGAACAGGGCGACCTCAACATGCTGGGCATCTACTTCGTGGATCCCGAGGAACACATCGAGCACCGTACGATGGTCGTGCATAACCATCCCGACTGCAAGAGCCGCGTGGTCTACAAGGGCGCGCTGGAAGGCAAGGGCGCGCATTCCACATGGGTGGGCAATGCGTTGATCCAGCCCACCGCGCCGGGCACGGATTCCTATGAGCTCAACCGCAATCTGGTGCTCACCCCAGGCGCCATCGCCGATTCCGAGCCGAATCTGGAAATCGAGAACGGCGACATCATCGGTGCGGGCCATGCATCCTCGGTCGGACGTTTCGATGATGAGGAGCTGTTCTATCTGCAGTCCCGCGGCATTCCGGAGACGGAGGCGCAGAAGTTGGTGGTACGCGGCTTCTTCGGCGAGCTTGTCGAGGAGATCGGCATTCCGGCGATTTCCGAGCATCTCATGGATGCGATCGACAAACGTCTGGCCCGCGGCGAAAGCGATGCGGTGGCACAGGTACTGGAAGAGAAATAACCTTTAGGAGCGGAACATGTCAACACTTGAAATCAAAGACCTCCACGTGCATGTGGAGACCAAAGACGGCATCAAGCCGATTCTCAAGGGAGTGAACCTCACGGTGCACTCCGGCGAGACCCATGCGATCATGGGACCCAACGGATCGGGCAAGTCCACCTTGGCCTATACGTTGGCGGGCCATCCGAAGTACGTCGTCGATTCCGGCGAGGCCCTGCTGGATGGACGGGACATCCTCAAGATGACTCCGGACGAGCGCGCGAAGGCGGGGTTGTTCCTCGCCATGCAGTATCCGGTCGAGGTGCCGGGCGTGTCGATGACCAACTTCCTGCGTACCGCCAAAACCGAAGTGGACGGGAAGGCTCCGGCCATCCGCACATGGGCCAAGGAGCTGTCCGAGGCCATGAAGCGTCTCAAGATGGATCCGAAATTCGCCACGCGTTCCGTGAACGAGGGATTCTCCGGCGGTGAGAAGAAGCGCGCCGAAGTGCTGCAGCTGGAGCTTCTGAAGCCGAAGTTCGCCATTCTCGACGAAACCGATTCCGGTCTCGACGTCGATGCGCTGCGCATCGTGTCCGAAGGTGTGAACAGGGCCAAGGAGGCCAGCCAGTTCGGCATCCTCATGGTCACCCATTACACGCGCATCCTGCGCTACATCAAACCGGACATCGTGCACGTGTTCGCGGACGGCCATTTCGTCAAGACCGGTGGTCCGGAATTGGCGGATGAGCTCGAAGAGACCGGTTACGACGCATACCTGCCGGAAGGCTCTGATTCAGAAAGCGCGTTGGCATGACAGATTTCGCTGCTATTCGAAGCCAGTTCCCGATTCTCGACCAGCAGATCCACGGTCATCCGCTGGTCTACCTCGATTCCGCGGCGACCTCTCAGAAGCCGCAGTGCGTGATCGATGCGGAAAGCGATTTCTACAGGACGATCAACGCCGGCGTGCACCGTGGAGCCCATGAGCTTGCCGCACGAAGCACCTTGGCCTTCGAGGAGGCCCGTGCCAAGGTGGCGAAGCTCGTTGGAGCCAACTCCGCAGAAGGCGAAGAGGAGATCGTCGTCACCGGTGGCGCCACGGCGGGACTGAACCTGTTGGCCACCGCGTTCGGCAACGCCTCACTCGGTCGTGGCGGTGCCGCAGCCAAGCGCTTCGCGCTGAAGCCGGGCGACGAGATCGTCGTCTCCAAGGCCGAGCACCATTCGGTGCTGCTGCCTTTCCAGGAACTCGCCATGCGCACCGGTGCCACATTGAAATGGTTCGATCTGGATGATGAGGGACGCATTCGCTCGGACACCGCGGATGAGGTGATCACCGAGCGCACGAAGATTGTCGCGATTACCCATGTCGGCAACACCACCGGCGCGATCACCGACATCGCGCCCATCATCCGCAGGGCCCATGAGGTCGGCGCGGTGTTCGTGCTCGATGCCTGCCAGTCCGTGCCGCATCTGAAAATCGATTTCCATGCATTGGACGTTGACTTCGCCGCATGGAGCGCACACAAGATGTACGGTCCGACCGGCGTCGGATTCCTGTACGGCAAGCGTGAGATGCTTGAGGCGCTCCCCCCTGCGAACTTCGGCGGTTCCATGGTTGAGCTCGCATGGATGGACCAGGAGGCGCAGTACATGGAGCCTCCGGCACGTTTCGAAGCGGGCACGCAGCCGGTCGCCCAGGTGGTCGCCGCTGGTGTCGCCGCGGAATGGCTGATGAACATCGGCATGGAGAATCTTGAGGCGCATGAGAAGACCATCGCCGCGGAACTGCTGAAGATGGGCGACATCGACGGCATCCGCATCCTTGGCCCGCGCGACAACGTGAATCGCATCGGTACCGTGGCGTTCGAGGTCGAAGGCGTGCATCCGCACGATGTCGGCCAGTTCATCGACGCGCAGGGCATCGCCATTCGCGTCGGCCACCATTGCGCGCAGCCGGTGCACCGCCACTTCGGCGTGTACGCGTCGAACCGCGCGTCGAGCGGCATCTACAATTCCGTCGAAGACGCCCAGGCGCTTATCGAGGCGTTGAAAAAGGTCCGTCCGTTCTTTGAGGTTGAGTAATAGGTATGAGTGATTTCGGAATGTCCGGCAGCGACCTTGAGGAGATGTATCAGGAGGTCATCCTCGAGGCCGCGAAGCACCCGCACGGCAAGGAGCATTTCGCTGCCGACCTGGCTCAAGAGGGTGCGCTGAAGAACGTGGATGCAACGGTCCGCGCGACCCATGAGTATTGCACGCCCGGCGAATCCCACCAATTCAATCCGACATGCGGCGATGAGGCGACCGTGCATGTGGAGGTTTCCGACAGCGAGCCCCACACCATCGAACATGTGATGTGGGACGGTCACGGATGCTCCATCTCGCAGGCCAGTCTCTCGGTGATGGTGGATCTTGTGGAAGGAAAGACCGTTGACGAGGCCATGAAACTGGCCGGCACCTTCCACAAGCTGATGGAATCACGCGGCAAGGGCCTGAATGACGAGGCCGCCGAGGAGTCCTTGGAGGACGGCATCGTTTTCCAAGGCGTCTCCCAATATCCGATGCGCATCAAGTGCGCGTTGCTCGGATGGGAGGGCATGAAGGATTCCGTGGCCAAGGCGTTGGCCGCGAAGGCATGAAATCGCCACTGGTGTTTCGACCGTCGTTCCCCGATGGACGAAACACCGGTGACAAACCTCGCATGACGCGATAACCTACCGACAGTATGACAACGAAACGTTATATGGAGCGATAATGAGCGATACCTTGGTACCCGAGCCTCAGGCTTCGATTTTCGATTCCGTGGCCAAAGCATTGGGCAACGATGAGTCCGCGGCTCGCCGCGTCATGCTCAATCCCAATCTGGCCAAAGGATTCAAAGATGGCAAGCCGGTGGACACCGAACAGAACGACGATGCGCAGCATGATGCCTGCGGTTGCGGCAACGATGAGGACAACTGCGGTTGCGCCGATGAGCAAGAGGACGGCATTCCGCTGAAGGCGGTCGATGATATCGGCCGCGCCACGGCGGAAGACGTCAAGGAGGCCTTGCATCAGGTCATCGATCCCGAGCTCGGCATCGACGTGATCGATTTGGGATTGGTGTACGGCATTGAAATCGACGAGCTCGGCCGTGCGATCATCACCATGACGTTGACCACGCCGGCATGTCCGTTGACCGATCTTATCGAAGACGAGTGCGCCAGCACTTTGGCGGGCTTGGTCGAGGAATTCCGCATCGACTGGACCTGGCAGCCACGTTGGACGATGGACAAGATCACTTCAGAGGGACGCGACCAGTTGGCCGCTATCGGATTCAACCTCGATAATCTGCCCCAATACTGACATGCGTCACGATGGGCCGTGCGAAATCGCATGGCCCATTTCGCGTCCATGGCTTTCAGATGACGAGGCCGCGTAATGCGATGAAAAAGGCTCTTCCGCTTCATATCACAAAGCGGAAGAGCCTTTTTCAGTTATCGGAATGGTCAGTCGTCCACGACCGTGCCCTTTGGAACGACGGTGATGCCGTCCGGCGTGACGGTGAATCCACGTGCCAAGTCGTGCTCGGTGTCGATGCCGACGGTGGAGTTCTCCATCAGCACGACGTTCTTGTCGAGAATCGCCTTGTATACGCGTGCGCGACGGTTGATGACGACGCCATCGAACAGAATCGAGTCGACGACCTGCGACCACGAATGGATACGCACGTTCGGAGACAGCACGGAATGATGCACCTCGCCACCCGAAACGATGACGCCGGGGGAGACGATGGAATCGGTGGCATGCCCCAGACGATCGCGTCCCGCATGCACGAACTTCGCCGGCGGAAGGTTGCCGGACAACGTGTAGATCGGCCATTCCGTGTTGTACAGGTTGAACTCCGGCACGTAGGAAATCAAATCCATATGCGCGTCGTAGAACTGCTTCAACGTACCCACATCGCGCCAGTACGCATGGTCGGTAGGCGTGGATCCCGGAATCTCGTTGGAGTTGAAGTCGTAGACGCCGGCCTCGTGACGCGCCGCGAAGTACGGTGCGATGTCGCCGCCCATATCGTGCTTGGTCTCTTCGGCCTTCTCATCAAGGGCGAGCGCGGCGAACAACGCATCGGTGTTCGCCACGTAGTTGCCCATCGAGGCGAGAATGGTGTTCGGATCGTCGGGCAGTCCTTGGGTGGTCTTCGGCTTTTCATGGAACGACTTGATCATGTTCGGATGGTCCGGATCGACCTCGATCACACCGAACTGGTCGGACTGGCTGATGGGCTGGCGGATGCCGGCGACGGTGAATTCGGCCCCCGATTCGATGTGCTGGCGCACCATCTGTTCGAAATCCATGCGATACACGTGGTCGGCGCCGACGATCACCACGATGTCCGGCTGCACATCCTCGATGATGTTGATGGTCTGGTAGATGGCATCGGCGGAACCGAGGTACCAATGCTTGCCGAGACGCTGCTGCGCGGGAACAGGGGAGACATAGTTGCCCAGCAACGGGGAGAAACGCCATACCGTCGAGATATGGCGGTCGAGGGAATGGGACTTGTACTGGGTGAGCACGACGGTCTGCATGTATCCGGAGTTGACCAGATTGCTTAGCGGAAAGTCGATAAGACGGAAAACGCCCCCGAAGGGAACCGCCGGCTTGGCTCTGTCTCTGGTCAAAGGCATGAGCCGCGTGCCTTCGCCTCCTGCAAGCACAATGGAAAGAATTTTCGGATTCTTTGCCATGGGAACTCCTCTCCGTGAGCGTCGTCTCGACACTATATACACATCGTTCGTCCGGTCGGCTTCCTCGCAAAACCGCTTACGCACTTAATAATCGCATATTTTTCACGACATGCAAGGGATTTCCGTCGCGAGTCTTGAAAATTCGTCCGTTGTTTCGCCTCCGTTGAGACGAATGTTCGGTTCCGTTTCAACGTCTGGCGGTGGCGTAGAACGCCACCGCGCTCGATGCGGCGACATTGAGGCTGTCGACGCCATGGCTCATGGGAATCTTCACGGTGAGATCCGCACGCGAGATGGTGTGATGGGACAGTCCGTCTCCTTCGGTGCCGAAAATCAGCGCGAGCCTGTCGATGTGGTCGGCCTCGGTCCGCGCATTGTTCAGACGGCGCACCAGTTCGTCCAATGAGATGGAGTCGTCCTCCAGCGCCATCGCCACGGTGGTGAATCCGAGGTCGTGCAGTTCCCGCATGCCGGTGAACGGCCAGTAATGCTTGTCATCCCCGCCGATGCGCGTCCATGGGACCTGGAACACCGTGCCCATCGACACGCGTGCGGCGCGACGGTACAGTGGATCGCCGCAGGAAGGCGTGACAAGGACGGCATCCACGTCAAGCGCGGCGGCCGATCGCATCAGAGCGCCGACGTTCGTATGGTCGACGATGTTCTCCATGACCGCGATGCGCTTCGCACCCTGGCATACCTCGGCGACGCTGGGCAACGGCCAGCGTCGCATGGCCGCCAGCGCGCCGCGGTGCAGACGATAGCCGGTGAGTCTATGAAGCTGCTCGGGGGAGGCGACATATACGGGAATGCGCTCTCCCCAGTGTGCGTCGATGAAATCGAAGGTGTCGGCCATGCCTTCGATCCACGGTTCCTCGACCAGCAAGGAGATCGGTTCGCGATTCGCGGCCAAGGCGCGGTCGATCACCTTGGGGGACTCGGCGATGAACAGGCCCTTGCTGGGCTCAAGCCTGTTGCGTAATTGGATTTCCGTGAGATTGGTGTACGCGGCCACGCGTTCGTCGTCGACGGAATCAAGATGAATGAACTGCATGGCACATCTTTCGCTAGACACAATTCGTCAGATACAAGAAAACCCCTTGTTTCCAAGGGGTCTTTCCGGTGTCCGGAGCGGGACTTGAACCCGCACGCCTGTATAAAATAGGCACTAGCACCT
>ERZ808266.237-NODE-237-length-21178-cov-4.402689_pt1 | contig 21178 bp, 25 predicted proteins | sample MGYA00521278_ERZ808266 | MGnify/ENA primary metagenome ERZ808266 (study PRJEB31516, sample SAMN03275591) | gut metagenome | biome: mammalia-associated habitat; material: feces | host: Papio cynocephalus | place: Kenya | collected 2012-08-02 ... | reverse complement strand
AATAATTAAATTTTTATGCTTATTTATCTATTGACATAGTACCATTAGACTTTCTCAATTTCCAACAAAGCATCGTACCTAAAAAATTTTCTTCCAAATTATTATTAGTTATTTCCCCATCCTTTGTTACATCACATTTTCCTCTACCTGATATAACAGAAAAATCTAAAATATATTCACTTTTTGCTCTGTTATATATCTCTGGCAAACCTTTGCCTCGATATCCTAAATTCGTTTCTGAACGAAATTCACCTTTTAAGGCTGACGAAATAAAAAATGCATCGTTTAAATCAAACATACCTTTTATATTTTCAAGAAAATTTTTTCTCTTAACAGTGTTTGGGATTCCATCACCTGTGTCTAAAAAAACAAATTGCAAATACTCTGGATAATCCTCAACAAAAATATACCAGTTAGCATTGAAATAGGTACTTTTATTATAAGCATGTTGATTTGTGTTAGTCATTAATTCCATCATCATAGTATATAAAGATTTCGTATCAATAATTTTTAGGGAAGAATGATTATGCACAAAAATACATATTTCTCTAGCCAGTTTTGGATCTGCTTTTATTCCAGATTCAATATTAATATGGTCAGCGCAAATTGATTTTTTTATAGAATATTGCGGATTAACATATTTATAAAAGCCACAATTTTCAAATCGTTCTTTAGCTATATCATTTTTAGGCAGATTGCCACCACATGTAATTCTAAGAGCATTTATCCTTTTGAAATTTTTAATGATTGCAATAAGATACATTATCGCATCCACTGTCACATCTTCAATGTCGGACAGGTCGAAAAACAACTTGCCCTCCACCCTTGCCCTTTTAATTTTCAAATTTACTTCTTTGAAAAAGCCAAGTGTTTCCTTGGGGTTGCTAAACACACTCAATATTTTTGGAGCAACAATTTTTTCCTCATTTAAAATGGATGCTTTTCTCTTTTTGACCTTTATATGTCCCTTATTTTTAAACTTATTTCTTCGTTTTCTATATCTAATTTCCTTTTTGCTTCTTGATATTTGCCACTTTTTCTGTTTTGGTAACAATTTTTTCATAATCAACATCACCGATTTTTTTATGTCCTTAACAGTATAGCATAATGTCATTCGCATTTCAATCCTTAAAAGTAATCATACATTACAATTATATATAATTGTTTTGTTAAAATGAAAAATCATAAAACTATTTCACTTAATAGAAACTGAAAAGAGTAGATATTTGTAAACTTTTAAAATATAATTTACCATCTTGCAAGTATTTTACCGTATATCAGCCTGCGCTCACTGCTATACTTGGTTATAACTATTATTACCTTATCCCCGATATGAAAATCCGCGTCGCATTGCTCGGCGGAATAACCGCATAAGCAGTCAAGCTCTTCTTCGAGCTTACAGTACACTCCGCCCGCGAATTTCCCCATTATAACCGAAGCTCGCCGGCTGTCTATCGGGTGACGCAGCTCCGCACCGTCAAACGGGTGCGGCTGCGCTCTTTTTATGGATATGCCGAGCTTCATATTCTCAGGCTCGTAATACCGTATCAGCGCTTCCTTGCTTTCTCCGGCATGATACTTCTCCCTCAGATCGGGAATTGCGGCATATGATACATCCCTTGCGGCAAGCGTTATATCAAACCCACCGACAGTACAGAGCAAATGCCATTGCCCCACTGCCAATATATCACATTTAACCCTTTTACCGATTTTCGGCGTAAGCTTTAAAAAGCTGTACCGACGGATACGCAGCGCTTGGCTTCTTGAAGCAATACAAAAATCCCCTTCACGGTCAATGTCCGTTATAACATAATCTATTTTGGCACCGCCCATTGAGCGCATGACATGGTACGGTATCTCTCCTTTTTCATACCACAGCTCATCCTGCGGTATTATAACCTTTACCCTATAATCTATCACCACCAGGTATCTGAATATCTTTTCCTCATATTCTCCGGTTTCCTCATTCTTTACATCCACTGTTCTTGTTTCCATTCCGGATACGGTTCCCGTAAGTAATGAGCCTGCCCTGTATGACGCATATATTGAATTCCATTCTCTATGCTCCTCCTCGGATAAATTTTTATCCAGCTCGGCTAAATTAAGATTTCGTATATCCATTTAAAAACCTCCGTAAAATATGTATTTCGCATTTTCCTTTACCGCAAAACGGCAGTCCTTCGGAACAAGCATACGCTCCGCCTGTTCTTTTTGCTCCAAAACAAATATTGCCGTACCGTATTTCCCGGACATCCCCCCGAGCATTGCGCCTACGATCTGTTCCCTGCCGCTTGACACAACGCAAATATCATAGCGGCAAAGCTTTTGTTCACGCTCCTTAAAAAATGTAAGCGAAAACGGCGGCTGACTGCGGCAATATATTTCCGGCGGGGGTCCGCATACTGCCAGCATTACCTCAAACGCGGTTTCGGTGCTTCTGTCGCAGATTAAAAGCGTATCGTCGCAAAAGTATTCACCCGTTTTTATTAGTTTTCGGTTTACCGTGAGTTGATGAAGCGGTGTTTCAAAAGAATATGCGTCAGGACAAAGTTTTTTAAGCATTTCGGCTTTCATACCTCCGTACTCCCGCACAATTTCAAGTATTTTCTTTTGCGTTTTAGTCAGAAGCATATAGCATCTCCCTGTCTATCATATCGCTCGTCAGTTCAAGCAGAGTACTTGCGTGTTCGGTGCCTACGGCGTTCAGAATAACCGAATACAAATATCCTTTAGGATTTTGCACCTCGTTCTTGTTATGCCGCAGCACTTCCAAAGCGTCTATAAGCGTATCGTAGTTTACCTGCCGTAACAGATTTCGTATTTCCGTCTGCGGCAGTACAGCACCGGAGAGCTTAATGCTCTGTTTGTAATAAAGCACTCTGACAGCGTCCTCCAACATTTGTGCTGTTTTCGCTTCAAAGCTTTTAAGATTGCAATTTTGTAAGATTTCAGTCAGCTCAGCCTCCTCTTTAGACTTGTTTGATTGAGTGATTTCTTTATACATACTTGTTTTATTTTTATTATATATATTCTTATTTGATTGCGGCGGATTTTCCAATGTAGGTTTTGCCTGCGTAGGTTTATCCAATGTTGGTTTTTCCAATATTGGATTATCCAACATAGGCTGCTCCGATATAGGCTGCTCCCTTATTATGTATTCCGTGCCGCGCAACCTCCCCTGTCCGTCGCGTTCACGGCTTCTGGTCACATAACCCTCGTTTTCCAATTCCGTTATTGCCTTGCGTATAGCGTCAACCTTTTCGAGACTTATATGCGCAAGACCTTTAAGGGTATAATCCCAATCGTCCGGCAAGGAGAGCATTAAGGATAATAACCCCTTTGCTTTCAGAGACAAATTGCGATTCTTCAAATGATGATTTGACATTACTGTATAATCACGGGTTCGCTCCACTCTGAATACAGACATTTTAAATATCCCTTTCCTTTACTGTTTTAAGTGTACGGCAATCTATTCCGCCGGACAAATCAAAGTATTCCCTTTCATCCTCATCAAGCGGCATTTCAAACTGCATTTTGTATTGCGGTACCTTTTTATTCTTTTCTTTTTCAGGCTTTTCAAGCTTCCACGCGGGTATATGCTCCGCCGCCTTGCAGTATTTTAAAAGCTTAAAGGACGGATGCTCCTCGGGCGTTATCTTATTGAGTAACAACGGTTTGGCGCCGCCCACAAAAAGTTTTCCTTTACCCTTGGACAACCGCCGTATTTCATCGGGCAGCATAAGCGCCCTGCCTGTGCTGGTCCTGTTCTGCATATACGGCTTTGGCAAGGATAAAAAGTCTAAAAAGGGTCGCATCGGCGTATTCGTGTTATTTACCCTTACGGTAATCTCACCGCATTGCTTTGAGAAAAACTCCGAGGTCATAACATCGTTACAGCCTAAAAACAACTGGTAATCGCAGTCGCCCACAATTTCCTGCCACTCGTTGCCGGGGTATCTGTCGGACAACTGCGCTATACTCTGCACTACCGCTTGGATGTTTATGTTACGGGAGCGCGCTACCGAAAATATCTTTTTACTGTCAAGCAGCGCTATATTGCAGAACTCATCCATTAAGACATTTACGCAGACGGGTAATCTTCTGTTATCCTGCTGACGGGCGTAATCGAATAGCTTTACAAACATAAGCGAGAAAAACATTGAGGACAAAAATTCCAAAGAACTGTCTTGGTCGGAAATGATACAGAAATACGCACACTTTTCTCTGCCCGGCAGGGTTAAGTCTATTTCGTTATGCTTTGTTATATCATCTACTAATTTGTTCTGAAAAACATTTAATCGGTTGCCGAGCCCTATTACAATATTTCCCCAAATCTGCTTATGCGCCTGACGGAATATACCGTATGGCGGCAAAGCTGGATGGTCGGGCGGTAACGCTCTGAAACGGGCGTCCAATTCCTGCACGGAAGTGGTTGACAATATTTTATATATTGTACCGAGGCTTCTTTCTTCAGGCGGCAGCAGCTTGTCCGTTCCCGGATATGTAAGGGTTTGAACATAGTGTAAGAGTGCCATTAAGAGGTTTTTCTCGGCTTTCTCCCAGAAGTCGCCGCGTTCATTTTCATTTGAAGTATTGCGGATTATTATTTCTGCCGCGCGCTGCACAAGGGTAATATCCTTTGCCGTATCCATTACGCAGTTCCAGCCGTCAGAAGCGAATAGATCAAGCAGGTTATATGCCTTAACGGTATATCCGCGGCTATTTAAAAAGCCCGAATACATTTCGTAAAACTCGGCTTTCGGATCTACCATTACAAGGCTTTCGCCCCTGCGTGCCGCCTGCATTACAAACGGCATTACAAAGCCTCTCGATTTTCCCGTACCGGGCGCGCCGTATACCATAACATTTTTAGACATACCCGGCATATCCTTCATTGCGACATAATCCCCATTTTCCAATTTCCCGAACAGGGTTTCGTCCACCTTTTCTATGCTGCCGCTTACCAAAAATTCCGGCAGCTCTTTTTTATCCATAAACCCCGATGTGCCGTGTGTACCCTCGGGAAGTATCTCTATCCCTCTTTCTTTATCCTTTACGGTCTTGTAGCCGCTTAAAAGATCTTTGCCTTTGCCGCTGAACAGGAGAAACATAAGGAAGCCGAACAGCACAGTTCCTATTCCTGCAGGAGTGAATATTGCCTTTATGTTTTCAACAGGGCTGACGGTAAAAAGACTGTCGTTACTGCCGCTTTGAAAATTATGCAGTCCGGTTGTCACCGAATGAACCGTAAATCCGACAGCGTAAAGAAGAATAAAAAGAATCAGAATATATCTCGGTATACTGTCCTTATTCTTTTCATATAAGGCTATTACCTTGTTTTCTATCTTTTCAATGATTTTAGATAGGCGCACTTAAAAACTCCCCCTTCTCTGTTATATACGGCTTTGTTTCCTTGACATACAGCTCGGGCGGCAACCGCAGCATTTTCTCTGCGGTTTCTGTGGTTATAGGGTGTAAGACAGCCCTTTTGCCGCTTAAAATCTCTTTTACCGCGTTTACCTGCCAATCAAGCAAAAATATATGCACCCCGTACTCCGCCGCTGTTTCCATTCGCGGGATATCCATATCTATGCCTATTAAGATTTTTTCTGCCGCGTCATAGTAATTCTTTTCGGGCGGTTTGTATTTCGTCTTTAAAATGCTTTCGGCTATAATCCTTCTGTGGTCACGGACAGATATTATACGCATTTGCCTTGCGCCATTCACCGACAAAGGAAAAAATGTAACCGGGCAATCGAGCCGACGGACAGCATTTAATATCGGCAGCGCTCTTGAATTGGTGGTCTTGCGTGTAGAATATTCTATAATTCTTTCAAGGCTTTTATCTCCGGTAAATGCCGCGGCACTTTTTCTGCCGCCGGTTAAGATATTCATTGTAAAGGTATTGCGCTCGGCTTCGGGATACAGACCGTCGTTCTCCTCTGTTATGTAGTATACAGCGCGGGCGATGCTTTTGGTATACAGCATTCCGTTAAAGCGTGCCGTGCCTAAAGGGTTTTTATTCTTTTCCCGTCTTAAAGCAAAGGAAGGCAAAAAGGAAAGCGGGCTGTTTCGGTCGGGTACGGAGCTGCAGAATACATCCGTCTTTCCACCGAAGAAGAACAGCATTAGGTTTGCGGTGTTTAATCTGCGGATAAGATAGTTTCCCATTCCGCGGCTTTTGCTGTCGTAATCAAAATGCAAACCGAGAGTATCAAGCGTATGTTTACCTAATTCCGTTATACGGACGCTCTGACCGTTACGGCTTATTCTTAATTGCCCCGAAGCCGCCAAAGCCTTTAAATTTTCTTTGTTTAAAAATGTACTTCCGGCAGGTAGGTCTCTACACCAGGCACATAATTTCAAAAGCTCAATTTCTGCATTGGTGTATAACACAAGCGCACTACCTCCCATACCCGTGTAACATTGGTCTTTTAAAACGGTCTGATTTTATCCCCAAAATGCCTTGTTTATCCGCGGTTCGGTATTGTGCGCTTTTTTGAAAAACCGAAAATTCGAAATTTACCGATTTTTTTAAGTTTGCGCACTATACCAATTCGTGAGAAAGCCGCATATCCGTAAAGATTCCAGCTTCATCATCCGGCAGTACAAAGATATGACAGGCGCTCTCATTCCGTTGCTCCGTAAACAAACCAAGAGACATTTCAAAGCGGTCGTCATCTGGGAAAAGCCTACCCTTTAAAACATTCTGCACCGCCTTAAAGCCCTTATTGTCGTGGTCGAAAACATCGCTGCAATCCCTTGGACAAAACTCTATTATTCCGAGATACGCTTTACCGAAAAACGGCAGCTTTATTCCGTCAAACTCCGCAGAGTTTAAAAGCCTTAAAATACTGTCGGTCACATACTGCGTGCCGCCTGTCACTCTACAATGAGGCAGCAAAGCATTCAGCTTTATATGTACCCACCCTTCGGGCGTTACGGATATTTCTCCGTATATTTCCTTTGATTTGCCGGGTTTAATTTCCGTCTTTGTTTCTTCTTTGCTTTTTAGCTGCCAATAAAGCCGGCGCATTTCAATACACGCCATTTCCTGTTGTTGCAGCGCCACCTCCAGCAGATTATTAAAGCGCTCGCTGTCCGGCGGCACGCCTATAAGCGAATCCACGCAAGCCATACTTGCCAAAACCCGCTTTTTCATTTCTTTTAATAATTGAAAATTTGTGGGCATTTTTAAAATCCTTTCTTGACTATATATCAATATTTTGATATAATATGTATATAATAATTACGAGGTGATAACCATGCCGTCAATCAGACCCAGTTCCGATCTCAGAAATAATTACAATGAAATATCCGATTTCTGCAACCGTTATAACGAGCCGGTTTTCATAACCAAAAACGGAACCGGAGATTTAGTCGTCCTTTCCAACGAAGCATATGAAAGGCTTTGCGGTCAAGCCGAGCTTCATAAATTACTGGATGCAGGAATTGCTCAGATGAAAATAAATAAGCACCGCCCGGCAAGCGAAGTATTTGAAAAGCTTGAAAAGGAATTTGGGTTTAATGAAGTATAATATTGTATTTGAAGAATTAGCCGAAAATGATTTGACGGATATATTCGAATATATTTGCAACAAGCTTCACGAACCGGAAATTGCCGTACGGATATACCGTTCGCTTAAAAAAGATATCCTTTCTCTTGAGACAATGTCTTTTAGATTCGCTTTGCTTGAGGAAAATCCGTATAAATCAATGGGTGTACGCTGTATAGCAATAGAAAATTATAGCGCTTTCTATATCCCCGATAATAACACAAAAACCGTACATATATTGCGTGTTCTCTATAATCGGCGTGATTGGCAGGCAATTCTTTAATAGGGTGTTTTTATGGAATCTGAAAACAAAATCAGCGAAACCGAGAATTTATCATCAGATAAGCTCGTTAAAGATGAAATAATAGCCGGAAAAGCCACACCTCTGTCTGAATGTATACCGGAGTCGGAAATAGAATTTTAATATAATTTAGATTATCATAATCCAAATTATATTAAGTATAGCTTGCATTTTGCAATACAATCGCATATAATATATTCGGAGGCGATAAGTATGTCAAAAACATCAAGCGTATTTGCAAGAGTTGAACCGGATATAAAGGAACAGGCCGAGCAGGTTCTCAATGAACTCGGTATTCCTATGTCAAACGCAATCGGGCTGTTTTTAAAACAGGTTGTTTTACAGCGCGGTATTCCGTTTGAAATGAAGCTCCCCGCAAAAAAGCCGACCGCATTAGTCGCGCTGTCCGACGATCAGTTAAACGAGGAGTTGAACCGCGGTATTGCGGATTTTGAGAACGGAAATTACACTACCTCCGAGGATCTTTCAGATAAATTCCGAAAGGCTTACGGAATATGAAAAATTACACTGTTCTTTATTCCGTTTCGGCACAAAACGATTTAACCGAAATCTTTGAGTATATAGCATATACACTCAAAGAGGTACATACGGCTCAAAATCTCATACGCAAAATAATGAAAAATATTGAGCTGCTCAAAACTATGCCGGCGCGTTTTCCGGTAGATGAAAATATAAAGCTCAAAATAAAGATTCGCACCTTAAATACCGGAAAATTCATAACCTTTTACTCGGTTGACGAAAAAAGCTTATCTGTAAAGATATTAAGAATTATTTACCGCGGCAGAGATTTTGACGAATTGTTTTAATTTTTTAAAAGACTTATTCAAGTGGGATGAGTCCTTTTTATTTTTTTCCAACCTGCACCAAACACAATGTGTTAATATTGACTTTAAAATCAGGTGTGATATAATATAAGTGAACGGAGCTGATAACATAATGCCTACACTATCCATGTTCTACGGTATAATTGTTTATATGTATAACGAAAAAGGCGGCAAGCATAATACTCCGCATATTCACGCAGAATATTCCGGAGAGGAAATTGTATTATCTCTCGACGGAGAAGTTTTGGAGCCTAATTCAAAATTCCCCAAAAACAAGCTGAAAATGCTTGAAGTATGGACAGACATTCACAAAGAAGAATTACAAGCCAACTGGCAACTTTTATCCCGCGGTGAAAAATATTTCCGTATTGATCCGCTGAAATAAGGAGTAATAATATGCCTAAAATATTAAGCGTTAAACCCTTGCCTAATTACCGTTTAGAGCTTAAATACGATACTAACGAAACGAAAATATTTAACGCTCTGCCCTATATATCCGGCTCATGGTTCGGTCTTCTTAAAGATACCGAATATTTTAAAACCGTACACATAACAAACGGGGGGCGCGGCATTGAATGGGCTGACGGTCAGGACATTGCGCCTCATGAGCTTTACGAAACAGCACAGTAAGCCTATTTAACATCTGACACCCGATTGACCCGCTTTAATGCGGGTCTTTTTTATTTTCTTTCCCAACCTGCACCAAACACATAGCCGCAACTCCGACCAAGCCGCCGAACATTGTTCCGCATATAAAGCATATAATTCCCATTTTTCATTCCTCCATTTTTCATTGTTTGCATTTAATCGCTTTTTACTCTTTTCGCAAGGCTTTCGCGATCGGTGGTTATAAGGTCAAACTCGGTGTCCGATGAACGAATCTCCACCGCTATACGGTTTCGCCCCGCGCACAAGAGTCCTTCGCCCCTGCCTGCGCGAATAACCTCTAAGGTCTCACCCTCTGTAAGCATAAGCTTTTCCTGCAATTTAACCGTCTCGGTTTCCTCAAGCTGTAGCAGAAGTTTCAGTCTGCTGTTGCCGAGTAAGGCGTCCCCGAATTTACCGCCGTTCAGCGCGAAGTAATCCACAACATTCTGGGTTGCTGAAACAAATATAGCACCGTAACCCCTGACGGTTTTAATGAGGTTTATAACAAAATCCGCCGCCTGCTCGTTTCCGTTTTCTCCGGCTATTTTCCAAGCCTCATCAAGTATTACCGCTTTCTTATTTACACGAGATACAGATATTTTGTCACGCACAAATTCGGTCGCTATAAAGGTGCCGAGAGCGGTAAACTCCTTGCTTAAACGCGAGGTATCAAGCACTATAAACGGAGCCTTTAAATCTATATTTGTCTGTCCGCCAAGCCCCGACGCCGAACCCTCAACCAAACGTTTCAATGCCATAGTCACAGCTTTAAGCTCCGTAAACTTTTCCATAAACGGAATAAGGTCGGCAAAGCAAGGCATTTTTTTAAATTTCCCGTTTTTATCTGTAATGCTTTTATTGTCGTGGGTAATACCGAATGATTTATAGCAATCAAGTATTGCACGGTCTAAAAGATATTTTTCGTCGGGTGTAATATCCGGATAGAGCAGTTCAAAAAATATATGTATGTCTTGAATTTTGTCAAGCACCACAGATCCGGCATCCCGTTCTCCCTTTATTTCCGAGTCTATATCCAGCGTACTCCTTCGTATTTCCATAAGGTTAATGCAATCGGCGGATCCGGCGCCTATTGACACAAATTTGCCGCCTATTGCTTCACAGGCATTACGGTATTCAAAGCCCTTTTCGGGGGCTATAATATATACCCTTACTCCCTGCATACGCAGTCGCATTGCGAGCAGTAACAAAAAGAAGGTTTTACCCGCGCCCGACATTCCGAACACCGCCATATTGCCGTTGCTGTACCTTGCGGTATCGTAATGATCTATTACCACAGGCGAGCTGTTATGCAGATTAAGCCCGTAAAATATTCCCTTTTCGTCGCACATTTCAAATGAAGAAAACGGGAACAATGCCGCCGCTGACGAGGTTAGAATATTGCGCTTGGATTTATTAAAAATATCCGTATCGGTCTGTAATAACGGTAAAGAGGACAAAAAGGCTTTATCCTGCATATAATAGGCTTTTCGGCAGGAGAAACCGTTAGCCCCGCAAAGATTTAAAATATCCTTTTCACGCTTTTTAAGGTTGTCGGGTGTGTCCGCCTTTACGGTTATTACGGTAGATAAATAATAGAAATCCTCTCCTTCACGGTTTATTTGAGACTTCATATACAGTCCCGATTCCACCGCGTCGTCAAGCTGCTCAAAGTCCTGTCTTGTATCTCCCACATCTTTAAGGCGCGAACGGTTGAACATTGCCGTATTGCCTATCTTGGGCAATATTTTGTCACGGCTTTCCTTTTTCAAAACAAACGAGACATTTATTCCGTCGCCCGCCTCAACAAACGGCGCACCCCAGGCAAGCCCCGCGGTTGTCGGATAACCGCCGCCCGAAATATACAGGTACGAGCGGTATTCACCCTCAATACAGATATATCCGCTGCTTGTAAGGTCGGCGCTGTCGGGTGTTAAAGCTTCAGACAACTCTGTATCCGAAGCTTCCGTCGCCGCAGAAAACGGACGGAAGTAACTCCTTAAAAGGCTTATTAAAAATTCGTCTTTATCGCTATGCCGCACAGTTTCAAGCCCACAGGCTTCAAGATATTGTCTTGCCGTTATGACGGTTTCGCTTATTTCGGCGGCAACCTCTGAAATTTCGTGAGCTTGCCCGCTGTATGGTAAGACAATATAAAAGCGGCGGGACAAGCCCTCAGTTTCGGCAATAAAGTTAACCAGCTGTGCGTCCTCAAATATCATACGGCGGCAGTTTGCGTTTTTCTCAACATTATAATGGCTTTCAAGCCTTTCGCAAAACGCGGATATATCCGCGGGTCTTGTCTCTACAATAATCTGTAGTTCATTCGGTGCTGTTTTAAGAAACGCCGCAAAGCCGGATATAATATTCTTCTGCTCAAGCTCGGATTTTAAGTAGAAATTAAGCGGCAACACCTCTAATACGGTCACGAATTTGCCGTTCTTAAGCGCAATCACTCCGCCGTATATTTCCTTTACAGGGACTAACTTTGATGTGCCATCCTCCGCATCTTTATCTCCGTTTCCGAAAAGAATATTTTTAAAGTTCATTTTTCACACCGCCTTTATATGTTAAAATTTTCGCCTGCCGTTTAAAACGGATATACTGCTTTAAAAATTCTATAAGGCTCATATCCCCGATGCCTATTAGCGCAAACCCGCCTGTAATAACGGTAACGGCGCTTACAATTCCTATACGCACTAAAAGCCCGAACAGCAATATGCGCATCAAAAACGCCGCCAAAGGCACGCAGATAAGTACTGCCTCTACAGCGTTGCGTATTTCAAAAAGCCCGAACAGCCGGCCGGCGTCGGTAAAATTCACAGGTATTACTACGGTTATTTCTTCCATTAAATTTCCTCCTTGAAGATTTTTTTGGTTTGTGATATACTGAAAATGAAAGGTGGTATGTATTATGAGCAACCCGGTTTATACGGTAAAGCAAATAGCGGATATTGTTGCCCCCATAGCGGCAAAATATGATGTCTCAAAGCTTTATTTATTCGGCTCGTATGCCCGCGGTGATGCAGATGAAAAAAGCGATATAGATCTGCGCGTAGACGGCGGACGGCTCGGTAACCTGTTTGCTCTCGGCGGATTTTATGCAGATCTTGAAGAAGCGCTGAAAAAATCCCTCGACCTTGTTACCACCGACACGCTGCGCCAAAATAAAAGCGATATTATGACTCAAAATTTAATACGGAATATGCGAAAGGATGAAAAGCTGATTTATGAGAAACTGTCCTAATGCGGATATAGACATTAGAAATTATTTCAGCTTTGATATATCAAGTAAAACAGCGGACCTATAAATGCGTCATATAATATCAAGTTATACTAAAGAGAAACGGAGCTGATACCAATGCCAACTATTTCAATGTTCCGAGGCATAAAAATTTATATCAATTACAACGACCATATGCCGCCGCATTTTCACGCAAAGTACGGCAGCAACGAGGTACTTGTTTCCATTAACGATATGGAAGTGCTTGCAGGCACAATGCCGAAAAAGCAGCTTCAAATGCTTTTGGGCTGGGGTGCGTTTCACCAAACAGAGCTAATGGAAAACTGGGAGCTTGCTATGAACAAGCAGGAAACCTTCCCGATAGACCCGTTAAGATAATAAAAAAAGGAGATTTAAACTATGCGTACAGTAGAATATTACCTTGAAAAAGGCTTCGCTCTGCCGTATGCGGAATATTTTGCAAATGGCAGAAAGAGCATTGTAAAAGCTACGGCAAACGATGATTTTTCGATCACACTTGAATTTGATAACGGCGAACGCCGCAGGCTGGATATGAAACCCACACTAAAGCAGGGCGGCGTTTTTGAAAACTTCAATGACATAAGCAATTTCAAACGCGTATATATAGATGACGCAAACGCCTTATGCTGGGATATTGACCCCGATATTGACAGTGAGAGGGTATGGACCAACAAGGTGGATGTAAGCCCGGAATATTGCTATGTTGAAAGTAAACCTATTTAACCTCAATCCTCACCTTTCAGTGAGGATTTTTTTCTTTAAAATACTTATAGAAAAAAATACTCGCAAAAAATATTTGTTGTATTTTAGGGAACTTTTTGTTATAATAATTACATAAAATGTTCCCTATGGAGGTGCTTATGATCAATAACTACCCTGAAATACAAGAGCTTCTACATCAAAGAGCAGATTATCAGGCAAGGCTTAATCTCTTACCTTATGACGGAAATCCCGAAATTAAAGAAATTGACGGAAAAAGGTATTTATATATCCGCAAAAGAATCGGGTCAAGACTTTCGTCCACCTATGTCGATCTTTATTCCGATGAACTCTATCAGCTTCTGCTGCGCAATGCAAGAGAAGCCAAAGAATTCAAAAGAAATATACGGCGTCTGGATAAAAAGCTGGCACAGCTCGGCTATTCGGACGCAGAGCTTTCGCCGCGGGTTCAGCTTAATCTGGATTTTGCTCGTGCAAATATGAAATCCAATATCTACGATCAGGCAGTTCTCGAGGGCGTTGCCACAAGCTTTCCGCAAACCGAGGAAATAATTGAAAACGGTATTGTCAACGGCGTAACGGCAACAGATGTGCAAAAAATCTTAAACCTAAAGCACGCATGGGAATTTATCCTTGACCGTGATGTTATAAATTATCCGACCGATTATTCAATACTCTGCCATATAGCAAAGATTGTAAATGAAGGCTTTTTTCAGGACGGCGGAAGAATCCGCGGCGTACCGGTAACTATAGGCGGAACAAGCTATATTCCTCCGATGCCCATTGAATCGGTTATCAAGGAAAGAATTGAACAAATACTGTTATCCGAAATTCCGGATGACGAAAAAGCCATACGCCTTTGCCTTTATTGTATGAAAACACAGATTTTCAACGATGGAAACAAACGAGCTTCCGTTATCTTCGCAAATCACTACCTTATTTCTCACGGCGGCGGAATGATTATAATTCCGGAGAACCGTGTACCTGAATTTAAAAAGCTTCTAATTGCTTATTATGAGGGCAAAAACACAGCCCAAACAACAGAGTTTATGAAAAAGCATTGTATAAAAACATTTTGACCCTATTCCTCACCGTCTGGTGAGGATTTTTTATTTTCCTCCAAATCCCGTATAACAAGCTGTATCCATTCCATATCCGCATCCGAAATACCTTTAAGACCTCCAAACTCTTCCAAGCTCAGATACCGGATAACGACGGCGGAATTTTCTGTATTATTTTCCCTCCGCTCTACAGTGTAGGTAAGCGAACCGTTTACGCACCCAATCAAAAAATCTCTTGTAATCATTTCTGTATTGTTGCCGGTCAGCGCAAGGCTTACAGCGTATAGCTCATTGTATGTAAGCGGCTGACCGACAACCCTTATCTCATTCACGGCAGATACCTCCGCATCACAGAGTATTTCATCCATTCGGTTAATATACATCTTGGATATATCTTCCTGCGTCACTGTTTCCGGTACTTTGCCTTGCATTACCGACGGCAGGGAAGCAATTATTATTGTTGGTATCAAAATCAAAACTGCCGCTGCACCTAATACATAAGGCCAATAGCGCTTTACGGTCTCCAATGCCGCCGCTTTCCAGCCGCCTCTTAAAAACGCCTGCAATATTTTTCTTATTGCCTGCGCGTTCTGCAGGGCAAACGCCAAAGAATTATTGTTTCGGCTCATTTTCTACCGCCTTTTTCGGCTTTGTGTTCGGCGGTGTATTTGTCTGTCCGAACCGTTTTCCGGCAGGATTATGACTAAAGCTCTTATCCGGCTTCCACGCCTTATTTCTGAGCTTTTGCGTTCCGAATTGTTTTCCGTCCGCATACTTATTGCCCGGTCTTTGAGCGCTCGGATTATTTTTCTTTCTGCCGACCGACGCCGTATTTTGGGTACTGTTCGCAGCATTTTTGCGAATTGCCGTGCCTTTATTTTCAAGCCTTGTTTCTCCTTTCTGCCCCGATACTTTCCCCGCACCGAAGCGATTTGTATTTATTCCGGTCACGGCGGTTCTGCCAAAGTCAGAACTATTTATGCCGTAACTGCTTTTGAAGGCAGTATTAACACCCGTATTACCGGAATGTCTTATATTGCTGCCGCCGATAACCGACGCATTTGTCTGATTGTTATTATTCGCCGTATTTCTGCTGTTTGCTTGGCTGCCGTTCGTGCTGTTGTTGCTTGCCGTGTTGCAAGTATAAGCATTACCGCTTCTGCTTGTACGATTCCCCGTACTGTTCGCCTTAAATTCGGATTTTTCTTTGCCGGAAGTATGCACGCCCTGCCGTACTGCCGAATGCGTTGCCGAGTTTAAAATGCTTCGCGCTGCCATAAACGCTACTGCCCTGCCCGTTCCTTTTCCTAACGGATCTCCGGTAAACGAGGGGTTAAGCCCTATTTTGGCAAGCAGATTGTCAGCCTTCCGTGCTACTCTCGCAATTCCTACAATAAGCACTGTCCAAGGTAAAATCATAATGCCGTCCGGCATTGATGATAACGCGGAATAAATAAGCTTCAAAAACAAAACATTCGAAACAAGCAGAAGTATCATTGAGGCATAAGTACGCACAAAACCCGAGCATATATCCTTTGTGGAACGGCTGCCGCCCATCGCAAAGGCTACAGGGCTGAAAAGGGTTAATATTGCGACCAGGGCATATCGCTCGCCGATTTCAAAAAACAGCTTTATAAGCTGTGAACCTATTAAAAAGCCTATTATAACTATTAAAAGCCAAGAACTCGTAAGATCGGGAAACATACTGTCGTCGGGGAAGGTTATGCTTGCCTTTTCGGGCAAACCAATCAGCTCCATCAGCGTCTTGCCTATCGACAATCCGATTTCACAAATTTGTTTGGACATAATAAGGATAAATCCGAACAGAAATGTGCGCGCAAGCAGTATAGCGGGCGACTCGGTTTCAAAGCCGAGTCCCGCAAACATAGCTTTTAGGCACTGAAAGGCACAGTTGCCTATTAAAAATCCCCAACCGATTGCAACGAATACGCCGTAAAGCTTTACTAAAATAGGTACATTGCTTTCAAAGTAGGATAGATCCGTATTCATAAGCCCCAACAGCGCGTCGGCACAATAATTCATTAAATCGAGGAACAATCCGAAAAGCCACAGCACAAGATCCTTTAATATAAGGTTAATCATAGCCTAAAAACCTCACGGCAAACGGTTATAACCGGCAAATAACGGTTGAATGTAAGCAATGAACGCACCTATGCCGTTAATAACCGCCCACGCCGCCCATATTCTTTTAAGCCACGCCCATCCCGAATCTGATTTTTGCTGTGAGCCGCTCAGCTTAACAGTTATGACCGCTATTGCGGACATAAGCGCCGCCAGCACCGTAGATATTCCGGCAATATGGTTATATATATCACGGATAATATTGTCGCCCAATGTGAATATATCTTCACCTGCGGCGAACACGCTAAACGACAGTAACGACATCATTAAAAGGACAACACAGATTACACTTAAAGCCTTTAAAAGCCTATTCGTTTTCTTCCTCATATTCTGTGCTCCGTTCCGATTCAAAATTTTTAAGTGTTTTTATAAACTCGCCGAAATAAGCCTTTAAAAGCTCTCTGTGCGAAGAAAGAATATTTAAGTCAAGCGGCGTCCGCCAACCCACAAAACCGTAAATAAATACGGTAAGCAAATACATTCCGGTATAATCCTTTTCCGAATACATTTTTAAGTATGTATTTTTAATCGGTTCAAAACCGTTTTTGCGTTGCCGAAGCTTTGAAGCAAGTCTATGCAAAAGATAGCCGGTAAGCTTGTTATTCAGCTCTGAAACAGCGGATACAGCCGCATTGCCCTTTTCGGTCAAGAGTCCTCTTTCCGCTAACATCCTGTCCGCGTCTTCCTTTTCTCCTAAATCTCCTATTAAAAATCTTATCTCCGAATAATCTGAAACCGATAAATAATAATTTGTCATTTTTAACTCCTCTTTCTTAATTTTATTTGTAAAATGCCTGATGTGGCTGCCGATAATAATACGGTTATAAATAATACCGACATATGTGTTTTGTCCCCGGTCTTAGGGCTTTCAGGCTCAGGCGGAATCTTCTTATTGGTTACTTCAAAAACGAGTGTTTTTCCGTGCTCGGTAATTTCCACCGGGATAATATCCTCATTCTTGTAATAACCGTCTTTTTGAGTAAGCTCCTTCAGTTCATATTTCCCGAGACGGATATTCTCAAATAAAATCTCGCCGTTATCGTCGGTAATGCCTTTGGCGATTTCTTTGCCTTGGGAATCGTAAAGACCGAATTCAACGCCGGAAAGAAGCTCGCCCGAATCACTCTCCTTCTTAATAATCTTTACATTTCCTTTCTTTGTCTCATTGACAAAACCGACACCCGCCTCGTTTTCGACAGTGACCGCAACACCGTTTTCGCGAATTTCAAAATAGTAATATCCGTCGTCACGGAGAAAACCCTCGGGGGCGGTTTTTTCATAAAGGAAGTATCCGCCGTAGCGGAGATTTTCCATAGTATAAAAACCGTTCTCTCCCTCTGCCATTTCACCGACAAGACGATCAATTTCTGCATCAAATTCTTTATTGCCGTCAACATCGGAATAAATCTCAAATGCCGCGCCGGACAGAGTGTTTTCCGGATAATCCTTATCTACCTTGACGGTCTTTACAGAACCGACCTTAAACTTGTTCTCAATAACAAGTTCAACCGTTTTTTCTTTTTCGTCAATCACAACACCGTAATTGCTTTCATTGAGTATAAAAGCAGGTGCCGCCTTAATTTCACGAACAATGTATTTCCCGTAAGGAACATTCTCAAAAAAGAATATGCCGTCCTCATTTGATTTACAGGTAAGGATAGCAGTTTCTCCTGTAAACTCTTTTTCATCCGCACGGAATAAACCGAACAGAGCACCGCAGATAGCAAAGCCATCCTCATCAATCTTTTTGCCGAGTACCGAGCCGCGCAATATTTCATTTTTAATCTCGGCACCGTTGTTTACGGTTATATGAACGGTTTTTGTTTCCTGACCCGCGTAATCAAAATCAACCTGAAAACCATCTTCGGTCAATATATAGTGACGGTCGGTGCAGATTTCTTTTACATACACGCTTGCACCTACGGGTAAATCGGTAACAAAAATAATATTACCGTCCTTGCCGCAATAAGCGGTTTCAAGCAAAGCGTCCTTCGGAATAATTTTGCCGTCGGCGGCAATCATATCCTTATTCGCGTACAAGCCGAACTTTACATTGGTAATTTCACCGTTCGAGCCGATGTTAAATATATCGTCATTTTCCATCGCCTTTTTAAGCTCAACCTTGATTTTCTGACGCTCGTTTACAAACGACGCTGAGGTGCTTGTGATTTCTATAAGCTCGCCGGCATAAACAAGCTCAATATCAACAGGCGTTTTGTTAATTACCATACCGTGCGGCGCGGTAATTTCTTTGCACCGATATTTGCCGAGATATAAAGGCTTAGAGGTTGCCGTACCGTCTTTGCCTGTGGTAACGGTATCTACAATCTGTCCCTTGGTACAGCGAACCGTGCCGTCAGGAGTGATAATATCTTCAAGGGCGATAATTTCATAAACCGCGCCCTGCAAACCTTTAACCTCATAAACAGGCCTATAAATACCGTCTTTTACGGTTACGGACGAGAATACTTCACCCGTCTTCGTAATGATTACCTTGCCTTTCTGTGCCATATTGGATTTAATAACAGTCACGATATCGGCAGAGCCGTCCACCTTAAAGGGAACGGGAGTGCCGTCAAGCACATATCCGTAGCAGGTATTCTGTTCAATGATTTCGTAATTGCCGTATGGAATATCGTAAGGCAGCATCAGTTTACCGCTGTCATTGGTGTAGTAAATCTCAATATCCATAGGGACAGGATAGTTGATATGTTGAATTACATATTCTCCCGTATCGGTATTACGAACCTTAAAGCCTATACTGGCAACAGGAATGATCTTTCCGGTTTCCTTATCTTTCTTAACGATTTCGATTTTTGCCCTTACAGCGGCGTTGTTGATCAGGTAACGGTAGATTTTACCGTTCTCATTTATGTTTACAGTAAAAGCAGGTATAAGTTCTTTGCCCTCAAGCCCCTTAATCTGCTTTACGACATATACGCCGTAAGGCAGATAATCGGGAGTCTCGGCAAAGCCGTACTCGTCGGTTATAAGCAATGCTCTTTCGGTTTGTCTTGCATTACCGTAAGAACCTGCACTCCTCAGATAAACCTCAAACACCGCGTTTTCTTCGGGGCTTTCAATTTGTGTTGAGCCGTCGTCGGAGTGTTTAATAATTGTGATTTTGCCGCTGATAACAGTCTCATACACATTGACATATTCGGTATTGTATTCCGCGGTAAAATTTCCGCTTGCCGTATCAATATAATATTTGGTAGAGTCAAGCAAGTATCCTTTACTGCTGCTTATTTCCTGCAGATAATACTCCGCGTCTTTGCCGTTTACAGCACAAGGATAACATTTGGTTGAAAAGTACCCGTTTTTATCTGTGGTGTATGTGTCAGCGAGTATCCCGTTCGCATACAATCCGTAAACCGCGCCTTTCAAGGTAGCGTCACCCTGAGCTTTCCCGTAAGCCGCTTCGCCCAAATCGGAAAAATAGCTGTCTGATTTATATATTTCGGCGCGCCATTTTTTAAGAATGTTTTTTACCGATGTGCCTGTTACGGTGTTCCATTCAACAGCTACATTTTGAGTTTCGGGAATTACATAACGGGAGGGGGTATCTACCTCGGAAAGCGTGTAGTTTTTGCCAATCAGAATATCGTTAAAAGCAGCAATGCCGTTTGCGTTGGTGACAGCATATTCATCCACCTCAATACCCGAATAGGAAATACCTGTGAGTCTGAACCGCATTCCTTCCGCAAGCCCGTCTTCCGAGGTCTTGGTTATCGTAAGCGAGCCGCGTTTTAAGGAGTTGGAAAAATCTACGGTTGCGGTTTGTCCGCTTACAACCGTTACTTTCCGACTGTCCTGCGGTTCATATTTATCAATGACTTCTTCGGTTACGGTATAGACGCCGGGCTTTAGACCTTCAACGATAATCTGACCGCCGTTTACGGTAGTTACGGTTTTATTTATTCCGTTACCGGTAACAGTAAAATTGATGCCGTCAACCTGACCGTCTTCACTGGTCTTAATAATTTTGCAGTTCCCAGGAATCTGCTCGTTAACGGCATTTATTACTACTGTGCCGTTTGGAGCAGAGCCATCCAAAACAACCGTCCAGCTTGTAGGGTAATCTCCCGCATAATATCCGTTTGGGAAGACTATTTCAACCACCTCATAAGTTCCATACACAATTTCTCCTAACGAGGCATATCCGTCAGCGTTTGTCGGGCCAAGGGCGTATGTCTGATTTTTGTCTGCCACATTAGTAACCTTAAAATATGCGCCGGCAAGTTTTCTTGCGTCACTTCCGGTTTTGTATACTGCGATGGAACCTTTGCTTTCAACATATTCAGGAGGCTTTCCGGTATAATACAAAAGTCCCTGCTCCGTAGAAGCGGACGCCGAGGTAAGAACAAACAGCTCCGCATTGGTTTCGGCTGTTGCCGTATACCTGTTGTCAGATTGATATTCTTTTATTTTAGATAGAATATTCCAATATGCCGTTTCAGCAGGCGTGCCTTTAATTCCTTCTCCTCTCTTACCCATAGGTTGGCTCGGGTCAGTGCGTTCCCCGATAATGTATTCCCATATAATAGCCTGCGTCGCCGCATACGCGTCATGATTTGAGACTACGCCTAATTGAGTTGCGGTACATGATGGAAATCCAAACATTGCTGTCAGTGAAACGCTCC
>ERZ808266.235-NODE-235-length-21246-cov-13.174933_pt1 | contig 21246 bp, 21 predicted proteins | sample MGYA00521278_ERZ808266 | MGnify/ENA primary metagenome ERZ808266 (study PRJEB31516, sample SAMN03275591) | gut metagenome | biome: mammalia-associated habitat; material: feces | host: Papio cynocephalus | place: Kenya | collected 2012-08-02 ... | reverse complement strand
GGGGGGGGGGATTAACAGGATTGGGGCGGGGCGGCCGAGTTGTCCTACGCGTCCTACATGTCCTACTCGTCCGAGCTGTCCCAGTTGTCCCGGGGTGGGACGAGTAGGGGGTGGCGGGGCGTGTGGAACCTTTGTGCCCCTCGGAGTTTCTTCTACATTTTCTACGCAGTCAATTATCCCCGCCCCCTCTATCGTTCCCCACAGAACTTGTCTCCTTCACCTCAATACTTCGTTTTAGAGTTTGGCAGGGTGTTTTTGCCCGTGCAGAAAAGGAGCGCGTCTAGCCCTGCACGCGGACTTGCCTCAGAAGCTTCCCGCCGCTGACAACCAAGAAAGGGTGCCGCGCGAGCGCGACACCCCCTTTTGCCGCGTGCGCGGCGGATTCAGAACCTTCGAAATCTTACTTGCCGAGAATGGCGTCCTTGAGTGCCTTGCACGCCACGATCTTGACGACCGTCTTGGCTTTGATCTTGATGGTCTCGCCCGTCGAAGGGTTGCGCCCCATGCGCGCCGGACGCTTGACGAGTTTCACCTTGCCGAAGCCGGGAAGCATATAGCCCTTCTCTTCCTGCTTGGCGCCTTTGATCGAAAGGTCGAGGAGACGATCATAAATGTCGCTCGCCTGCTTCTTGGTAATCTTACCGGTTTCCGCAAGTGCCGCCAAAATGCCGCTCTTCGTCGTAGGAACGATTTCTTTCTTAGCCATTCTTGTTATCCTTGTATTTAGTAGATACTACTCATACGAGAACCACTCCCGCATGCATACAAGTATATAATAACATCATTTACGCAGAATTGCAAGCACAAAATTACTCATCGTTCGGATTTTTCGCCCCGGATGCGCTTGGGCGCGCCCGTGCGCACGCTTGACTCAGACGAAAGCCGACACACGCACGGCGATGTTCCCCAAGTGCCGCGCGATATCCCGCAGTCCGGACAGGACGGACAAGAAGGCTATTTCGCCCACGGCATTCTGTTCATCCGCCCCGCCGAGGTGTTGCGAAAAATCCTTCGAAAGCTGCTTGGCTTCCGCATGGATCGCCGCCTCTTTTTTCGCCAAAAGTTCGGCCCGCGGCTTTTCGTCCCGCACCGAAATCACCGTATCGCGCGCCAGGATCCGCACGCTGTTGATGAGGCTCGTAATCCCTTCCAGGGCGTCCGGCGGGAGACCTCCGCGGCGGATGCGCGTCGTTTTGCGGTAGATGCGCAGGGCGAGATCCGAAATGCGCTCGGCGTCGTTGGCGCAATGAATGAGTTCCGGGATCATGTGCGCCTGGCGGTCGGTCAGCTTGCGTTGCGAGATGGCGACGAGATAATCGCGGATGTTCGACTGGAGCGTATCGATTTCCTGCTCCGCCTTCTGCATCGACTCGGGGTCCGCATCCGTCTTGCCCAGGCAGTTGTTCAGGGCGACGGAGGCGATGGTCCACGCCCGGCGCGTCATATCCGCCAGCGCGTGCGTCGTCGCATGCAGGGCGATATCCGGCGCGGCCAGGAGATGGGGCTCCAGCATGACGGCGTGGCGTTGCCGGTCGCCGGGGATGATCCAGGCGCACAGACGCGCCAGAAGCGGGATAAAGCCGCACAGCACGACGACATTCGTCACGTTGAATATGGTGTGCGCCATGGCGATGTGGCGTCCCAAATGCTCGTTCTTGAAGACGTCGCCCGACGCGGCGGCATTCACGAGATGGAAGAAAACGGGACCTCTCTCGCCTGCGGCGTTCGAACAGACGATGCAGAAGGTGGAAAGCAGGAGCATCGTGCCGATGATATTGAACAGCGCATGCGCCAGCGCCGTCCGCCGCGCATTCGCCGTCGTGTTGACCGCCGCCAGGGCCGCCGTGACCGTCGTGCCGATGTTGTCGCCCAGGACGATCGGAACGGCCGTCCAGATATCCAGAAGCCCCGCTTCGGCGAGCGCGATGGTTATGCCGATCGTCGCCGACGAACTCTGCACGAGAACCGTGCAGAGCGTGCCGACCGTCACGGCGCCGAGAACGCTCCAGAACGGCAGGAAGCCGGCCGCGGAAGGCGCACAATTGAAGGTGCGGAAAATCTCGATGAATTCCGGCATTTTGGCGACAATCTTGAGCTCGCTGGACATCGTCATCATACCATAGAATAGGAAACCGAAACCCAGAATCGTCCGCCACGTGCCGCGCAACTCGGGCTTGCGCGAAACAAGAAGCCCCGCCACACCGATGATGATGGAGGGCAGGGCGAGGTCATCCAGCTTGAAGGAAACGAGCTGTCCCGTGACCGTCGTGCCGATATTCGCGCCGAAAATCACGCCGATGGCCTGCTGGAGCGTGAGAAGTCCCGCATTCACGAATCCGACCGTCATAACCGTCGTGGCCGAGGAACTCTGGATGAGCGCCGTGACGGCCGCACCGGCGAAAATGGCCAAAAAGCGGTTCCGCGTCACATAGGCCAACACCGCCTTCATGCGCGCACCGGCGATTTGCGTGAGGCCTTCGGACATGAGCCCCATGCCATAGACGAATATCGCCAGCCCGCCCAGAACGGTTATAGTCAGTTGCAAATAGTGCATTCTTATCCTTATATTCGTTGCGTAGTGTTAGGATTATACGAAATTGGCGTGAGGAATTCGTAAAGGTTTTGTTAGCATTCTGTTAAAACGTGGACTTAGTAACCGTTTTTGTTGAGCCAGGCCTGCGCTTCCCGGCTCCCGCGCGCGGCTTTCCCGCGCACTTTCCAGACGAGCGCCATCTTCTCGTCCTTCGCGACGCCCCCCAGTCCGCGGTCGTAGAAGATCGCGAGATTGTCCATCGCCTGCGGCAGCCCCTTGCGGGCGGCCTGGGTCAGAAGATCGAAGGCGCGCGCTTCGTTTTTCGGCACGCCCTTCCCGTTGAAGTAGCACATCGCGTAGGCGTTCAGCGCCGCGGCGTTCCCCTGTTCGGCGGCGCGGCGAAAATAGTCCGCCGCCTGCACGTCGTCCTGGGGCGTCCCTTCGCCGCGCGAAAGCGCGAACGCGTAGTTGAGTTCCCCGAACGCATTGCCAAGCGCGGCGCTTTCCTTGAAATAGCGCGTGGCCGCGTTCAGGTCCTTTGCGACCGAAATCCCCTCGCGGTAGCACGCGCCCATGTTGTTCAGCGCCTCGGGATGCCCCGCCTTCGCCGCGCGTTTGAAGCAGGTGAACGCCTTGAGCGCGTCCGGTTCGCACCCGATTCCCCGCGCATAGCACGTGCCCAGGTTGTAGAGTCCGTTGGGATCGTCCTGGTTGGCGGCGCGCTGGAAGCAGTCGAAACTCGACTTGAGGATGCGTTCCTTTTCCTCTGGCGCCATCGTCTCCGCCGCGCGGAAGGCCCGCACGACGTTCAGCGACCCCCACGCGTTCAGCGCCTGCACATTGTCGCCGTCCGCCGCGCGCTGGAGCATGTGTTCGTCGTTGTTCTCGAGCGAAAGCAGATACCAAGCGAGCGCATTGCCGCGTTTCTCGGCGAGATTCCTGATTTTCGCCCGGGATGCGTCCAGATACGCCTTGCGCTTTTCGGGCGGCAACCGCGCGGCGGCCGGCGCGCCCGGCTCCTGCGAGACCAGCGCCAGGACGAATTGCTGCAGGGGACGCCCCTGCGCGGCGTCTTCGGCGACGACCACCGCGGCGTCCGCGTATCCCTTCGGACTGCCCGAGCTGCGCGAATTCAGAAGTTGCATGATGGCCTGCGCCCGGTTGGGCGCGGCCACGAGCCCGGAAACAAGGCCGGCGACAGCCAGAATGACGAGGAACTTTTTCATGTGCGCTCCCTGAAAGGCGTGAAAACCAATCCTTTTGAACGGATGAACGATTTGGCCGCGCGCCAGGCCTTCTTCCGCAGGCAAAAGGTCAGCGTGCGCTCCTTCCGTCCCAAAAACCACCAGCGGGGACGTTTCACGGCGATAATGTCGAATCCCTCCCGGACGAGCCGGTAGACCGACGCGAGCGTATGGCCTTCCTGCTTGCGCGTCTGCTCTTTCACCGTAAAGAAGGCGCACCCGCGCGGTTTGAGCACGCGATGCGCCTCGCGGATCCCTTCGCGCGTCAGGATGTCGCCGTTCAGCACGACCACCTCGAACTGCGCGTCCGCATATCGGAAGTCCGCGCCCATGGGCGCCGAAAGCCACAGTCCGCCGAACGTCTTCCGGAACAGGTCCGTCGTCTCCTCGCTGTCGAATCCGACTTCGAGCCCGGTCCGCACGCGCGGATGCTGCGCGGCGATGACCGCTAGGAGTTCGGCGAACGCAGGCATATCTCCTTCTCTTCGCGCGTGGTCATGTCCTTGAGGCGCGCCACGCCCTTGGCGGCATCGTCGGGTCCGATATAGACCGCCTCCGCGGCGTTCGTGGAGTCGGCGTGCGAGAAAAACTTCTTCGGCTTTTGCGGGTGCAGCGCCAGATTGACGTCCTTGCCGATGCGGCGCAGGTCGGCGGCGAGCGCGAGCGCCGTATCCCGTTGCTCGGGCGTCATGAACCCGATGGCGACGCCCCTCTTCGCTTTCGCCGCGTCCGCCCCCAAACGCGCCTTCAGAAGCTCCGTCACCACGACGTCGCCGAACCCGAGGCCCACCGCGCTCGTCGGGTCGCCCCCGATCGTCGTCAGCAGATTGTCGTAGCGTCCCCCGCCGAAAATCGCGCGGAACTCCCCGGCCGTGTCGAAGCACTCGAACACGATGCCCGTATAGTAGCTCAGCCCGCGGATGACGCCGATGTCGAACTGCAGGCAGTCGGCGAAGCCGGCTATTTCCGCCAGGCGGAAGAGTTCCGCCAGTTCCGGACTCGCCGCGTACGACTTCGTGTCCATGATGGCGAACGTCGCCTGGACCTCCCCCGCCCCCAGTCCGCCGTCCGCCAGCATCTGGGCGATCTCGGAATCCGGCATTTTGCCGCGCTTGTCAAGCGCGAGGAACACCTGCGCGTGCTTGGAGGCGGGTATCCCGCTCGCCGCCAGCAGGTCGCCGAGGTATTTGCGCGAGGAGACATGGACTTTGAAATCCTTGGACGAAAGCCCCATGCGCCGCAAGGCGTCGCACGCCGCGCCGATGACCTCCGCCTCGGCCAGGACCGAATCCTCGCCGATGATGTCCACGTTCCACTGGTAGTGTTCGCGCTTGCGCCCCTTGGTCGTGCGTTCGTAGCGGAAGCACTGCGCGATCGTGGTCCACTTCAGCGGAAACGACAGTTCGTGCTGACGCTGGGCGACCATGCGCGCCAAGGTGGGCGTCATCTCGGCCCGCAGCGCCAAATGCCGCTCGGACTTGTCGTAAAAATGGTAGATCTGCTCGCCGACCTCTTCGCCCGCCTTGCGCGCCAAAAGCTCGTAGCTTTCGACGACGCACGCGTCGTACGGTTCGAATCCGGCCGCGGCACCCGCCGCCCGGAACGCGTCAAACACGCGATTGCGCCACACCATATCCTCCGGATAGAAATCGCGCATCCCGCGAGGCGGCTCAAATGAAATCTTTTCGGACATCTTTACTCCTTACACACCCTCTCATTATACCATATAAACGCGCCTGCCTCAACCCCGATTCTCCCGTTCCACGCGACAAATCCGCCCGTCGCACCCGAAACCGGCGGGAATTCCGTCCGCCCGACCCCGTGCGCCCGCACGCCGTCCGCCAAATCCGCCGCGGCGAAACGAGACCCGTCCGACAACACGTCGCCTTTTGAAGACTCTATCTTTTGGAGATTGGTGGCCAAGGCCGGGATCGAACCGGCGACACACGGATTTTCAGTCCGTTGCTCTACCAACTGAGCTACCTAGCCACGATCGAAATGGTAGGGGCGCAGGGATTCGAACCCTGGACCCAGTGATTAAGAGTCACTTGCTCTACCAGCTGAGCTACGCCCCCATTTCACTGTCTCGAATGGAGCGAGGAACGGGACTCGAACCCGCGACAACCACCTTGGCAAGGTGGCACTCTACCAACTGAGTTATCCTCGCACGCTCTCGAAAACAGTGCATAGTATATCATATTTTGCCGTCCGGATGCAAGGGGATTTTTGAAGAAAATTAAAATATCCTGGTTATCTCACGAAAACGGACGCGTTTACATGTTTTCCCTGCACTTATCCTGCAACAGGGCGCCGCCAGGGACGCCTGCCCGCGCAAATCCCCAGCTCTGCTTCTGCAGGTTTGGGGTCGTTCCGGCGCAACGGGGTCACCGTTCCGGCGCAACGGCACCCCCGTTCCGGCGCAACGCCATCGCCGTTCCGGCGCAACGCCATCGCCGTTCCGGCGAGACGGGGTCACGCCCCGAGGACGCGTGCGAGAAAGGCGTGGTCCGACAAGACGCGCATCCCCTGGACCCGCCGCCGCGCCGCCTTCAGGTTCGCCCGCCGTCCCCACAGATCGCGCACGACGCACGCCGCGGCGCAAAAATGCCGTATCCGCCCCGTCGCGAGGCATTTCCCCAGATAACCGGCGTAAACCACCGTAAACGGAAGCAAAATGCGCAGAAATCCCTCATACGAGAAGTTCGCCAGATACGAAAAGAAGATATTCCCGAGATACTGCCGCCAAATCGCCGCGTTGTCCATCCGCCCCGACGTCGCCCCGCAAAGGTGTTCCACGGGCTGCGTCGGCACAAACCACACTTCCGACCCGCTCAGCCAGACGCGATGGCAGAAATCCGTCTCCTCGTAGTAGCTTTTGAAGTCGTCGTAGAACAAAACGCCGCCCAAAGCGTCCAGAACGCCCTTTCGGACCATCATGAACGCCCCTTTGGCGGAAAAAACCGCCGCGGCCTCCAGCGGCCCCCGCGGCAAAGTCCGGAAGAAGCGGTGGTCTTGCAGTCCCCAGCGCGTCAGACGCGTGCCGCAATCGTCGTACGCCCCGCCGCACCGCGGCAGAATCAGCGTGCCCTGCGCGACGGCGACGCGGGGGTGGTCGTCCAGAAACTGCACGAGCGGCCCGAACGAATCGCCGCGCAGACGGGTATCGTTGTTCAAGAGGCAGACGTACTCCGTCTTGCAGAAGGGAAGCCCCAGATTGTTGCCGCCGGCGAACCCGAGATTGCCGGGCGCGCGGACGTAGTCCACGAAGGGGTAGCCCGCACAAAGCGCGCGGGTGGACTCCGCCGCACCGTTGTCCACGACCACGCAGGGCGGGGGTTCGTCCAGGACCTGCACGAGCGAATCGAGGCACGTCTTGAGGAGGTCGTCCCCGTTCCAGGTGACGACAAGGACGGTATAGCGCGGCGAAATCCCTTGCATTACTTCAGGCTCGGCAGGACGATGCCGCGCAAAATGACCTTCTGGCACACGAGAAAAACGACCGCCGTCGGTATCGACACCACGACAAAACCCGCCATCACGCACCACGGCTGGTGGGCGAACGTCTGCGAAAGCTGGTACATCCACACCGCCAGCGTCCAGTGGGACTCCTTCTGGCACACGAGAAACGCCCATTCCCACGACGAATAGGCATGGATGAAGGCGTTGAGGGCGTTTACGGCGAGGATGGGCGCCGTCAGCGGGAGGGTAATCTTCAAAAACACTGTCAGCTCGCCCGCCCCGTCAATCGCCGCGGCCTCGTAAAGTTCGCGCGGCAGGGCGTCGAAGAAGCCTTTGAGGATGAAAATGGACATTCCGTTGGCGACCGTCGGCAGAACGAGCGCGGCGAACGTGTTCAAAAGCCCCAGATCGCGTATCAGCAAAAAGCCGGGAATCGCCGTGACCGCCGCCGGGAAGGCCATCGTCGCCAGCAGGAAAAGGATGATTTTCTCCGTCCCCCCGAGCCGGAAACGCGACAGGGCGTAGGCGGCGAGCGGATTGACCGTCAAGGAAGCCAATATGGACAGCAAAACAAGCATGATCGTGTTCGCGAAGGCGCGTCCGCGCAGGAAAAGGTAGTCCCCCACGAGCCGGTAGTTGGCGAGCGCGCCCTCGAAGAAGTCGCGCCACCCGTGGTCCAGAAACTGCACCGCCAAAGCCCCCCGAACCGTCCGGGCGGTCGCGGGGTTCGCGAGGTCGGCGGGCATTGTGCGCGAAACCCAGTCCCCGCGTTCTTTCGCCCGTTGCACGTAGTCGCGCTTGAGTTCGAGCCAAGTCGCGAACTTCGGGTCGTTTTCCCGCCTTTCCCCCGGCAAGACCTTCGATTCCGCCGAGAAAGAGACCGAAAAGAACGATTTATGCGGAATCGGCCAGGCGGCGTTCAGCTTCTCCAGCGTGCCGTATTTCGCCTTCACAAAGCGGGCGACGTCCCGCGGATCGTAATGGCACACCGTGTCGGCCGGGTCCGTCCGTTCCAGATCGTCCAGGAGCGCGGCGGACTGTTTCCGCGCCGTTTCGCGTGCCGCCGGGTCGGCATAGGGCGCCAATTCCCGCGCGGCAAACGCCCGGACCGCCCCGCGATCCTGCGCCACCATCTCCCAGCTCGTCCACGTGGCCGGTGCGTCCGGATACAGTGCCCGGGGAAATGTGCGGAACCGCAGCGCGATCGAGCGCATGAAACGGTCGCCCCGGTCGAAAAGCGCGTCCACGACCGGACTGTGCCGGGAATAGTCGTATGAAGAGGAGAAACTCGCCGAAATCATCACGGCGAACGGATACACCATCGTCAGCGCCCCAAGGGACAAAAGCGCGTAGACGACGAAGAGAAAACACCGCGCCTTCCATCCGCGGCGCTCGCTTTCGAGGACGACGCCCATGGCTTACGGCAGACCCAGCCGGTCGCGAAGCTCCGCGGCGGTGCAAAGCCCGACACTGCGCCCCCGGACCTGTCCCTTCTCGAAAAGGACGATGTTGGGTATGGCATTCACCTGATAGCGCGAGGCCAGTTCCGGCGCTTCGTCGATATTCACCTTCACAACCCGGAACTTTCCGGCGCTTTTCGCAGCCAATTCGTCCAAAACCGGCGCCATCTGGCGGCAAGGACCGCACCACGGCGCCCAGAAGTCGACGATAACCGGGAGTTCCGCCCCCAAAACCTCTTTCTCGAACGCCGCGGCGGATACATTCCGGGGGCGTGCGACGGACGCCTCCTTCTCCGCGGCGGTTTTCGGCGCTTCCGCCGGGACTTTCGCCCCCGTTGCGCAGGCGGTCTGCACAATCAGGCCCGCACCGAAAAGGACGAGCAGTGCGCCGCATACGGGATTGATAACCTTATAATGATTCTTGATGACCATGAAGACCCCCTTGAGACGGTCGATGAAAAGCGCGGAAAGGACGAACGGAACCGCGAGCCCCAGCGCATAGACCGCCAAAAGCGCCGCGCCTTTCCCGACGGACGCCGAACGGGCCGCCAAAGCCAACGCCGCGCCCAAAAAGACGCCTACGCAGGGTGTAAGGGAAACCGCGTAGACCATGCCGAACAGAAAGGACCCGAGAAAACCCGCCGTCGGACTCTTCCGCGCGGCGTTTCTCCCCCAAGGCAGGCGAAAAAGCCCCAGATAGGAAAGCCCAAGCGCGACGACAATCCCGCCGCACACATACGAAATCACATGCCGGTGCGCGCCCAACAGCGCGCCGAGCGTGCCGGCAAACACGCCTAAAAGCACGAAAACGAGCGAAAAACCCGAAACAAAGGCGCACGCCCCGGTGAGCGTGCGTCTTTTGTCCGCCGCGCCGCCTGCGAAATAAATCAGGTAGACAGGCAGGAGCGGCAGTATGCAGGGCGAGATGAACGATGCGAGACCTTCCAGAAAAGTCATCACATAGTCCATCGCGCCCGCCCTTTCACTTCCGGGCCTGCGCGTCCAGATCGGCCATGGCCGCCCGGCGCGAAAGCTTGATGCGACCGCGGTCGTCCACGTCCAGGCACTTCACGCGCATCTTGTCGCCGACCTTGCAGACCGACTCCACGTTCGGCACGCGCTTGTCGCTGAGTTCCGAGATGTGGCAGAGGCCCTCGAGTCCGGGCAGAATCTCGACGAACGCGCCGAAATCCTTGACGCCCTTGACCGTGCCCTCGTAGATCTTGCCCGGCTCGGCCACCGCCGTGACGGAACCGACCGCGTTCTTCGCCGCGTTCATCGACTCCAGCGACGTCGCGAAGATGGAAACCTTGCCGTCGTCGTCGATGTCGATCTGCGCACCCGTCGTCTCGACGATGCTGCGGATGTTCGCCCCGCCCGGACCGATCAACGCGCCGATCTTGTCGACCGGAATCTGCATCTCCTCGATCCGCGGCGCGTACTTGTTGAGTTCGCCGCGCGGCGCCGGAATGACCGACTCCATGAAATCGATGATTTTAAGGCGCGCCTCATGCGCCGCCTTGATCGCGCCCTCGACGAGATCCCACGTGAGACCACGCAGCTTCAGGTCGACCTGGAAGCCCGTGATGCCCTTGCGCGTGCCGCCGACCTTGAAGTCCATGTCGCCGCAGTGGTCTTCAGCCCCGAGAATGTCGGTGACGAGCACCTTCTGCGACTGGTCCGCGTTCGTGAAAAGGCCGATCGAAATGCCCGCGACCGTGCGCTTGAGCGGCACGCCCGCGTCCATGAGCGCCAGACACCCGTTGCAGATGGACGCCATCGACGAGGAGCCGTTCGACCCCATGATTTCCGAAACGACGCGGATCGAATAGGGGAAATCGTCCGGCAGAACCTCGGCGATGGAACGTTCCGCGAGGGCGCCATGGCCGATTTCGCGACGTCCGGTGGAACCGAGACGGCCGACTTCGCCCGTACAGTAGGGCGGGAAGTTGTAGTGCAGCATGAACCGCTTGGAGGCCTCGCCGCCCGTCACCGAGTCGAGCTCCTGCGCATCCTTCTTCGTGCCAAGCGTCACCGTCGCAAAGGACTGGGTCTCGCCGCGCGAAAAGATCGCGCTACCGTGCAGACGCGGCAAAACGCCGACCTGCGCCGAAAGCGGACGGATCTCGTGCTGGGCGCGGCCGTCGATGCGCAGCCCCTTCTCCAGCACGTTCTTGCGCACGGTCTCAATCTCGAGCGCATCGAAAAGGTGCACGAAACCGACCGCGTCGACTTCCGGCCACTTCTCGGCGACCTTCTTGAGGAGGTCTTCCTTGATGGCCGCGACCTTGCCCTGGCGCTCCAGCTTGCCCTTGATGAGCAGGGCCGCCGCGAGAGCCTCGCCGCCTTCCTTGCGCATGAAGTCCATCTTGTCCGCCGGCTGGGGGACGTCCTTGATCACCTTGTCCGGCTTGCCCAGCGCGCGGCGCATTTCGAGCTGGAGGTCAATGATCTTGACGACCTCCTCATGCGCACGCTTGAGCGCGGCGATGAAGTCCTCATCGCTGATTTCGGAGGCGGAACCTTCCATCATCAGGAACTTGTCGCGCAACCCCGCGTACAGGAGGTCGATGTCGCTCTTCGCCTTCTGCTCGTGGGTCGGATTGATCACCCACTGTCCGTCGATGCGGCCGATGCGCACGCACCCGATCGGACCCATGAACGGAATCTCGCTGATGTGCAGCGCCGCGGACGCGGCGTTCACCGCCAGAAAGTCCGCCTCGCGCGTGCAGTCGGACTGGATCAGCGTCGAATTGACCTGCACATCGTTGTAGTACCCCTCCGGGAAGAGCGGGCGGATCGGCCGGTCGCACATGCGCGCGGTCAGGATTTCCTTGCTCGTCGGGCGCGCCTCGCGCTTGAAGAATCCGCCGGGGAACTTGCCCGCCGCGTAGAACTTCTCGCGGTATTCGCACTGCAGCGGGAAGAAATCGATCCCTTCCCGCGGCGTATCCGTATTCGTGACCGCCGTGAAGACGGTCGTGTCACCGTACGAAACGGTGACGGCCCCTGCCGCCTGCTGCGCCAGAAGCCCGGTCTCGATCACGAGGTCCGTCCCCGCGATGTCGACCTTGAACTGCTTTGTACCTTGCATTTATTTGTCTTTTCTTTTTCTGTTTGTAAAGGCAATGCGGGGCGCCGACCCCGCCCGCCGCTTAGCGGCGGATGCCGAGCTTGGCGATGAGCGCCTTGTAGCTCTCGAAGTTTTCACGCTTCAGGTAGTCCAGGAGCGTGCGGCGATTCTGCACCTTGCGCAGAAGGCCATAGCGCGAGCTGTGGTCCTTCTTGTTCGCCTTGAGGTGCGCCGTCAATGCCTCGATCTCCTTCGTGAGAATGGCAATCTGAACTTCGCTCGAACCCGTGTCACGGTCGTGACGCTGGAACTCGTTCTTGATGGCGGCTTTGTCGATCTTCATTTTCGTTATCTTTCTCTATTCTGCGGACCGGGAAGCCCCACCCTGCCACATGTCCCACCTCGAGACACGAACACCCCGCAACCCTGCGGGGCACCCGCGGCAGGGAAACCTCCTTAGACAGTCGCAGGATGTTGTAGATTATACCATAAACAGCCCTGCGTCCGCAACCCCCTCTTTTCCCGCGTGACGCGGATTTTTCGCCGCGCGAATCCCAGTCGGGGAGGGGAGGGGGCGAATGCGCGTCCCACGCACAAACAGACGCGAAATATGATATAATAGTGCCGAAATGAAAAAGCGTGCAGAATCCGTGAAGTTGAGTCCGTTGCCGTTGCCGACCATTCGCCGGTACCCGATCTACATACGGGCGATCAAGGCGAAGATGGCCGGGGGCGAACTGGACGTATCCAGCGCCGTGCTGGCCGAGGAACTGGGGTTGGACCCCGTTTTGACGCGAAAGGACTTCGCCCGCACGGGCGTTCCCGGCACGCCCCGCCGGGGCTACCCGGCGAAAGAACTGTGCGAAGCCATGAACCGTGCGCTTGGCTGGGACAACGCCATGGACGCGGCGCTTATCGGCGTCGGCTCGCTCGGCCGCGCGCTCTTGGGCTATTCCGGTTTCGAAGAGCAGAATCTCTCCATCCCGGTAGCATTCGACGCGAACGCGGCACTTATCGGCGAATCCTTCCATGGCGTCAAGATACGTCCCATGAGCGAACTGGGCCGGCTCATCAAGAACCTCAAGGTCAAAGTCGCCATCCTGACCGTCCCCGGCACGGCCGCGCAAGCCTGCGCGGACCAGCTTGTCGCGGCCGGAATCAAGGGAATCTGGAACTTCGCGCCCATCCAATTGAATGTGCCGCGCGGCGTAAAAGTCCAGAATATGGACCTAGCGCAGTCCCTTGCCGTCCTTTCCCACCAGGTCGCCCTGGGCGAAGGGGCGCGGGCTTAGGGAATCGCGAGCATCGCGTCAATCGCCCGCCGGGCGCGTGTGGCGACGGGTTCCGGCACCGTCACGCGCGTTTTCTCCTCGCGCAGGGCCGCGGCGAGGTTCTCGAGCGTCGTCTTTTTCATGTTCGGGCAGACGAGCGCCTCCGATACCGGCACGAACGTCTTCGTGGGGTTCTCCGTCCGCAAACGGTGCAAAATGCCGACTTCCGTGCCGACAAGGATAGTCTCCGCGGCGCTTTCGCGCGCATACCGGCACATGCCGCCCGTGGAAAGGCGCGCATCCGCCGCCTCCCGCACGTCTTTCGCGCACTCGGGATGCACCAAGACGGGCGCGCCCGGATGCGCCGCGCGCGCTTTTTCTATCGCCGCAACCGTCAGCCGCGCGTGGGTCGGACAGTACCCCGGCCACAGGATGTAGGACCGCCCTTCCATTCCCGAAATATAGCCGCCCAAATGCTGGTCGGGCACGAAAATGACCTCCCTGTCCCGCGGCACGGTCGCCATGACCCGCTCGGCGTTGCCGCTCGTCACGCACAAATCGCATTCCGCCTTGACTTCCGCCGTCGAATTGACGTAGCAGACCGTCACCGCGCCCGGGTGCTTCGCCTTCAACGCGCGCAATTGTTCCGCGTCGACCATGTCCGCCATCGGACACCCCGCCGTCGGGTCGGGGATGAGGACCGTCTTGCCCGGATTCAAAATCGCCGCGGTTTCCGCCATGAAGTACACGCCGCAGAAGACGATGACGTCCGCCTCGACCTGCGTCGCACGGCGGGCGAGTTCGAGCGAGTCCCCCGTGAAATCCGCCGCGTCCTGCACCTCGGCGCGCTGGTAATTGTGGGCCAAAATGACCGCTTTTCGCGCTTTTTTGAGGGCCTGTATCTCTTCTTTGATGTCCGACATGATTGAAATCCCTTTCATTTGGGGTCCACGCGACTCAAACTGCGGTTCCCGGGCGTGAAGATTTCCCGCGCGACCGCCTGCACTTCTTCCGCTGTGACCGCCCGCACGCCGTCTATTTCCTCTTCGGGATCGACCAGCCGCCCCCGGGAAAGGAGTATGGCGCCGTGATAGAACATTTTGGACGTGACGCGTTCGTGCGAAAGCCGGAAGTTCCCGACGAGGAACTCCTTCGTGCGCTTGAGTTCCGCCGCGCCCACCTTTTTCTCGGCCAAGCGCCGCAATTCGCGGTCCACCGTGGCGAGCGTCGCCCCGGCCTGCCGCGGATCGAGCCCCGCCGTGATCGTGAACAGACCCACGTCCTGGAAGAACTGCATGCGGGAGGAAATATCGTAGCTGAGCCCGCGCTTTTCGCGCACTTCCTGGAAGAGCCGGCTCGACATCCCGCGCCCCAGAATCGCGTCCATCACCGTGGCGGCGTACCGCCGCGGATCTTCCACGCCAAACGTCCGGTATCCGAGCGCCAATTGCGTCTGCTTCACGTCTTTCGTGGCGGAAACCTCGGCCACGGGCGGACAGTCCCAATCGATTTTCTTGAAGGAAAGCTTCCGTGCCCGGCGCGTGCGGATGGACTGGAACGCGCGCCGCACGAGATTCGTGGCGTCCTCCTCGACGAAACGCCCCGCGATGACGAGGACGGTCGTGGCCGCCGTGTAGTGCGAAGCGATATAGGCGCGCAGCGTCTCGGGCGTGAAGGTGCTCAAGGTCGCCCCGGACCCCGCGACCGGGCGCCCCAACGGATTGAGCGGGAAAAGCGCGCCCTGCAGATTTTCCGCCGCCACGGAACCCGGGTCGTCCTCGTACATCTTGATTTCTTCCAGCACGACTTCCCGCTCCCGCGCGAACTCGTCGGGGGCCAGCGCCGCGTTGAGGTACATGTCCGCCAGGATGTCCACCGCTTCGTCCAGGTATTCGCACGGCAAATGCGCGTAGTAGCACGTCGAATCCTCGCTCGTCCACGCGTTGAAATTCCCGCCGCGCCCTTCTATCGCGCGCGTAATGTCCAGCGCGGACCGCGTGGGCGTGCCCTTGAAGAGCATGTGCTCGATGAGGTGCGAAATGCCCGCCAGTTTCGCCGGCTCGTGGCGCGAACCCGAAGCGACGAAAAGTCCCACGGCGACGCTTTCCGCCTCGCAGGGGACGAAAGCGGTGCGCAGCCCCCCGATCGTGACAAGTTTCGCGTCCATCAAACGCCCGCCAGATTCATTTCTTTCAAAGTCGTGCGCCCGTCGTAAAGCGCTTTCCCGACGATGGCCGCGTGCAGGTTCGGACGCTCCAGCGCCTTCAGGCTCGTGATGTCGAAAGGCGAACTGATGCCGCCCGAAGCCGTCACCCGGCACGTCGGCACCGCGTCGCATATCGCCGCCATCTGAGTCAAGTTGGGCCCCTTCAGCATGCCGTCCGTGGCGGTGTCCGTGTAGATGATCGTCTTGACGCCCGCTTTGGCCACGGCCACGGCGAGATCCGTCGCCTTGACCCGCGTCGTCTCGACCCAGCCGCGTGTCTGCACGAATCCATTGCGCGCGTCGATCCCCACGGCTATCTTCTCGCCGTAAAGCTCGAGCGCCGCGGAAAGGAACGCGGGGTCTTCCAGCGCGGCCGACCCGATGATGGCGCGCGCCGCGCCGGCGTCCAGAATCTCCTTCACCGCCTCGAGCGTGCGCAGGCCGCCGCCCACTTCGACCGGACGCCCAAACGCCGCGATGATGCGCGCGATGACTTCCGTATGCCGCGGCTCGCCCTCGAAAGCGCCGTCCAGATCCACGACATGAAGCTCCTCGCCGCCTTGCTCCGCCCAGTCCCGGGCCTGCTCGGCCGGATCGTCCCCGTAGACCGTCACGTCGTCCGCGCGCCCTTGGCGCAGGCGCACGCATTTGCCGTCCTTCAAATCGATTGCAGGTAGAATTATCATATCACCCCCTTGGATGAGGGTACTCCTTTCTCGTTGGGGTCGATCGCCTTGGCCTGGCGCAAAGCGCGCGCGAAACTCTTGAAGAACCCTTCGCACACGTGATGCGTCTCGTCCCCGTAAATCTGGCGCAGATGGATGTTGGCGCGCGCCTCCACGCTGACGGCGCGGAAGAACTCCTCGACCAGCTTGACCTCGAAATCCTTCACGAACATGTGCTTCATCGGACACTGCATGACGAGGAAGGGCCGCCCCCCCAGGTCCAGCGACGTCTCGCACAGCGCCTCGTCCATGGGAATGGAAGCGAAACCGTACCGCGTCAGCCCCTTGCGGTCGCCCAGCGCGGCATTCAGCGCCTGCCCCAGAACAAGCCCCGTGTCCTCCACCGTATGGTGGTAGTCGACGTCCAGATCCCCGTCGACCTTCACGTCCAGATCGACGAGCGCGTGCTTCTTGAAAAGCTCGAGCATGTGGTTGAAGAACCCGATGCCGGTGTCGACCGTCCCTTCGCCCGAGCCGTCCAGACCCAGGGAAAGCGTGATCTTCGTTTCTTTCGTGTCGCGGGTAATCTGTGCGCGTCTCATGTTGCCGTTCCTTCAAATGTCCTGTTCAGCCGTTCTCCCACAATTCCGCCACCCAGCGCGCCGGACGCGTCCACGTATTGAGGTGGCGCCCCTTGAACCCGGCGATCGCCTGGTCGGGGTCCGGATTGCCGTGGAAGCAGAGAATGCGCGTGCCGGGCGCGAACCGCGGCGCGAGCACATGGTTCAGCGGCCACGGCGGCACGCAGGCGCGCTTGAAACTGCGCACCCAGCCCTCCGGCCACCAGTTGACCGTCTGGCGCGACGCCACGGCATGTGTCATGAACGCCTGCTCGGTCCGGAAGAAGCGCCGGTCCATCGCCTGCGCCTTCTCGGCCAGAAACTTCTCGTACACCCAGTCCATCTGCCCCGCCTCGAAGCGGAAGCACGACGAATTGCCGACGGACGGCGCGCGCCGGAAGATGCGCTTGCGTAGCTCGATCCAGTTCCGGATGATGCAGAATGCGCCCGGCTTGTAGTCGAAAAAGCAGTCGAGGTCGCCCGTGACGATCTGGTCGATGTCCAGAAAAAGCGTAGGCCCCTTCAAGTCCGCAAACCCATCCTTGAACACCTGGAGCTTGACGAAGATGTTGGGCCACGGTTTCGTCTCCAGCCCCGGCGGCGGCGGCGGGAACGGCTCCGCGTCGATCCCGTCGTCCAGCCCCGTGGGGTCGTCCGTCACGCAGACGAACCGGAACGGACGGTGCAAATGGCGGCGGACGCCGCGGTACAGCCTGTTCACGAACGCCGCGGGATAGCGCGTGCCCCACTTCAAACACAGTACATTGACGCGTGACGGTTCCATATTGCCGACTCAGACGACGGGCTTGATGTATTTGGACTTGAGCGCGCGCCAGAACACGACGCAGAACGCCGAAAGCGGAATCGCCAGCAGCAGCCCGAGAAGCGACTGGAAGACCGCGCCCCAGAAGAAAAAGCTGAAGATGACCCCGGCGTACCCGAGCCCCGTCTTGCCGCCCTGTATCTTGGGCGTGATGAGGTACCCGTCCAGAATCTGCCCCGCGAGCCACACCGAAAGGACGCCGAAGAGGCGCAAGAGCGACCCGCCGGGCCCGAAGTAGGCCAGCGGCAGCGCAAGCGGCAGGCACGCGATCGTCCCGAAAAACGGGCACAGGTTGAGGAGCCCGAGCGCAAACCCGATGACGAACCCGTACGGCAGACCCACGAGCATGAACCCCGTCCCGTAAAGGACGCCTTCGATCAGGCAGATGACGACCTGGCACTGGAAGAAGCTGACGACGATGTCGATGAAGGTGTTGATCTGCTCCGCGACGAAATTGCGCGTATCCTCCTTCAGAAACGGCATCTCTTTCACGTAATCCTCGCCGCGCTTCACCGGGCGCGTGATGAAGTAGGCGAAAAACACGAGCGCCACAAGCCAGCTGACCGCTCCGCCCAGATAGCGGATGAATCCGGCGCCGACCTGCGTCACGCGAATCTCCGGCGATTGCAGCCAATCCTGATACGAAATGCCGAGCTTGTTCGCCAGAACTTGCACTTTGGGGAACATGCCGTGGAACCAGGTCATGAACTTGTCGGCGAGTTCCGGCGCCTGCGTCAACAAGTTGCTCGCCTGGTCCACCACAAACGAACCGAAATACCAGACCAGCAGGCCGAGCGGCAGCAGAACCGAAATCAGCATAAGCGGCAACGCCGCCCCCGGCTTCCGCACCCACCGCAGCCACCACCCGTAGTACGGCTTGAAGAAAAGCGCCAGGAAAAGCCCTAGGACGACCGGAACCAGCGCGGCGGACGCGAACGACAGAACCCGCACCCCGAACCAGACGATCGTGCCCGCGAACGCCAGAATCGCGGCCAGCGCGACGACGGTGAGACCGCAGGCAATCGTTTTTTTCTGTGCTTCTGAAAACTCAATCATGAGACAATTATACCAAATCTTGCGCCAAACCTCTACTTCTATTCGTCGGTCGCCTCGTGTCGGACCCCCCTCAGGTCGGCCAGAAATGCGTCAGCGCCGTCGCCCACGCCACGCCCGTGACCATGCCCCAGAAAACCTCCGTCCGCGTATGCCCCAGAAGCTCGCGCAGCCGCACGACCGGCTTGAACTTGAGGTCCTTGATGTCGCGCAGGATCGCGTTGAGGATGCGCGCATGCTCCCCCGCCGCGCGCCGCACCGTCGCCGCGTCGAACATGGTCAGAATCGCGAATGCCACCGCGAGCGTCGTCAGCGGCGAACCGAAACCCTCCGTGTAGCCGATGCTGGCCGCCAGCCCCGACACCGTCGCCGAATGGCTCGACGGCATCCCGCCCGTCGAGACGAGATACACGAAATCGAACGTGTGCGTCTTGCGCGCGGCCAGCAGCATCTTGATGATGCTCGCGACGATCCACCCGCCGCATCCGCTCCAGAACCAGACGTGCGTGAAAAGATTCCAGAAATCGTAATGTGCGATGACAGCCATCATGCCCGGTCTCCTTTCGTTTCGAGCGCCTGCGCCAGGCGTTCGTCCAGATCGTGCGCCGCGAGCGCATCCAAAAGCGTATCCATGTCCCCGTCGATGAAACGGTCCAGCGCGTACAAGGTCAGGTCTATCCGGTGGTCCGTCACGCGGTTCTGCGGGAAATTGTACGTGCGGATGCGCCCCGAACGGTCCCCCGACCCCCGCAAGGTCAGGCGGTCCGCCCCGATTTTCGCCTCTTCTTCGCGCCGCCTGTGGTCCAGTATGCGCGCCTTGAGCGTCGCCAGGCACTTCTCGCGGTTGCGGATCTGCGAACGCTCGTCCTGGCAGACCGCCACAAGTCCCGTCGGCAGATGGGTCATGCGCACGGCGCTCTCCGTCTTGTTCACGTGCTGCCCGCCCGCCCCGCCCGCGCAGAACAGGTCCACGCGGATGTCGCTATCGGGAATCTCCAATTCGTCCTCTTCGTCCGCCTCGGGGAACACGACCACCGTCGCCGCGGATGTGTGGATGCGCCCCTGCGCCTCCGTCGCCGGCACCCGCTGCACGCGATGCCCCCCGCTCTCGAAGCGCAACCGCCCGTAGGCACCTTCGCCGATTACGGTGAAAATGACTTCCTTGTACCCGTCCAGGGAAGTCGCGCTTGCGCTCATGACCGAAATCTTCCACCCTGTGCGCTCGGCATAGCGCGTGTACATGCGGAACAGGTCGCCCGCGAAAAGCGCCGCTTCCTCGCCGCCCGTGCCCGCCCGGATCTCCAGGACCGCGTTCCGCCCCTCGAGCGGATCCGGCGGCAGAAGCGCCGCGAGCACCCGCCGCTCCTCTTCCGGCAGCCGCGCCTCCAACTCCGCGATTTCGCGCGCCGCGTCCTCCCTGAAGTCGGGATCGTCCAGCAGTTCGCGGTTCCCTTCTAGGTCGCGCCGCGTCTTCTCGTACGCCGAAAAAGCATGCTCGAGCTTCTTGAGAGAAGCCCGCTCACGCAACTTCGACCGGTATTTCGTCCGGTCCGATAAAACTTTTGGGTCGCTTAAGTCCGCTTCAACGGACTCTAGGCGACCCAAAACCTGCCGAATCTGATTTGTATCAAGCAAGCTTACTTCTTCGCGAACTTGGCGTAGCGCTTCTTGAACGAATCAACGCGACCTTCGGTGTCGACCATCGTCTTCTGGCCCGTGAAATAGGGATGACACGCGCTGCACGTGTTGACCGTCATCTCCTTCTTCGTCGAACGGGTCTTGATGACGTTGCCGCACGCGCACGTGATTGTGGCTTCTGTGTAAGCCGGATGAATGCCTTTCTTCATTTCTGCGTCCTTTTCTCTCAAATCGCCTCTGAATGGCTCGGGTGGCTGGATTCGAACCAGCGACCAATTGATTAACAGTCAACTGCGCTACCACTGCGCCACACCCGAACAATCAAACGTGCAATAGTATACCATATTTCGGGGTTCCTTTGCAAGAGGGTTTTTTCAACTATTTTCCGCCCCCCGCCGCCGGACCCTCACAGCGCGATCAGCCGCAACTCCCGCCCGTCGAAATACCCGTACGAACGCGGCGTCCCGCCCTTCGGCAGCGAAACCGACCCCGGATTGAAGAACACCACCCCGTTCGCCAGAACCCGCTTCTCGGCCCGGTGCGTGTGCCCCTGCACGAACACCCCGCCACGCGGCAGAAACGGCAGGCGCTCCGCATTCCAGATGTGCCCGTGCGTCAGAAAGAACAGCGTCTCTTCCGCCTCCAGCAAGGCGTATTCGGACATCATCGGAAACTTCAGGAGCATCTGGTCCACTTCCGCGTCGCAATTGCCGCGGACGGCCAGAATGTACTCCCGCCGCGCATTGAGGAGTTCCACAACGCCCTGCGGGTCGTAGCCTTCGGGGACGCCGTTGCGCGGACCGTGATAGAGAAGGTCGCCTAAGAGCACAATCTTATCATAGCCCAGCGCATCGATTTCCCGAAGCGTCTGTTCAAGTGTATGGCGTACGCCATGAATGTCGCTGATAAATACGATTCTCATGTCTACTATTATAGCACGATTTCACCCGTTCGTCACCCACCCAAATCCCGTCCATCCGGACCGCCCCGCCGCGCCTTCTACATTATCTACATTTTCTGCACGGTTGAAACCGTTAGGCTCCCCACTCTGCGTTCTCCGCGTATCTCTGCGTGCGAAAATCCCGCGCGTCTACACGACGGTGGGGCCAACCCACCCCATGGTAGGGGCCGCAGTCCCCTGCGGCCCGCGCGGCTAGCCGACGGTGGGGCCCAACCCACCCCATGGTAGGGGCCGCAGTCC
>ERZ808266.234-NODE-234-length-21376-cov-3.774166_pt1 | contig 21376 bp, 20 predicted proteins | sample MGYA00521278_ERZ808266 | MGnify/ENA primary metagenome ERZ808266 (study PRJEB31516, sample SAMN03275591) | gut metagenome | biome: mammalia-associated habitat; material: feces | host: Papio cynocephalus | place: Kenya | collected 2012-08-02 ... | reverse complement strand
CAAAGGTACGAAACTTTATCTAGGCGCACAATACGGCGTTCACCGTATTCTTACCCCAAAATTACCGCCACGCATGATTTCATCCAACAAGAACTTGCCTTCCTTTTCATCAATCGGCGCAACCATCTTGTCTTCCGGCAGCCCGAACACCTCATGCAGCACATACATCACCGCCTTAGCAAAATTCCAAAGTCCAAGCCATTTCATCTCATGCCGCAAGGCATCCATATCTGCGTTCATCTGCGTAATCTGCGGGATACTCTTGCTAGTATTTAGATCCATGGAATCCGTGAGATCCGTATGCCACTTCGCCAACACAAAGTAGTAATCCAGCAACTGCCTCAATCCAATCCCTTCCGTAAACACATGCCGATACAGATGTGAGAGAATATAAACAACATTGAAGCTCACCGTAGGCACACATATCTCCCCATATCCATCAGGCAAAGCCACACGATTCGAACATTGCAAGTCCATCACCTTCCCGAACCATTTCTGCATCCTGCGGTTATGAATAGGAAAGAACATATACGATGGTGTGAAATGCACCTCTATCGCCGTCTTCATCACAGGGAAGTCCACATGATGATAACGCATCACTTGGTTAGGACATACCTTATTCACATTCTCCATGATACGCTTCCTGCCACCACTCAGATAGATGTCAATATCCCCTGGAGTGCGCATGTAAGGATCGGGATAGAGCAACGCATTCCCCTGTCCCTTCAAGATACAGCAACGGAATCCCTCTTGCTGGAAGTTCTTGCACACCTTTGCCGAATCAATAAACAGCCTTGCGTTCTGCTGCCGTATCCTCTGCGCCATTCCCATCCATGTCATCAGCAAGTCTTCATCAGGAGCCAACTCCTTCGGCAACTGCTTGATGCCATGGAACAACACGCCTATCAACGCCTGTTTCTTGGCAATGGCATACAGCACTTTCCAGTCCGCATCCTTCACCGAGGCAGGGATTTCTGCCACAGAACCGATGCAAAACTGTAAAAAATCAAAAAATATTCGCTGTTGTGAAACCATTGTTATACTTTTGCAAGTATGAAAGAATGTATTTTGCGAGCATTGGGCAATATCATCCCCACGCTCATACTCATCATTATCACTCCTATATCGGTAGTTTTTGCGCCCATCTATTGGCTCTACAAGACTATCCGAAGATTCTTTCTGCGATAAATCTTGCAGGGAAAAGCAACCCAGCCATCAAGTAACGCTTCCTTGTATGCGGCTCTTTCCACATACGATACACAAAGCGAAGGTTCGTCTTATCCACCCAAGCGGGATAATAATCAATCTCATTCTTCGAAGTCTGATGGATAAAGCCACCACATGTAAAGCCAATGCCTTGATAGCCTGTGTTCTTCACCTTCAGCAAGAACTTCTCCTGCATCAAAGCCCCCATGCCCACAATCAAAAAGTCAGGGTTTAACTCCGTGATATACTTAGCCTCCTTATCCATCTCCTCGTCCGAAGAGAAATAACCATTCCGATACCCTGCAAACTTCACCTTGGGATAACGCTCATGGAATATCTCCACCGCCTTCTCCACCTGCTCTTGCTTCGATGCCACGATATAGATAGTCTTGCCATGTTCCGCAGCGTGAGCGAACAAATCAGGTGCCATCGAAGTCATGTCAAAGCTTCGGCGAGTCACCTCCTTGCCATAAAGCATCTTAATTGCTTTCACTAGCAATCTACCATCGGCAAAGATGCCGTCCATCTGCACGAACAACTCCTTGTTGTCAAGGGCAGTCAGATAAGACACGGGATTAAGGTAAGTATAAACCTTACCTTTTGTCTCGAATATCAGATTGACGGAATACTTTTCCGTTGATAATATTTTGTTTACAAGTATAGATTTCATATTACTATTTTTATGAATCCTAATCATCTTGATACATCTTACACTATTTTAAGAAGAGGATTTTTAAAGATTTATAGATTTGTTTAGTTTATTATAGCATTTTCAATCTACAACAAATCTTTTTAAAACTTTCCCAGGTACCCCCCCCATAAAGACAATTACTTGGTACATCACGAGTTACGACACTTCCTGCTGCTATCACTACATTATTACCTATGGTTACAGGTTTGGCTATTACAGTATTTGCTCCGATAAATACGTTATTGCCTATTACCAAATCACCACCATTCCAATTCTTAGAGCCATCCGAATTCAAAGTAAAGTAATGAATTAGCAGAACCGTATTCATAGTAATTGTAACATTATCACCTATATGAAAACGACGATAGTTCAAAGTATCAAATGTTACATTAGCACCAACATGTGCATTCTTACCTATCTTGATACCTATCATCCGCAAAAGTGCTGGTCGCACACTTTTTGAAGGAAGCCAACGGCTCATTAATAAACGAAGAATAACAAAACGACCAAAACGAGACAAATAATTATTTCCCATAACTTTATCCATTGTAAATTTTCAACAACTCGTTAGCTTCTTTCTCTATATTATACCCTGCCCTGGTAATCAACTCATAATTATTATGGCATCTCACCTCGCGACTTACAGTATAATCAAAAGAATCTATCGTTTCTGCCCAGCTCTTTGCACCATCCTCCAAATCCTTTATCTTTACATCTTGCCCTATATTGACATCACATGTAACGTTAGAAGAAATCAAGCAAGGAAGACCTGAGGCCTGAGCTTCAAGCACAGTCAATGGCATCCCTTCATATATTGAAGGGAACACAAAAACATCCATAGCCTGAACTATAGAAGGAATGTCGGAACGCAAACCTGCCAGTATTATAGAATCAGCACATCCGCTATCAGCTACCCAAGCCTCCACTTTCGCTCTCCATTCACCATCACCTACAAGAAGTAACTTAGACTCCGAGCGTTTTGAATGATACTCTGCAAACACTTTTATCAAGAACTCATGATTCTTTGCATCCATAAATTTACCAATATGCCCTACCACAAATTCCTTATCGGAAATTCCAAACTCATTTCTTATACGCTTGCGAGCATCTGCATTATATGTAAACTTTTGTAAATTTATGGCGTTACGTAAGATTTTATAGTTATCCTTACCAAACAACCAATCTCCTGCAAGTTTAGAACAAGCTACAGCATCCGTAAATGAATGCATGAACAATGGATGTAAGATAGCATTTATTATTGGATGCTGTGTTTTGCTCGTATGATTGTGATGAATGCGCTTGGGAACTCCAGCTGCTTTTGCTGCGGAGAGTTCTATCACTGCCGTAGAACTATTTGCATGTACATGAACAACATCATAGTTTTTACACAAAGTATTCACAGCTTTCCAATAACGCATTACATTTGCTCTTTGGGGAAGTTGATGATATTTGCTGCCATTCATTCTTATTTCATCATCCAAATTGGCTGGTATTCTATTCGTGGATGCAAAATCTATTTGAAGTCCAGCTTTATCAAGGCTTCTATAATAATTGAGCATCACAGAGGCCAATCCCCCTGTTGGTGTGAAAGCAGTTGTGATTATAACAAGTACCTTTTTCATTTAAAAATTTCAAATTTCTAGATAATTACCACCAATAAAGGATTCCATAATCTTCGTTATTTCCAAGGAAACATTACGAGCAATATAGAAATCATCATGGCTATCATTTATTGCTTTAATAAAAGAGACCAACTCATATCTAATACCTTCACCATCCAACTGATAAAAGTATCGTTTATTTTTCTCTGAATTTTCAAAACGAACTTCAAAATAATCTGTCTTCCACCATGGTGCGGGAACATAAATATAGCCTTTATTACCAGAAATCACCAAATCTCCCTCAGACTTCATCATTTGAGCAACTTTTATAGAAGCAACAGCATTAGGATATACAAAATCTATCTTAGTAAATCCATCAAACATAGCCTCTTTATTTATAATGTGACTAACAATATTCATAGAATAATCTTTAGTACCCAACAATTGAAATATCGGTAAGAGTGCAGTTGGCCCCCAAGCACAGATACTATTCCATTTATTTGTAAAAAGAGTATTGTCAGAAAACTCTTTCAAACTAGTGCAAGTTGCATCAACTGACATAATATTCCCAATAATACCACTCTTTGCCAAAAGTAGTAAACGAGAATAAGCCATAGAATATGCTGTTTTTATAGAGTCCATCAAAACGCACTTATTCTCCTTAGCCAAGTTTACCAAACCCAAGAATTGTTTTGGCATTACAGAAATAGGAGATTCACATAGAACATGTTTCTTTTTCTTTAATGCCAACTTAATCTGCGCGTAATGTTCTTGTGGAAATGAAGCTATATAGATTGCATCGGACACATCAAGCAACTCCTCGTAATTAGAGCATCTTGGTATCTTTGAATTTCCAAAATCTTCCTTTAACCCAGGGCAACAAATTCCAGAAATCTTCAATCCATTAACAAATTTACTTTCTGCAACAAACTTTTCTATCACAGAAACATAATTACCAATTAGACCCAAACGTACTTCTCTTTTCTCAGACCTTAGTTCTGTTGAAGAAATGCCAGCTGTTCGTTCTAAATAAACTACCTTGCAATATTCTTTAAGATAGTCAAAATGCCCTTTCCAATCACTTCCGATAGCAAAGATGTCTATACCATAACGCTTGATATCATCTATTTTTTGCCCTTCATACTCTTCTGCTATAATTTCATCAGCCAAGCCTGTGGCTCTTACAGCCTCAACTCTTTCCATGAAAGACTGTTGGACATTAATTTTTCCACGTCCTTTGTCGAAATCATCACTAGTAACACCAACAATCAAATAATCACCTAAGGCTTTAGCACGCTCCAAAAGCCTTAAGTGACCATAATGCAATAAGTCGTAAGTTCCGTAAGTTATAACTTTCACCATACGTTATTACTTATCAAGTTCCAACAATGCTTCCATAAACTGTTGCATGTATTGCTTTTCACCAATAGACACACGAAGACATGTCCCAAAATCTCCAATATTTGGATATGACTTTATCAATATTTTCTTCTCTTTTTTCATACGAGAAACAATTGTAGGAGCATCAGTTTTTGTCTTAATGAACAAGAAGTTGCCAGCCTCGCCCTTGTGGGCATAGTCATTAGCATCCAGTGTTTCCAATAAATATCGGCGTCCCTCCTTAAACTTCTCAATTAAGTCATTGAGGATACTAGGAGATTTTAATATGCTTTCTGCAAATTTCATCGCAAAAGCATTTGTATTATGAGGAGTACACAATTTCTGAACCATTTTTATACCATCTGGCCATCCTACAACGTAACCTAAGCGGCATCCTGCCATGGAGAATAGCTTTGAAAACGTGCGAGTGATAAAGATGTGTTCATTCTTCAAGGCGTAATTAATAAAAGTTCCCTCATAAAAATAATGATAAGCTTCATCAACAAGCAAAGTAATTTGCTTCTCTTGTGCAACCTTCAAAATCAAATTGAAGTCGTCTTCTGAATAAACATTACCCATAGGATTATTTGGATTCAATAGAATCAGAAGCTGTGTGTCATCTGTCATCTCCTTGATAATGTTATTTATATCCATAGTTAGGTCTTCGTTATAGGGGACCTTAACAAAATCACGGTCATACATTTCAGAATAAACTTGAAACATAAAATAAGATGGAACTACACCAACAATTCTTCCATGAACAGAAGTAAATGCTTGAATAATGTATCGAATGCCCTCAGAAGAACCATTCACCAAGCATAAATGCTTAATATCAGTATGTAGGAAATCTGCAAGTACTTCTGAAAAATGAAGGGTTTCCGGATACTGGGCGACAAGTCTAGGAGATACATCAGACAAGACTTTGTCTATAAAATCTTGTGGTAAGCCTCCTGGGTTCTCATTTAAATCAAGACGCAAATAATCTTTACGCTCATTCTGATCAAAAACTCTTACTAAGTCTTTTAAAATTGAATTTATATAATACATTGTCTAAAAAAATAAAAAATTATATTTTAAAGTTTCATTCCACTTAATTTGACTATACGTTCGCAACTTTTTGCGTCTTTATATTTGAACACTTGGTTGCAAACCCATTCTCTTTTGTATTTATATACATCTTTCCCCTCTGCAAAATCTTTCAAGAATTGTTTAAATTCATCCAATGTCTTTATGATATGTCCACCCATATAATCTTCTGGATGTTCAAAAGCAAAGCCACGAGTTTTATTATAGTCATCCATGTCCGGGATGACAAAAGCCTCCGGCCTATCCAACAACAAATATTGTAATGACACCGAAGAATAATCACCTATCAAACCATCAGCATGTGCCATAAGTTTATATATATCAAAGCCTTTATTTACGAATTCCACATGAGAAAAGACACTCAAATGGCTAAAATGGCGTTGCAAGTCTTTTGGAGTAGATTGAGATGGATGCAATTTTACGATAAGTTTAATGTTATAATGAGCCAATAGAGAATTCAACTTTGGATAATCCTCTTCCGCAAAAAGAGGTACCAAGGTTTCCAAATGAGAATCATTATAATTCAAATAATCGGATTGACGAAATGTTGGTAACCAAAGAAGGAACTTTGCATAAGAACTAAAGTCATATTCATCTTGTCGAGCACTCAACAAGTCATCGCACATTGGATCACCTGCAATTATGATGTTATTAGCAGAACACCTATAAGCCTTGATGTTTGGTTCTATATATAGTTTAGAAGTAACTATCAAATAAGTGAAAAAGAATTCGTCACCATTATTTATATTTGAATTTGCCCCCATTGCCTTAATGTCCTCATTACCATGACTCATGTGTATGACACACTGTGTTGCCGATGGTTTTATCGGAAGCTGTCCTGCTGTATAAAACACATGCCTTGCATGCAAGAAGGCCCAAACAGCCTTGACCCCACTAACAAAAGTCACTCTGTTTATAGGCTCTGCATATTTCATCGACTCAATGCCACAATAGATTTTATATTTTTTATCAAAATGATTGTTGAGAAGGTACGTTCTCATTGTCAAATTACAGAACGTACAACCTTTGTTTGCCGTATAAAGCAAAACCAACTTATCGTCCTTATTAATTATTTTGTTTAAAATAGTCAAAAAAGGAAAAATGCTCTTTTTCAAGAATTTCTTTAAAGCTGTATTGTTTATCATATTCTTCTTAATTTACATATAATCAATCTTTAGCTATTGCAATAAATATCCATTAGCGTATTTTTTATAGCCTGTGGATTATAGCTACATTTATAATAATCTGCTTGACATTGTTTCATTTTACCAACATCCATGTGGAGTAGAGTTCTTAACTTATCAGCCAAATCATCTACATTCTCATTTTCAAACAACATACCTCCTTGCGATTCTTCTATTATTTTTTTGAAGAAACTGATATTGCTTGTCAAAGTTGGGATTCCAAAGTAAAAAGCTAAAGATAAAACACCAGATTGAGTCGCTGAAATATAAGGATATACAACACATGCTGAATGTTTGTACAAATATGCTATTTCTTCATCTTGTATATACCTATTTATAAAGAGTACATTTGGATTAGCGTTCTGTGTATCAATGTTTAATTGTCCATTACCAGCAATAACCAGTTTGAAATTGCTATTAAGTTCTTGATTTTTACAGAAAGCTGCATACAACAAGCGAATGCCCTTGTACTCCTCTATGCGACCAAAAAATAAGATATAAGGCTTATTAAAATCCTTTAGCTCGTGAGGAACTTTCTTTCCATTTGTAATCTCAGGAGTAACAAGAGAAGGGAATTCGTGAAAGTAAACTTTTTTCTCAGGAAAGAGGTTATTTAATTTTTCATACTGTTCGTGGCTATTAGTAACCAATAATTGTGCAACAAGCAGATTTTCCTTCAATCTCTTATAAGATAGATTTTGTCGAAATTGCTTATACCAAACTTTTTTGGCCTCATGAGGATACAAATCATGAACTGTAGATAGTACTTGAATTCCTTTGTTTTCAAATTTTTCTTGCGTTTTGACAGAAGGAATCTCATTGATATAATGAACTAATTTAATCTGATACTCTTCACAAATATCAAAAATCAGCCACTCGTAACTTGGCTTATTAAATATAAGCTCTTTCAGTTTATTTACAGCAGAGTTTGCCTCTTTATAAAATACACTCTTCGTATATAATTCCGGCTTAATATTTTTTCTGTAATAGTCATCCTCATAATCATGGAAGAAGAAATACACATCATCCTCTGGAGAAAATGTATTTACTATCTCGCTTACATATGGTCCCATACCTGCGTATGAGGTCGTTGCTACAATTAATGTTCTTTTCATATTTCTGCCTCTATCAATAATCCCGTTTTGGAAACTTTTCCATATACTCGTTAAACGTTTCATTGCCAACAGTTCCATCAAGCATACCTTTGAAATACTCCTCAGATGTCCTATCGAACTCATTGCAATTAAAAGGTGAGAACTTGGCTGCTAAAATAAAGTTATAAGGAGTAAGATAGCGAAGTCGTAATTTCGCACGATCATGTAGTTGAACATGTGTGCCATTTATCATAGCAGAGCCATCATCATATTCTTGCCTTGATATATTTCTTTCAGGCAAATACCATTTGGGCTGGAATACAGCAAATTCCTCGTCATAATATCCCCTAGACTTCACTATATCTTTTACAACAGCCTCATTATATGAATAACATCCACAAGACTTATCTGGTTCCACTTCAACATAAACATATTGTCCATAGTATCTACCACTATCACGATATACAACAATACGTTTAATCAACAGTTCGTCTGTATTCATCAAAACCTTATTTCTCCCTAACCGCAGAAACGTTTGAATGTCTTCTGTGGCCCCAGCCCTAAAGAACCATACTGGATCGGTATCGGCCTTATCCAAACCATGTTCGAATTTCAGAGGAAATTGCAATAAAATAGAAAGCCGTTTGATAATTTCTTTGCGATTAGTAAACTCACAGACACCTCTCACTCCAGGAAAAGCCTCCGCCATTCTTCTCGAAAAGAATACCGTTGACTCCTCCGTTGCCTTTATCGGCATCAATTGTTTTGACTTATACGAAAATTCAATTGTAGGTAATTTATATTTCAAGCAACCAATCCAATGGTATAATTTTCTCCAATCAAGTTTAGAGAAAGACCATTTTGCGCAATATTTAAGACTGCAGTCAATTTCAAACTCCAAATCACAATCCTTTGCGGATGAAAAACAACCAATCCTGCGGTGATTGAAATCAAAAGGCATATTATTGACATTCCATTCGTCTTTCTTTGCTTTCTTTGCTAACAAAACAACCCTTTTATCACCCAATGCATGCAAGGCAAAGCCCAATTCAAATATCACATTACTATTTGGCATCAGCTTCTCTTTATAACTAGCTACAGGAGTGACATCACAAACAAATATATCTGCATGAACAATCTTCTTTAAGATGGCATCTTCTATCTTTGGACTGCCTGGTAGATTACGAGTTGCCTCGTCTATCTCTACATCATAACCATTCTTTTCTTTTTGCTTCTGACATTCGGCTAGAATGGCATCCTTGATAATCTTCTTATTGCCATCTGTATCAGTCTGCCAAGAAAGGAATATTTTAAATTTAGTCTTTGCCATAAATACAAATATTATTTTCTTTTCAAATCTTCAAAGAAATACTTTTGGCGAGACCGAATTAGCTCGCTCTCACTCATTTTATTTTTCTTCTCCAAAGGCATCCAAGGAAACTCACTTGACTTTCCTTGAAGTCTTTTGGCATATTCCGCTATCGTCATAATAAACTTAGCTGAAATACCACCCCAAACTTCATTATCTGGAACATGCTTCGTTACAATACTTCCTGCGGCTATCACAGAGTTCTTGCCAACAGAACTATTTGGCATTAAAATCGTGCTTGCGCCAATGAAACAATTCTCAAACAGTTCTATACTGCCCACTTTGTCAATATCACCACGCCTTAGCCCTAATAATCTTGCCACATTGAATACGCTAACATCATGATTGACAAAATTAACACCTGCAGCAACGATTACATTGTCATGTATGCTAACAAGATAAGGTTCTGTTCCGAAATTGATGGTATAAAGCTCTACATTCTTGCCAAGAAAATAAAACTTATCTCTCATCAACTCTGCTCTTTCCTTAGGATTTGCCTTTTTCAATTTTAGTCTAAACCACTTATTATGAAGAAGTTTTATCGCCCCCCCCCGAATTTCTTAAAAATGTCCATATTATTAGTTTTTTAACATTTTGTTTAAAATTTCAATTGATTTTATTCTTTCTCCATCAAGGATTTTATTTACAGAAGAATAATCTATCTCACCAAAATTTTCAATCGGACGGCTACTATCTGTAACCATCCTTGATTTTAATCCTGTAATTTCCAATAAACTCATGATTCTACTATTGAACTTTTTAGGTGAAACTGTAATGAATGGCTTGTTGAAATTAATGGAAAACGCCGTTCCATGGAAGGAACTCACTACAACGAAAGAGGCATGAAGCATCAGATTGAGGAACTTATCTGGAGTGGCATAAGTATAGACTTTATCATAATAATTATCAAATGGCTTGCCACTATAAGTTATGTGATATAGTTTCAATCCTTTTTTCTCTGCGATCTTCTTTGCATAGTGCTTGATACAAGAATCTTCCTTTCCATATTCCACACTATATGTAAGCAAGTAAGACTCTTTGACTGTGAAAGGATATTCTGATGCGATTTGGTCCCATTGTTTCTTATTTAACAGCAACGTAGGATCAAGAACAACCTCTGATGAAATTCCTAAATCTGCCAAAATCTGTTTGGCAGACAATTCTCTCACAGTAATGCTATGATACTTTTTCAATAATCGCTTAGTATCATTTTTCTCTTGTTCGGGGATATTTGGCATCCCAATACTTGCAGCATAACTAATTCGCTTTTTGCCCTTTGGAGCATATTCAAGGTAATAACTTTTGTCTATTCCTCGATTGTAAAAACTGTTCCAAACTTGGTCACTCCCAGTGAGATAAGCATCTGCTTGTGGAGGATTAGCCATAAGAGCATCAAAACCTACATACTCTTCAGTTAAGGGTAAATAGGATGCCAAGAAATCTATATCAAGTTTTCGTAACTGGCTAGACTTTCGAGAATATCTTACTATACATCTATAAAACCATCTAAGCAAACCTCTATCCTGAAAAACAGCTTTCGAGTTCCCCCAAAAAGTCATACATGGTCTTGTGTAATGTATAATTTCAACATCATGCCCCAAAGATTTCACAGCCATGCCAGTAGCCAACGCCTGAAGATAGGTTCCATAATTTGTATTATCTAATATTGTAATGAGTGAGACTTTCATCTTAGTATTTTTTTTATTTTAGAGATTGTCGCAAAGAGCCATGGATAATGTCTAACGGTATATTCCGCCTGTATCATCAGCTTTTTTATAAAATAGTTTCCTATATAATACTTATCCAAAAATGCAGAATAGTTATCAAATGCTAGATGATAGCTATATTCTCGCTCTTTTGCAAATGGTGTCGGATGTTTAAGATTCGCATTCGTTTCCACTGCTATATTCATTTGGATGGAACGCAATATAAATCGTCCTTTTAAATCATCTAATAATTTACTTCCTTTCTCACTATTCACCAGAAATAAGCTAACTCCACGATGAATAGTAGGAAAATCTGACATATACTCACGAACCCCCCAAAAATCTGCTAATGTTATATCTCCACATCTATGCGTATTAGCAAAAAGACAATGATAGCAATTCATTCTCATTAAATGACCAGATATAAAAGCCTTGAAATAAGCCTCCATATCCTTGCTATAATTCAGATATATCAGTTTGCCTGTAGAATGATTTTTGTAAGAAGAAGAAGAAGAACAGCTCCATCCTCTTACTCTCTTATCTCTAAAGGAGTAATTTACGAAATCCGCATCTAGTTTTTTTTCTATATGATTGACCGTATTTTGAAATATCTTAGGTGAAGGGGTACCATGACAAATTAAATCGGAAGTTATCAAATTGTCATAGTCCTTTCGGAGGAAGAGCTTCAATCCTGCTACTTGGCAAGGAGTCCCGACAAAATAGACCAATCGCCCATTTTGCAAATCTGTTTTTACCCTGAGGTAAGAATCTCCGATGTCTGATTGAACATACTTACTTCCTTTCAGTTTTTCTATATCAGAACAATTCTCTATTCTCAAATGCTTAACTTTTGCTCCATCTTGATATGCTGCTCCATAAACGACACCACCTTGAGAAAGAACATACTTAGCAAAAGCTACGAAACCTCCTCCCGAAGAGCTCGTTTTAAGGTCTTCTTCATTCGTATTTTGTGCAACATAAGCTTGTCCCTCTTCTTGCTGAACTAGATTAGCTTTCATCATTGGGCAAACTCGTTCGCACAGTCCACAATCCACACATTTTGAGGTGTCCAACAAAGGATACAGAAATCCCTCATCATTTTCCTTAAAATATATTGCGTGATGGGCACAAGCCTGTTCACAAGCTCTACATCCACAGCAATCGGTTGCATCATGAGTTAAGATATATTTTATCATATAATACTTATTTCTTGATTTTTACTAGTATTTTTATGAGTAGTCGCAGAATCGACGCCTTTTGTCCCTTAGAAAAATCCTTAATAGCCATGTCCATGCTATCGCTCGAAATATATTGCTCAAACGTAGCCATTCTACTTATAAACGCTCGAACATTTGTAAAGAGGATACTTTGATGTTTTGATTTGAAGTATGAATAAGACCAATTGAAGAAAGCAACCAAAGCCTTAACCTTTCTGTCCACAACCGGGCTACTTACATTCGGAGAAATATTTTGTTTACCACATCTCCACAAAACGTGCGCACCATTTATGGTATGGAAACCCTTCCTTTCTGAAAACAACACCCATGTGGCAGTATCGCTGCCCCAGGCCAAATCAAGCTTTTTAAATCCGCTATATTTACAATAAGTATCTCTTCTAAATATATTTTCTACAACCAAGCTTGCATACTTGCCTTGTAACTTTCCCTTATAATAAGAAAGACTATCCAAATCTTGTGGATACATGGTAGGAAAGCTTGTAATTTCACCATCATCGTCTATCACTTTTACATCAAAATGATACAAATCATAAGCCTCTTCTGTGTTTTGCAGAGATTTATAAAATTTCTCAACACATGTTGGCTCCATCACATCATCGTCCGAGAAGAGCCATATCCATTTCTCTCCCTGGCTTAGGTCGATGCACCGTTCCCATTGCGCCACCAAGTCCTTGCCACCAAGATTGGCATCAAACCGTTTATACACCAAGTTTATCTTGTCCCTGTACCTATCCACTATATCCCCGATGTTGTTAGGACTGCAATCATCGCCGATATAGAGCGTAAAGTCCTGACACGTCTGGGCTGCGATGGAATCCAAGGCAGCCGAAAGAAACGTAGATTTATAGGCAGGGATAACTATTGCCAAGTTATTCTGCTTTGCCATAAATAAGAATAAAAAAATTGTTGATGTTCCCCACCGCAGTATCGCTCTGCGCCTAGCCGCCACTCGGGTGGGGATAAAAATCCGTGAGATAAGAGAGTTCTGTGTGAACTTCGTGGCTGTTCCCAATGGCATCTAGGCGGAGGAACCACGAGATTAATAAAATCTACAGGATTTTCCTTTGAATTCATATTTCAGATTGCGAGGTCGCTCGCTCACCTTCCTAGCAGGGATGCCTGCCACAACAGCATAAGGCTCCACATCCTTCGTAACCACACAGCCCGCACAACATACGGCACCCTCGCCAATATGCACACCAGGAAGGACAATGACATTAGAGCCTAACCAGACTCTATCATCTATCTCAACAGAGAATTTCACCTTATCCTCTGGAGGGCAATTGAAGAATGGGTCTCTGTGGTCGTGCTGGAGTGTATAGATAGAAACGTTGCTAGAAAGATTGACGTTCCTTCCCATGGTCAAGCCACGACGAGCATCCAAGATGGCATTGTCGCCAATGATAGTGCCATCGCCAAGAGTCAACTTTTCGGGAGCTCGAAGTTCTGTACGAAAGTGAATTGTCACGTTTTTCCCCATCTTCACTCCCAATCCCCTGTAGAGCCATGTGCGTAGGTGAACAGAAGGAATCATGCCAATCTGGAACAGGACAAATCTGCCCCCCCCGAATCTCAGGAAGTGTTCCACCACCTTCATCGGGAATCGCAAGGCATAAGAAACTTTGCGATTACTTGCCCTCTGTCCCATGGCGCCCAAAGCCATCAAAGGATAAAACAAGATACAGAATATCCACTTGGCATAGAGGACAAGGATTAAAACTGAAAGAATGATAAGATTCATAAACCAAATTACTACTTATTATTTTTTACCTGATTTACATATCGAATCTTTGCAGCGATACAAAGTCCGAACATAAAAGGTAATATACTCACATTATATTGGCAGGGTGCACTAGCAATATTCAACAATAAAAAAGCACCTGCATAATATTTTAGGTATACATACCTATCAGGCAATTTCAAGGCTAATATTCTCACAAACAGAACGACTAACAAACAAGTTGCTATAATGCCATAATTATAATAAAAGCCACAATAACCAACATCTTCTCGAAATACTTTCAGTAATTCTTGTGTACGTTCAAAAGAGCGCCCATAATCACTATTACCAAAAGACGGAACTCCAACACCAAATAGGACCTGCTGAATATTACGTGGATATTCAAATGTATAATAATCAGCAGCAACCAATCGAATATTATCATACTGCGACTGTGCAGCTTTCTCCTCCATTGACTTTTCCACTAAAGAATTGACAATTTTCACATGAGGCAACACAAAGAAAAAAAGCAATGCGGCAAAACCTGCAAACAACAGTTTCTTTACTAATTTCGTTCGAATAAAGTATAACATGCCTCCTAACAAAAAAGATACAGCAATATCCTGTCTCGTTAAAGAGAAAAGGATTCCCAAACCTGTTGCTAGAATCCAATACAAATCTTTTCTTTTTCCATCTATGGCATACCTATTAATTTTCATAAGGAAAAAAAAGATAGCCCAATAAATACCCAACAACCTAAAACGAGTCGTACCTCGATCTACACCTTCATCTGCACTACCAAACAAAGGGAAAGGACTAATATGATTCATTACAGAACAAACTAGAAAACAGACAGCAAATATTTCTACAATTTGTTCTAAATCTCTGATAGAAACATTCGACTTGGATAAGGGGATAAATAAAAAATAAGCAAAACCTTGCATAGCTGCCATGACACTGATTCCTAATGGTTGTCCATTAAAAGCATAAGCATTATAAGCAGAAATGAGTTGACATACTGAAATCGCCAAAATGAAATGTGAAACACCTTTACTTTCAATACTATTATTACGTAAAGTCAAAGATATAAACACTAACGATAAAATATATAAAACAAATTTATATACTTGTGTTGGTATATTTATAAAAGTTGGTTCAAAACACTCTAAAGATGCCAAAGATATTGCTATCAGCAAGCCATAGTATTTACTTTTTCTATGCATTTTATTATCTATTAAATTTAGCCTTTATTAAATTATAAAAATTCAAAGCCTCTTCATTATGCAATATATTTATATTTAAAATATAAGAGTATAAGCACATCATAATCCCTCCAAGAAGGAAGGATATAAATATATTATCCACATATAAATAAATCGGAATTATTAAGAACAACATAGGTATATAGGCAAATATATTCTTTAGGAACAACGCAAACGGGAATCGTAATCCAATATATTTAGTAACAAAATACTGAGCAGAAATAAGAACCATACACTCTGAAACGAACCACACAATAGAACTACCAACACTCTGTAAATACGGAACTACAATGAAATTAAGTAACAAACCTGTAGTAGCACCTATTGCTGAATTAACTAGTATAGCTCGGTCTTTTTTCAAAGGCATCAAAGTTTGAATCACTAATATTTGTTCATAACCGATAATCAACATCAAAGGCATAGCAATACGCATTGGCAGAATTGCTCCTTCATACCCTTTACCGGAAATTATACCTATAATCTGTGGGGCAAAAACTATAGAGAAATATACCAAAGGTGTACTAAACATCATAAGAATGTTTACAGATCGATGCAACAATTTTTTAAATTCATCCCTTTTTCCTTCAGCCAAAAGAGAGCTCATTCTTGGCATCATTACTCCTGTAAAGGCAGAAAACAAACTCAGTAAGATTGTATATAATTTTGTTGCTGTTGTATAATAACCGACTTGAGTTTCATTGGAAGTAAAGCCCAAGAATGCAACATTAAATGTACCATACAAAGATGTTAAGAACATATAGATGCCAAGAATGAAAAATGACTTTACAAACGGACTAATTTTTACTTTTTTTGCTGTAAAATGCACAAAATGTCGAGAATACCAAACGTTTACTATAGCATTAATGGCAACCATCAACGTATAAAGCGCGAAATATATAATATAATCATTTTTCGTTTTAACAAATAGAAATACTGCAATGACATAAAAAACTTTAATTGTCAAAGTCCTCACTGTTATATATTTAAAGTCTTCCAATCCTTTAAACAGCCATTCTATCTGCAAATAACTCACTAACAATCTGACTGCTCCCACAAACATCAACTCTTTATTCGCATAGAGTTGAGGAACACAATAAGTAGCTATCAGCAAAGCTATGACAGCTATGACTGTTGTTATAGAATTTAAAGCGAAAAGACTACTATATACTTGATCTAACTTTTCCTGATTACCTCTATATTTTGCGATTTCTCTAATTCCTACTGTACCTATACCCATCATAGAAAACAGTAGAAAATAACTAATTATAGAATCTGCAAAATTGCATAAACCTATTTTATCCACCCCCAAGACTCTCGCCACATACGGATAAGTGAGCATAGGGAAAAGATAATTTGCAGTGGTCAAGACACTGCTATAAAAAAAATTTTTCTTTATATTTGCCATATTATTTTTTTGACTACTCGGATAATACATTTTGTCCAACGCATCCAAAATGACTCGGCATACAAATTACCATGCAACCATCATAAAGAGCATACGGAAGGAAAAATATGTAATCTTCGCAATTCGCTTGTTATCTGATGTTTGAGATATATTATTTTGTACATTAAAAGCTACAGAGAGTTTATAACTATTCTTCTTCCAGTTTAACTGACTCATCCCAAGCACGAATGCCATCATAAGAGAAACCTATAAGACAGCTCACTTTATGATTCAAATTTGCTTCGGTTATGCCTGATACCGAAGGTTTAAAAAACACGTCCAATCCACACTCTAAAACAATATGAGCATCTCCAGCATGCTTATAAGAGTCAATTCTTCCATAAACGCGTTTTCTTTCCTCTTTACCAACATTTAATTCGCTGTATTTTTTGATGCCTAATCTTGAATCTACATACCATTCCTTAATGTGAATTGAATCAAAACCACCAGTACGCTTACATTGCTCCAACAGCTTATTTGCTATCACAGTTGCAGTCGTATCATTTTGCAAAGCTTTTATTGCAGTAAAGACAAAACAATAAAATATTATGTTCTTTGATGGATTCAAACCTTTCCATTGGTTCATCTTAGCCAAGATTGCTTCCAATGCCATATCTGAGTAACGGGCTGCATTAAACCAAAGAATGTAATTGCGCTCATCTGATGGGGCGGCAACTATATTTTCTTCCATCAAAGCCATTAGATGGTCATTCATTTTTTTGTTGTCCTTAAATTTTTCATTCTTATTGAAATAAGTACGTACAATCAAACGACGGATTAGCGGAGTATTTCGTCCTTTTGAAAGTTGGTTATTTAGCAGACCTATCACAACTGAGAAATCTTTTATTGAATCCCACATTTTTGTCTCACATTGGGTATATTCTTCAGTTTCCTCATCCTGATAAGACTGCTTGAGTGAATCTAATAAACTTTGGGCTTCATCTATCCATTCACAGTATGGACACATAGCCTCACTTAAAACTTTCTTTCTATCTAATTCGCGCACATCTATTGCATAATCAAATAATTTGATTAGCATATAGATATTAGGAAGATAAGTTACCTCCTTATCATCGTCATGCTGGAATTTACGAGCAAATTCAAAATTCTCACTTGCTTGTGGCAGTAAATTTTCTATGATATATTGCAACGATTTTCTACCAGTATTATGATTCTTAATATGTTGGCTTCTATAGTCATCTATAATTTTTCCTATCTCATGAGAGAAACACATGGCTTTAATGTGATATAGCATGGCATCTTCTACTGAGCTTAAAGAAATGGCTAAATCTGCCAATTCAAGTGCTCGGGTAAAATCTTTCTTTATAGAAGAGTAATATCGAGCTAAGTGAGAACAAAAATGGGCATTTTCTGGAAATGTATTATGGAGAGTTTTCAAAACATCCTCCTGCTCGAAAGAATTCATATTCCTTACTATTTCTGTGAATTTTTCGCCATTTCTATCTGCCTTTGTACCTATCAATAGTTGCTGGAGGACAGATTCCTCCAATATTTCCCTATATTCACTTCTAGCAATATCCTCTATAAAACACTTGCAATATGTCCCTAAATTTCTAAAATTTGTAGTATCCGTAGAATCGATACCATTCAATAGCATGATAAGAAGTTTTTTTGAAAAGAAAGGATTTCTGATTTGCCATTGTCTGACGCCATTATTCTTCTCATAACTTAAAAGAGATTTTACAACCCCTTCTGCTTTGCTAAAACGTTCTTCTAGACGGAACAGCCCTTTTTCGTCGATTTCATCAAAAACTGAAGCAAAGAATCCTTCCGGTATTGTCCTTTTAATTCCATAATAATCACATAACGCCAAATAGATTAGAACCTTTCTTTGATTTTCATTACCAGCTATGGCTGAGGCAAACTTACGGAGATAGCTATCTATTGCATAGAATTCCTTTTCAAATGTCAACAAACCAATATAAAAAGGAGTGCGCTGATAAGGCTCAGAAGGTCCTTTGACAATTTGAATAAATTCATTTTCTTTTTTCTTTTGATCTTTTGCAGAATAACGCTTCAAATAAGGCTTAAATTTATCAATAAGCAGACATACATCGTTCCCCCAATCAGGGACAGGAAGCTCCAAAATGTCTTTTTCCTTTGATAATGTGCCTCTTTTTACGCCAAGGAGCAAAATTGGTCTAGTAGAACTTAATTGTCCTTTCAATCGCTCGAACTCGTCTATTGTAAGGACTTGCGGTATCTCTACGATTACTAGAAGCGACTTGTTTGTACAATCATAGATTCGCTCCAACTGAGTCTTCAAAGAATTTGCTTTGTATTGCTTTATGATAATTGTTGGAAATTTACCATGCAAGTCATAAGCGATTTGCCGTGCAAGCGTCGTTCCACCAAATCCTGGTTCATGAACTATCATTGCTGTTCTTTCACCTCTCATCAATGCCTTCTCTACTTTAGAGACATAATGACTATAATGTTTAGTTCGTGTAACAGCAAACTTACGATGCGCTCCTTCCCAAGTCAATATTGTGGAACCATTCAAATAGTCAGCTTCATTCTCATCATATCCTTCATCAATTCCATCATAAAGAATTTCCATGTTTTCTTCATAAGAAAGCATTTCTACACCTGACAAAGTACACATACCTTCTTTCGCTGGTATCTGAAAAGATGCTGATTTAGAAGCATTCTTTTGAGGGAGAAATCTGCCTATACATTGATTTACCTCATCTAGCATTAATCCTGAGCACACAATACAATCAGCAATTTGCTCGGGCAAAGAATCCATCTGCTTGTCTTTGTCATTCGTAATGATAAAAGACAAGCCTCTTGCTTTAGAATCTATACATGTAAATAAATGCCTTACAAATTCCACATTTTTCAACATGCTAACAACCACTACCTTTTGTTCTGCATGGACGCTAAAAAAGGTTCCTAGGAAAGAAGTCAATTTAGAACTGTTATTTCGTGCCCAGTCTCGTGCAGTTTGATAGTTAACAGCTTTTCCTGTAAATCCATTTGCCATTATTACGGGAGTCTCCCCATTGTAAAGAGGAAATGTATCCTCTGAAAGTCGATCGTTTATACTTATAATTTTATATGGTAGCGAATTAGCCGCCAATGCATTTTTTACAAATCCATTATCTACAGACCCCATATACATATCAATTACTAAATCCCAACAGGCTCTACTCAAATAATTGTAATTTGAAGAAACCATTGGTTGATTATCCAATAGTAAGATATACAGACAGTCATGATGAGAAAAGGAATTGCAAGATAGATAAAAAGATAGTTGCAAATCTTGCTTAGGAGCAAGAAGTTCCTCAATGGTAAGCAATTGAACCTGATTGTCAACATACTCATTTATAAACTTAGCGACCTCTTTAGCATAACGCTTTTGAACTTCATAATCCAAATGCAATGCTGCATGTTTTTTATTATTGGTTAAGGGACCTTTTTTGTCACGCAGATAAGTAAAATCAACAGTTGGAGAATCATTTGAAATGGTATCTGCATAAAGAGCCCCAAAAACAGTTCCTTTCAAATAATTATCTGTTATCATAGTAGGTGTAGAAGGCTTACTATCTTCTGAGAAATATTTTTTATTTTTCTTTAGAATATGGTTATGCAATGCCCACTCAATAGTTTGAGATAAGGCTTCTCCGGCATCACTCAGACACTTTTCTTTACGAGCCTCATCTCCAACATTTATGGCCAACTGGACATCAGCCAAATCATGGATGGCATTTGAATATCTTTCAACAATCTGACTAACTGTATATTTATTTGCCATAATTATTCTCTTTATACATGATTTTTTTTATTTTCGATTCATCACCTTTCTACCAAAAGCCAAACATGCCTCAACAGGAGACTTGATTTCCATCAAGGCATTGAATTGACAATTGCATTTATGATGGCCAGGAATTATGTATTTCATACGAAATCCCTGTTCTTGCATGACACCAAATAAGGTTTCTATTCCCTTTGGAAATACTATATGGCATCCCTCAGCATCATTTTCAATCAACGGTAATCCACATTAATGTCAAACGGACTATCAAAGTTCTTCAACATCTCATGCTTCGTATCCTTTTCCGAAAGATTAGCGTGCTCGGTTGGTATCTTCCAATCAATGCCTAAGCTATTATCGAGAATAGAAATGCCTCCATCTGCCTCAGGATGATAGAACTCATCACACTTATATTGGAATACTGCTGTCTCGGAAAGGACAGCGAAACCATGGGCAAAGCCCTTCGGGATGAAGAACTGGCGATGATTGTCCTCGGTCAGTTCCACAGCCACATGCTTACCGTAAGTAGGTGAGCCTTTACGAATATCCACAGCGACATCGAGCACTCTGCCTTTTACACAGCGCACCAACTTGCTCTGAGTGAAAGGTGGTCGCTG
>ERZ808266.229-NODE-229-length-21622-cov-7.482404_pt1 | contig 21622 bp, 22 predicted proteins | sample MGYA00521278_ERZ808266 | MGnify/ENA primary metagenome ERZ808266 (study PRJEB31516, sample SAMN03275591) | gut metagenome | biome: mammalia-associated habitat; material: feces | host: Papio cynocephalus | place: Kenya | collected 2012-08-02 ... | reverse complement strand
GTCAAATTATGGAATTCCTTATATCATCTTCGGTAATTAAAGACTATCAAAAACAATGGCTTATACAATGATTTGAGCTTCAAAGTAAGAGATAAGCTAATTATCTTTATGGAGTGTCAATCAACTTGGAGTCCAAATATCCCTCTTAGACTTCTGTCGTACTTTACTCAATCATTTAGCAGAATTGAGAAAGGATATAAGAAGAATCAGTATAAGAACAGAAAAATAACAATACCTCTAACTAAGTTCTATGTTTTATATACAGGAGAAAGAAAGAATACACCACCTTATTTATATGCATTCTTTGAAGAAGACAATGACATAATGGCAAGAGTAAAGGTATTAGATAGAGATAATACAGTAGGGATACTAAAAGAAATCTGTCTTTTTTGTGAGTTATATGATAAAAATGTAGATGAGTATGAGAGAGACGAAGAAGCGATTAAGAAGACACTAAAAGAGTGTGAGGAAAGAAAAATTCTCTCCGCCTTCATTAAAGAGCATATAGACGAGGTTGAAGAAATAATGCGAAATATGAGTCAAGAAAAAAGAATAAAGGAATTTTTAGATTACTCAGTTAAAGAAAGTAGAAAGGAAGCATTAGAGGAAGGGAAAATAGAAGGAAGAGTGGAGGGGCGAGAAGAAGGTGAGTTATTAACGCTAATAAACCTTGTAAAGAAGGGCTACCTTCCCCTAGATAAAGCTATTGGGGAATCTAGACTAAGCGAAGAAGAGTTCAAAGAAAAACTAAAAGAACTCTGATTAAAATCTCAGTAATTAACATTGTACTTACTTCTTTTGAAGATGTAAGCAACAAAACAAAGTCTATTTGAAAGCTAAGCGAAGAGGTCTTTTCTTTCTTAGCTTTTTTTCATCATATGTTAAGAAGCTCTTTTTTGACTACTTTCTTAATATAGAGTATGCTACAAAAGAGGAGAGACAAATGAGTTTAACTGTACTATCTGTTGGTGGATCTATTATTGCACCAGATAAGGTCAACACAACATTTTTAAAAGAATTTAGAAAAGCAATTGTAGAATACTTAGAAGAAGACAAAGAAAGAGAGCTTATTTTTGTCTGTGGAGGAGGTTCTCCTGCAAGAGTATATCAAGAAGCTTACAGAGAAATTGTCGGTAGCTCTAACGGTTCTAATGAAGATTGGCTTGGTATTAAAGCAACTCATCTTAATGGAGAACTTGTGAGGGCCATTTTTTCTGACTACTGCCCTACTCCAGTCGTTACTAATCCAATGGGAGAAATTGCTTCTAAAGGACGTATCTTAGTTGCTGCAGGTTGGAAACCAGGCTTCAGTACAGACACAGATGCTGTCTACCTTGCTAAACGCTTTGGTGGAAAAAAGATTGTTAACCTCTCTAATATTAAGAAAGTATATACAGATGACCCAAGAAAAAACCCTAATGCTCAGCCTATAGATACTATTAGTTGGAAACACTTCAGGGAGATGGTTGGCTACGAATGGAAGCCAGGCTTAAATGCTCCATTTGATCCTATCGCATCAGGCCTTGCAGAAGAAGCTAACATCACTGTTATCTGTGCAGACGGAAGAGATATTCCTAATACTCTTAACATCTTAAGGGACAAAGACTTTGTCGGAACTACAATTAAGAATTGAGGCTTTTTCGCTTTATCTCTAAAAACATTTTAGAAGCCTCGGCAAAAGACGGAGGGAATGGATCATCCTTTCTAAAATCAGGAATCCAGAGAATGTCATCATCACTTTTTTCTTGTATGAAGCCATTCTCTATTCCCTCGTCTTCAATGAGAGAACAGAGCTCTTCATACTCTTCCTCTGTTATGCTAACAAGACTCAAATCCTCTTTAGGTGGAACAAATTGGCTCATAAGAGAGAGATAGAAGTTATCTTTATAGCGCTTTGCAAAGATAGAGATAAACTTCTTTGATGCATTAACTGTTCCAGGAAAGACCAAGTGCCTTATTATTGTACCTTTTAGCTTTTCCAAGTTCGTTTCAGGGTGTTTTTCTTTTAACCAATCCATTACAGGTAAAATAACATCAGCATATTGCTTTAATCCACAAAAGACTGAAGCAACATTATGGTTAAGGGTTTTACAATCCAAAAGATAAACATCGATGTATTTATCAATTAATTCTAGTGCTTTTATTCTCTCATAGCCTGAGCTATTCCAAACAACAGGAAGAGAGAAGCCTCTCTTCTTTGCTTCCTCCAGTGCATTAACAAGAGATGGAATATAGTGAGTACCGGTTACAATATTAAGTGTCCTTGCTCCCATCTTCTCGAGGTCTAGCATAATAAGCACAAGCTCTTCTTCTGTTATATCTATTCCCCAATTCTCACCATCAGAGCCAGAAATTTGCCTGTTTTGGCAATATGCACAATGAAGTGGACAACCTGTAAAGAAAAGCATTCCAGAACCTTTTGAGCCACAAAGAGGAGGCTCTTCTCCCCTGTGGAGCCCCGCCCAGGAAAGGCGGATAGTGCTTGTCATACGACATCTACCCTTTTCACCATTTAGTCTATTAACGCCACACATATTTGGGCATAGATAGCACTTACTATACTTTTCTTTTTCGTCCATGCTGTAAGTATAGTAAAAATGATAAGCTTGACAAAGTATTCTGTTTGACTATCTTTTTTACTATGTGGTTTGATTTCCTGAAAAAGAAGGAAGAGAAGAAAAAAGAGATACGATATATCCTCACCATTGATGGTGGAGGAATGCGAGGTATTGTTCCTTCATCAATCTTGAAAAAGATGAACGAAGAACTAAAGAAACTAACAAACCGTCCACTTTATTCTTATTTCGATTTAATTGCGGGAACAAGTACTGGAGCTCTTCTTGCTTTAGGGTTAACTTCTCCAATAGAAGGTACTTCATTCGAAAAAGAAAAAGGCGAAAACGTAGAAGTAACAAAGACATATACTAGAGGTCGTGTTTTTAAGAAGAATTACACCGAAAGCCTTGGCTACATTGAAAAGCTCTCTGATGTAGATAACTTTCTTAGCCTCTACAAAGACAATGGTAAAAGAATTTTTCTACAACGAGAAACAAAGGGGCTATTTAAGCTCTTTGATAAGGTCAGTAGAATCTTTACGGATAAATATGATGCTGTGCCATATGAAGAGTTTTTACAAGAGATGTATGGAGAGACTCCGCTTGACTCATTGCTTGTACCAACAATGGCTGTTGCTTTCAACACAAAAGGTTGTACTCCTTATATCTTCCGCTCTTGGGATAGCCACGACTATCTTGTGCGCGAAGCTGCCCGTGCTTCTTCTGCAGCCCCTACCTACTTTGCTCCAGCTCACTTTATTGATAGAGAAACAGATGAAGAGTTAACGCTCCTTGATGGAGGACTTGCTGCTAACAACCCAATACTTTGTGCATATATAGAGGCAAGAAAGCTCTACCCAGACGCAGATGAATATAGAATTATTTCGCTTTCAACTGCATCTAAACCTTTCACTATAGCGCCGGAAGAATTTAGCTCAAATATTGATTGGATGGGTCCACTCCTTTCAGCATATGGCATGGGGAATATGAATATAACTCAATTAACTGCAGAAGCCATAGATGGAGTGAGGGTTTTGAGAGTCTGGGAAGACGTTATTGATAAGCAATATTCTCTTGATGACACATCGCCTCTTGCCACAAAAAGCTTAGAGGATGCAGCTACTAAGATTTGGAGTATTGAAGAAGAGAAAATAAAAGCCTTTATAAAAGAAATGGTAGAAGAAGATAGGCTACCAGATAAATTAAAGCTACAGAAAACAAGAGACGTTCCTCTTCTAGAAGATGAAAAAGCTACTCTAGAAGAGAAAGAACCTTCTCTTTAACACGCTCTCTTCCTTCTCTATAGAAGTGAGAAATATCACCAACGGTACTGTTGTCACCAACAGTATCTGTTATGAGTTTGACGGCAAAAAAAGGAACAGAAAGAACAGTTGCTGAAAGTGCAACTCCATATGCTTCCATATCAGCAGCATCAGAATGCAAACTATAGTGGCTCTCAACCTTTTCTTTATTGAATGTACCAGATGTATAAAGAATATAACCACTTCTTTTATCTGCAGTATATAGCTCTTTAAATGTTGCTCTATTGCTGCCAATAGTAGTTCCAAGAGAGAGGTGCATTGAGCTTAAGTTTTGGTCTGGTGTAACAATTGTCGAGAAAGAGACAACATCGCCCCTTTTAAAACGTCCCAATGATCCAGCAGAACCTAGAGAAAACACAACGTCGGGCTTATAACGCTCTATGAAAATAGCGCTATATGTGGCGCTAGAGATAGGGCCAACACCACATATACACTTAATCCATTCATCACCAAAGCCTTTTAATTCACTTGGATCGGAAGCAACTAATAAAACCTTCTTCATATCGATAAAGCAGAGATAGCTGCACCAATAATTGGTGAAGAATCTATATTAATAATCTTATAGAATGCATGTTTTTCCTTCTCTAAGAACTTGTCAAGATAGTATCGAGTATATGATTCTAGATAAGGAAGTTTATAGAAAGTAGTTCCATCTGCATTAATTACAACAGGGTGCAGAGGTGAGCTATTCTTTACACCCTTAAGAAGCGCACATGTTAAATTGATAGCAGTAAGCTTACTTGCTCTTATAATGATTGTTTTTAGTATCATATAGAGAGCTCTGTTGTCTTCTTCGGTCATATTAACACTACCAAGTGTAGTGTTTTTGTCACAAGGAGATGAGATAAAAGCTCCTACATCTGTTGTTGATAGTTCTTTGATTTTTTCAAAAGAAGTAGCAAAAAGAGGAGAAAAAACACCCTCTTTTACTGCTTTTTTCAAAACAAAGAAGCTAAAAGCCCCAATATATGCTCCACTTATTTTCTTTTCCATATGGTACGAATTAGGGTCAGCTGTCGTCTCCATAAAGAGCTTATCTAAATCCGTAAGCTCTAAGTGTAAGCATCCTGACTCTGTATTAATAATCTGGCTTCCTTCTTTTAGATTTAGCTTCTTAATATTACTATTGTTTTCGATATAAGCTGTATTAGTACCAGTACCAAGAATAAAGCCAACATAGCCAGAAGCATCAATACAGCATTCACTCTTTGCTGCAAGAAGAGTAGCAACAGTATCATTAACAACGCTTACCTTCATCTTCGATACATCATATCCTCTAGATGCAAGAACTGCTAAAATCTCCTTTCCAAGAGGACGCCCTATTGTTTCAGGCGCTTTTATTTCCTTACTAAACATTAGAGGAATGCCATCATGATCCTTTGTTATTTCTGCAGCATAAGAAAAACAGAAACCAAGCCTATTACTTCTTCCCATAAATCTTTCAATGTTGTCAGCAAAGATAGAATAGAACTCTTTGGCACTAACCTCTTTCTTTACACCAGGCATCGCAACCTTCTTGAAGTCAGTAATAACAGGCTTACCATTATCATCAAAATGAAGAAGGCAAGTTCTAAAGTTTGTTCCACCTGCATCCATTACAATAACATCTTCATTCTTTATTAATTTATCTGGGCTTTTAGCATAGGTTGGAATCATTCTAAGCGAGCTATCCTCTCCACATAGTCCCTTTTCCATCTCGCTAAAAAAGAGAGCCATAACGCTTCCTTCTTCAACAAATTCCTCTCCTAATTTATGCTCATAAAGAAATTCTCTATAATTCATTCTTACCTCACGCTTTTGTTAGTTTATACTTCAAACTTACCTTATAGTAAGTGTCATTAACACTAATATCATTAGAGTAGACAGAAAGAATTCTATCACTACTTCCGTCTATATGAAGTGTTCCTTTTATAATGTAGCTTTTATTCTTTATTTTGAGAGTTAAATCTAAGTCTGCATCTATATCTATCGATGAGAGATCACTACTCATTACAATGTCGAGAGTCTTAACTTCACTGAGACTTGTTATCTTAATGCGCCCATTTGTAACTACCTCTCCCTTCTTATAATCGGCCTCTCTCAGTATCTCTTTTGTCTTAATCATAGAGGGATTACGTTGAGTCATATTAAAGAGAGCACTCTCCCACAAGGAAAGCTTCTTTGGCTTTGTTGAAAGGTTTTCTAAATAAAAAGAAGCATCAGAGTTTTTATACTCAACAGTAGATGGGATAATTAAATCATCGCTTCCTTTCATCGTTACGCCGTTTAATGTAAGTTCAGGAATGGATGCACGACTAGAAATGGTTGCAAGAACAATTGTTTCTACCTCTTCAAAGCAAGGAGATGCAAAGAGAAAAAGAGAAAGAAAAAGAAGTGAAAATGCAATAAACCATTTCTTCATTGCTTTAGTCTACCCTTTTTTCTAATTTGGGCAATATCCGAGAGTCAATTTGTTTGTTAGAATATAGCTATGAGCTCAACTTTTCTTTTCTATGACTTAGAAACATTTGGCCTTGATAGCCACTATGATAGAATTGCCCAAGCTGCAGCAGTAAGAACAGATATGGACCTCAATATTATCGGACCACCTCTTCTTCTTTACTCAAAGCTTTCGCCGGACTATTTACCATCTCCCGAATCATGTCTTGTAACAGGCATAACTCCTCAGATGGTAAATGAGAAGGGAATGCCTGAAGCTGAAATGATAAAAATTCTTCTTAGAGAGATGATGGTTCCCTCTACTATTACATGTGGCTATAACTCAATCAACTTTGACGATGAGTGCATAAGAACCACTCTATATCGCAATCTCTATGACCCATACGAAAGAGAATACAAGAATGGATGCTCAAGATGGGACATTATAAATCTCGTTAGGGCAACAAGAGACTTGCGCCCAGAAGGCCTTATCTTTACCAAGAAAAACAGTGAGGGTTATACCTCTTTTAAGCTTACAGACTTAACAGAAGAAAACAACATCGACCAAGTTGGAGCTCATGATGCCCTAGTTGATGTATATGCCACAATTAATCTAGCTAGACTCATTAAAGAAAAGCAACCTAAACTCTTTTCGTGGGCACTAGACCACAGAGGAAAAGAGGCAATTAAGACAGTAGTTGATCCAAATAAGAGAATGCCATTTTTGTGTACAAGTTCGGCCTTTGTGTCGCCTAGTGGCAACACTCACCCACTACTTCCTCTTTTCTATGGCAACAGAAATGATCTTTGGTGTTTTGACTTGACATATTCGCTTCCACAAAGAGTTGCACTCGATAACTACAAAGAGACAGGGCTCTATAGGCTAAGTACAAATAAGTGTCCGTTTGTTGCTCCCCTTAGTACACTAAGTAAAGAAGCTGAAAAACGCTTAGGCTTTACGAAGGAAGAAATTCTTAATAAAGCTAAAGAAATATATAAGCTTTCATATTTCAAAGCAGAAGATTTTTCTTCACCTTTTGATGAAGCACCAAAGCAAACTGACATAGATCCAGATTTATCGCTCTATGGTTCATTTATATCGCGTGACGATAAAAACAGACTGCAGACTATCCAAAACCTAAGTCCACGCGCTAAACTTATGGGCGAAGGAAGTATTCCTTTTGACGACCCAAAGTACCATAAGCTTGTTTGGCGCCAAGTTGGACGCAACTGGCCTGAAAGCTTAGATGAAGAAGGAAAGAAAAAATGGAAAAATTGGTGTGCCTCAAGACTCCTTAGCCCACCTGTTAAGGAAGCACAGTCAATAGAGAGCTACCTTAAGACATGTAATGAAAAATTCAATAGTCTTGAAATAAGTGGAACAAATAAAAAAATTATTCTTTCACTCATTGAATATGGTGAAAAGCTAAAAAAAACAATAATAAACGGAGAGGAAAAATGAGTTCAGAGCTACTAGAAAAGCTCCCTTCATTTAAAGAGCAACTTGAAGAGTTAGATAAGACACTAAGTCTTCCAGAAACAATGAATAATATGAAGCTCTACAAAGAAAAGATGGTAGAGCGTTCACATATTGCCCCTATTGTTGAGAAATTAGAGGAAATAGAAAAGGCTGAAAAAGAACTCTTAGACAATGAAGAGCTTTTGAAAATTGAAACAGACTCAGACATGATCGAGATGGCAAAGGAAGAGATAGCGTCTCTTAAAGAGAAAATCGAAAAAGAAGAAAAGGAATGTAAGGTTCTTCTTGTTCCACCAGATCCGCTAGAAGGTAAGAACATTATCATGGAAATAAGAGCAGGAACAGGTGGAGAAGAGGCTGCCCTCTTTGCTGCAGACATCTTTAGAATGTATACACACTACGCAGAGAAAAAACATTGGAAAATTGAAATAATGAACCAAAATGAAACAGAGCGTGGCGGATACAAGGAAATTGTCTGTTCTATCTCAGGTAAAGATGTCTACGGCTCAATGCGTTACGAGTCTGGTGTACATAGAGTTCAAAGAGTTCCTGAGACAGAGTCTGGAGGACGAATACATACATCTGCAATAACAGTCGCTATCCTTCCAGAAGCTGAAGAGACAGATATAGTAATAAACGAAAAAGATTTAAAGATTGATGTCATGCGTGCTGGGGGCCCTGGTGGACAGTGCGTCAACACAACAGATAGCGCTGTTAGAATTACCCATATTCCAACAGGCATTGTTGTTATACAGCAAGATGAGAAGTCTCAGCTAAAGAATAAAAACAAAGCTATGAGAGTACTTCGCTCTAGACTCTTTGAGATGGAAGAAGCTCGTAAGCAAAAAGAACGCAGTGACGCAAGAAAGAGCATGGTTGGTTCTGGTGACCGAAGTGAAAGAATTAGAACATACAACTATCCTCAAAATAGGTGTACAGATCATAGAGTAAACCTTACTTCATATAACCTAGAAGGTGTACTCAATGGAGAATTAGATGAGTTCATCGAAGCTTTAAAGATTAAAGCTGGTGAAGAAGCTCTCAATAATGCTAATAGCTAATGACTCTATTTGAATTAAAAAGAGAAATTGTCAAGCTACTATCGTCTCTAGAGGACCCTTATCTTGAAGCAAGGGTCCTCCTCAATAGCTTAGGCTTTTCTAGTCTTGATCAAATAACGAAAAAAGAGTTAGACGTTCCCGAAGACAAAGTAGGACTTGCACTTAAGAAAGCCCAAGAGAGAAGAGATGGGCGTCCTATGGCATACATAACAAATGAAAAAGAGTTCTACGGACTTTCATTCTACGTCGATGAGAATGTTCTAATACCACGCCCAGATACAGAAATAATTGTCGAAAAGGCTATAACTCTTTACAAAGAAAAGAATTACAAAGGCAATATACTTGACTTATGTACAGGTAGTGGCGCTATAGCAACAGCTATAAGTTATACTCTGAATAAGGATGTCTTTTTTTCAGATATCTCCCCTTCTGCTCTAGATATTGCTATTCGCAATTACGAAAATCTTACAAAGAAAAAAGCCAATGCAAGGCTTGGAGACCTTTTTGAGCCTTGGGACGACGCAAAGTTTTCACTAATTGCTACTAACCCACCATATCTTACACCTAGTTGGTACGAAAGCGTAAGCAAAGAGGTAAAGAAAGAGCCAGTTAATGCACTCATTAATTGTGGAGATGATGGCTTAGATATTATCAAAAAGATAATATCATCATCTGTAAATCACTTAGAAAAAAATGGTACACTGCTAATTGAGTGTGATTACAGACAAATAAAAGATGTCTCTTTACTTTTGAGAGAAAGTGGCTTTTCTTCTATAGGAGTAGAGAAAGATTTAGGCGGAAGAGATAGGGTAATATATGGAGAATACAAAGACTGAACTAACAACTATAGAGAATAGAGAAGATTCATTCCCTAATAAAGAACTTGTCGATAGATTTGTTTCAAGAATCCTAAATTACTCAGACGAAGACAAAGAAAAAATCTCTGCCGCTGCTGTCTTTGCAGCAAAAAAACATGGAGATCAAAAAAGAAAGAGTGGTGAGCCTTATTTAATCCATCCTATTGCTGTTGCAGAGATATTGATGAGCTTCAATATGGATGCAGATACAGTTTGTGCTGGCCTCTTACATGACACCATTGAAGATACAGGAACTACTGAAGAGGAGATAGCATCTCTCTTTGGCAAAGAAGTTGGGATAATGGTTCAAGCTGTTACCAAAATTACTCGTATCACTCAAGATAAATCCATTCAAGAAGCAGAGACAATCAAGAAGATGTTCTTTGCCATGTCGAAGGATCTACGTGTAATTTTGATAAAATTAGCCGATAAGCTTCACAATATGAGGACACTCTCAGGGTTAAGTAGCGAACGTCGTATTGCCTATGCGCGTGATTGTTTAGATATCTTCGCACCTATTGCAGATAGCCTTGGTATGCAAACATTAAAAAGTGAGCTAGAAGATCTATCACTTAAAGCACTTAAGCCTGAAAGCTATGATTATATTTCTACATACCTATTAGAGAGAAAGAGTGAATATACAGCATTTATTAAGCAAGTATCTAAAGCCATAGAAGAAGCATGCAAGAAAGAAGGACTACAGAATATTGAAGTATCTGGAAGAGTAAAGCATGCCTACTCTATCTATATGAAAATAAAGAAGAGAAAGAAGGAGATTGATGAAATCTACGACATTCTCGGCATAAGAGTAATATGTAATACCACAGTCGAATGCTACACAATTCTTGGTATTATTCACTCTATGTGGATTCCTATTGAGGGCAGATTTAAAGATTACATTGCTATGCCTAAGGCTAACAATTACCAATCTCTTCATACAACTGTTTTGGGACCACAGAACAAGCATCTTGAGATACAAATAAGAACTTGGGAGATGCATAAAACAGCTGAAGAAGGTGTTGCAGCCCATTGGGCTTATAAAGCATCATCTGGTAGTGAAAGTGGTACATGGAAAAACATGGATTCCATTAACTACCAAAAAATTGTAAAGAAGATTAAATCATGGTCTAAGGAAATAGAGCAATCTGAAGACTATATGGAAGAGATTAAGAATGAACTATTAAAAGATTCCATCGTAGTCTTTACTCCACAAGGGCATGTTATTGAGCTCCCAGTAGGATCTACAGCACTCGACTTTGCCTACAAAATTCATACTGAAGTTGGTAATCATTGCTCCGGTGCAAGAGCAGATGGCTCTATCATACCTTTAAACAAGCCACTACAAAACACTCAAATAGTTGAGATCATGACCTCACCTTCAGCGCACCCAAACCAACAATGGTTAGAGGCAGCAGCATCTTCATCAACCAAAAAGAAGATTAAAGCTTGGCTAAACAAATACCAAAGCGACTTTGTTCCGGAGATTAAAGCTGCTGAAAAGAAATCAGTAGTTCAGCCTAAAAAAGAACTTAATAATCCTGCTAAGCTTATTAATGGAACGCTATCGTATGTTTCACCTGAGACAAAAGGAACGTTAATGGTTGGCGAAGACTCGAATGTAATGTATTCATTCGCAAAGTGCTGTAACCCAATGCAAGGTGATGATGTGGTTGCATACATTACAAGAGGAAGGGGATATATTATTCACCGTAAGGATTGTTCAAACCTTAAGCATATGGCAGAGGTTGGCGAAAGAACAGTCTCTGTAAAATGGACAGGAGACGAAATGATGAAGCGCTACAGAATCGTCTCAAAAATTGATGCAGATATCTTCGGGCAGATAGATAATGCTGTTCGTAGCCATGGAGGTAGACTCAGAAAGGGAACCCTAGGCGTCGATGCAAATAGGCTTACAGGTGACTTTACTATCATTGCTGAAAATGAAGACGCCATCAGAAAATGTACTGCTGCTATAAGAACTATTCCTACAGTAATCGAACTAACGGGACTCTCAACTCAAAACGGAGGTAAATGAGATGTTTGGAATTTTAATTCTTTTTGCTGTTGTTTTTATTATTGTTCTTGCTTTTAAGAAAGATAAAACTGTTACAACAATCACTCGTAAGGATGAAAACGGAAAGGAAATAACAGAAACAATAGAAACAGAGCATCACAGTGCCGCAAGAACTGCAGCTAAGATTGTAGTTATAATCATTCTGTCACTAATAATTCTAAGCCTAATAATTATGCTTATTGCTTTAAACTCTGTATAAATATAAGCATGCTTTTCAAACGATAAAGGTATAGCGATATTTAAGCATTTGTTTTTAAATTTGCAAGCTCCGTTTTGCCTATAGATGTTAAATCTTTTGAAGCTCCTGGCTTATATCTAATAAAGGGAGAAAATGGCTCAGGAAAAACTACCTTAATTAATTTAATAGCAGGTCTATTAGAAAATAAAGGCTTACAAAATGGACGAATAACTATATCTGGATGTATATCTTCTGATGATCTTTTATTAATACCATCTTCTCTTTTCTTATTTCATTCAACTGTTAGAGATAATCTACTTTGGGGAGACAAAGTGCTTCTATCTAATATAGACAATCTGGGCCTTATGTCATGGTTTATGGATTTGAAAGATGGATTCGATACCATCATTGACCAAAAAGTAATAGGACTTTCAAAATGACAAATGATTAGATTCGCCCTTGCTTCTGCCCTATCTAGAGAAAGAAAGATATATCTATTTGATGAAATCGAGTCTGGGATAGATGTTAGCAGCAAAGAAATGCTTAGAAAAACAATAGCCCAATTATCTAAGTCGAAACTTGTAATAATTGTTTCTCACTCAAATCTCTTTGATGATATTTCTAAAGGCGAGATTAACACTTAGTCCTTTTTTCTCTTTCTCAATGAACCACTATTCCAAACAGTGAATTACTTCAGGAAGAAGCTGTTTCTTTCTACTTAAAACTCCTGGCATGTCATAAATGCAAGTACTAATTTCACTCCACTGAAACTTTTGTCTATATTTACATTCTGTAGTAAGAAGCACACTCTTCTCTCTTAAAACATCGGTAATAAGAAGCATAGCCCAATCAAGGTTTTTCTTCTCTTTTATTGTATTTAATGAGTCTAAGTACTTATCACTATATGATGGAAGATCGGAAAGTGTTGTTACTTCACACTGCCCTATTCCAATCTTAATATTTTTCTCGTTATAAACCTTAAAGTCTCCTTCAATTGCAGAGATTGGCTCTCTAGAAGAAAGAGAATCAATAATAGAAAAGAGCTTTGTTCCAAATGAATAGATATCATATTCGCCACAAATAGCAGCAAGTGCGCCAGCTGCTGTCTTGTCGATAGCAGTAGTTGTAGGAGAACGCAAGCATAATGTATCTGAGATAATACCAGTCAAGAGTACTCTTGCTGTTGTTTCACTTGGAACGATGTTGTGTCTCAAATACTGTTGATAAACAATTGTACAAGTACTACCTAATGGCTCTGCATCGATAAAGATAGGAAGACTTGTTTTTAAAGCATCAAGTCTGTGATGATCGATTATCTCAACAACAGAAGCCTCTTCTATGCCCTTAATACTCTGAGCTATCTCATTATGGTCAACGAGAATAACACTATAGCTTGGCTTTTCTAGGAAGCATCTTCTTGTTACAAAACCAATAAACTCTCCATTTTCAAAGACAGATAGGCCACGAAGATTACTAGATGTTAGAGCCTCTTTAGCATCATCGAAGAACTCTTCACTATCGAGTCTCTTACCCTGCTTACCAATTATTGTTGATACGCTAGGTGTCATTCTAAGTCTTCTTTCAACTTCAGCAGTTCCAAGTGGCGTAATATATACACTTCCTTCATAATGTGAAAAATCTATATCCTCACAGCTTGTAGACGTTGTAATCATTATGGCTTTAACGCCAGCGCTGATAGCATACTCGATATATCTCTTTCTGTAGCCTAAAACTACAATCGTATCTTTCCTACTGTCGACAAAACGACAGAAGTCTTCATAAGCAGCAGCCCCAGCAAGGATAGAAGCATTAAAGCTTTCTTTCCCTCTTTTTATGACCTTTCCAGGTATAACACGCTCAATATTGTTGACAGTAAAGTCATAATGAGGAATCTCCTCCGCATTATCTTTTAAGAACCATCCTGTTATATCATCAATACTTAATAGACCGATAAAATCTCCCTTATCATAAACAGGGAAAGCAGATGGATGCGTCTCATTGTATGTTTTAACAAGATTATAAATAGGATCCGATGCTTCAACTTTCTCAATAGGCTTAAGCATTACGTCACTAACCTTCGGCTTAACATCCTTCATATATGGAGGAGGTTCAACGCCTAAAAGTGAAAACTGCTTCTTTACTCCATCACTCATATGACCACATCGAACAGCGTGGTAACGATTTTCTCTATCAATAATGTTTTTTAATTCAGCATAACCATAGGCAGAACAGATACTATCCAAATCTGGGTTCCTGTGCCCTGTGATATAAATATCTCTCATAAAAGAAGTGTAAACTATTTTTAACAATCTTTGTACTCCATTTTTCTTTGTAAAAGATTACAATTGAAATATGCAGAATGTATTAATCGTTGTAGATATGCAAAATGACTTTATAACAGGTTCTCTTGGAAGTAAGGAAGCAGAAGAGATTGTAGAGCCAATGAAAGAAAGAATTCTCAACTTCGTTGGCCCTGTCCTTTTTACTAGAGATACCCATTATTCCAACTATCTTGAAACAGAAGAAGGGAAAAACCTTCCAGTAAAGCATTGTATTAAGAATACAAAAGGTTGGGAAATCGTAGATGTTTTAGATAAAATTAGAAAGACAGAGCCAATTGAAAAAGAGACATTCGGCTCTACTCTCTTGGGAGAGAAGCTATTAAAAATGGATGAGGAAGAAGAAATAGCGTCCATTACGCTTATGGGTCTATGCACAGATATATGTGTTATTTCGAATGCACTTCTTGTAAAGGCATTTCTTCCTAATGCACATATTATTGTTGACGCCTCTCTTTCTCGTGGCGTAAATAAAACGCGTCATAACATAGCTCTTGAAGCAATGAAAGCTTGTCAAATAGAAATAATAGGAGAATAAAAAAGATGAAAGTTGTTGTAGCTAATGACCATGGTGCTGTAGAAAGAACACAGGAAATTTTAAAGCACTTAAAAGAAAAAGGTATTGAATATACATATTTAGGAACAGATAAAGAAAAGAGTGTCGACTATCCAGATATGGCAGAAAAGGCTGTTCTTGAATATCGTAAGGGTGGCTATGACTACGGTATTCTTCTTTGTGGTACTGGAATCGGCATATCTCTTGCTGCAAATAAGATGAAAGGTATTAGATGTGCTCTCGTTCAAAATAAGTACGCAGCAGAAAAGACAAGAGAACACAATAACGCAAACTTTGTCGCTTTTGGTGGCAGATTTGACTATCCTGAACCTGTTTTAGATATTCTAGATACATTTCTATCAACTCCATTCTCTAATGAAGAAAGACACATTAGAAGAATAAATAAGATGATGGCACTTGAAGGGAAATAAGTAGGATGGTTGACCTCAAGGAGATTAGAGCAAAGTACGAAAGAGAGCTTTTAGATAACGTCCTTCCATTTTGGCTAAAAAATGGCATAGATAAAGTAAATGGGGGTATTTATACAGGACTAAGCGAAGATGGTACAGTGATAGAAACAGATAAATCTGTTTGGTTCCAGGGACGTGCTCTTTGGGTCTTTTCTAAAGCTTATGAACTCTTTAAGAGAGAAGAATACTTAGATGCCTCTCTTACAATCCTCCCCTTTTTAGATAGGTGTTTTGATAGTGATGGAAGAATGTTCTTTCGCGTTACAAAAGATGGCAAAAAGGTAATTAAGAGAGAGCGCTATTTCTTTTCTGAGACATTCGCAATAATTGGTTGGGCTCAATACTACAAGATAAGTGGAGATGAACGCTACAAAGAAAAAGCTTTATCTCTTTTAGAGAAGGTCGATTATATAAGAACAACACCGGGAATTCTTACGCCGAAGTTTAACCCAGAAACAGAGGCTTCTATCTCTTTTGCAGAGCCAATGATTATGATAAATGTTCTCTCCGAACTAAGAGCAATTGCTCCTGAAAAGAAAGAATACTTTAATTCTTATATTTCATCTCTTTTAAATACCATTGAGAAGTATTTTGTTAGAGATGAATATGAGTGCGTAGTAGAACAGGTTGCACCAGATTCAAGTCTAATGCTAGATCATTTTGAAGGAAGAATTCTTAATCCCGGACATGCACTTGAAGCAAGTTGGTTTATTATGAAGGAAGGTCTCTATAGAAAAGATAAAGCAATCATAGACTTGGGACTAAAAATCTTTTCTTGGGAATGGAAGCTTGGTTGGGACGAGGAATATGGTGGCGGAATAATACAGTATAGAGATATATTATCGCTTCCACTCTCTGAATATCATCAGGATATGAAATTCTGGTGGCCACAAACAGAAGCTGTCATTTCCTCTCTTATGTCATACGCCATAACAAAGGATGAGAAGTATCTCAAACTCTTCTCTCAAGTCGACGATTATATCGCCTCACATTTTATCGACAGAAAAAATGGCGAATGGTATGGCTATTTACACAGAGATGGAACAATTGCTACAAAAATAAAAGGAAATATGTATAAGGGACCATTCCACATACCAAGAATGTATATGGAAGCAATTGAGATCATTGATTCATTATAAAAGGAGGTCTTTCGACCTCCCTTCTTATAGAACAACGCCATCTTTAAAAATAGATATCTCAGAGTATCCATTCTCTTCGTTTCTTGTGTGCTTTTCACCGCTTGCAACTTCAAGAATGTAACTGATGAAATCAGAGACAACCTTTTCTTTATCTTCAGTAAGAAGACGACCCGCATTAAAATCTATCCATGACTTCTTTTTTTCTGATAAAGGAGTATTTGTTGCAATCTTAACTGTTGGAACTGGTGCTCCTAGTGGAGTTCCCCTACCTGTTGTAAAGAGAATCATATGTGCACCGCTTGCTGTTTGAACAGTTGTAGATACTATATCATTACCAGGACCAGATAAGAGATTTAAGCCTTTTGTTGAGACCTTATCGCCATAGTGAAGAACGCCTGTAACAGGAGCACTACCACCCTTTTGAACGCAACCAAGGGACTTGTCTTCAAGTGTTGTAATACCACCACTTTTATTTCCTGGACTTGGATTTTCATAAACGACCTGACCATGAGAGACAAAATAGTGCTTAAAGGCATTAATCATGTCTACAATTTTTTCATAGACTTCTCTTGATGCAGCCCTATCCATTAAAACCTGTTCAGCACCAAACATCTCTGGAACCTCTGTTAAGATAGCAGTTCCGCCAATAGCTGTAAGCGCATCTGTGAATCTACCAACAAGTGGATTAGCTGTAATACCACTTAGCCCGTCAGAACCACCACACTTCATACCAACAACAAGGCGAGATGCAGAAACAACAGTTCTCTTGTCATTCTTCATTACGCTTGCGATTTGCTGTAATAGCTCCTTACCCTTCTCAAGTTCGTCATCTTCTTCCTGGCAGACCATAAACTTTATTCTTTCTTCGTCTACAGATCCAAGCAAAGCTTTAAACGAATCCATTGTGTTATTCTCGCATCCGAGTCCAACAACAAGCACGCCACCTGCATTAGGATGCTTCACTAGACCAGAGAGAATCTTACGTGTATTTTCATGATCATTACCTAGCTGAGAGCATCCAAAAGGATGGGTCCAGGCCTTGACTCCATCTTCAAGGCCCAAGTTTTCATTACCCCAAGAAGCAAGCTTTTTACTTATCTCATTAACGCATCCAACAGTTGGAACAATCCATAGCCCATTTCGAATACCAATATCGCCATTCTTTCTCTCATAGGCCTTTATGCAAGGGCAACCATCACTTAAATTACGCTTTTGTCTCTCTTCTGCCTCAATTAAATACTCTTTTGCACACTCTTCATCGTAGTGGTAATCACCACTTTCTTCGAGTTGAGTCTTCAAATTGAAAGTATGAACCCATTCACCTTTTCTAATATCTTTTTTTGCTCTACCAATTGGATAGCCATACTTTATAACAGCTTCTCCTTCTTTTATATTAGCTAGAGCAACCTTATGTCCGGGGATTATATCACCAAGTATTGTAACAGGTTCACCTTCAACAATTAGTACTTCCCCAGCACTTAATGCTTCAAGAGCTACAGCGACATTATCTTTCGCGTTAATTCTAATAAGCTTCACTTTCCATTACTCCACAATAGAAACAAGAGCTTTAGTCATACCTAGGCTCCAAATCTTAACAAGGTCTTCTTCCACGAGCTTCTCTAAGCCCTTAACCTTTGTTAAATCTTCCCCCCACCACTCTGTCTTCTTAAGGACAGAAGAACTGAGAACAGAAGCCTTCTCTTCTACACTCTTATACTCTCTTGAGTATAACGAATCAAAGAAAGAAATAACATCTGGACTATCCATAATTTTGTATTCTTCGCCATTTCTAGAGCCCATATAACTACCATCTTCCTTCTTCTTTCCTTCATAGAAAGAGATAAGAGAAGCAAGAGAGAATACAAGAACAGGAGGAAGCTTTCCTTCTTTCTCAATGTAACCAAGAAGTGAAGGAAGATCTCGTGTCTTAAACTTTGATGTGCTATTTAAGCTAATAGAAAGTAAGAGGTGAACAATATATGGATTGCGGAAACGATTTAAGACATCACCAGCATATGTTGTAAGAAGCTCTTTATCTCCATCCATACTTGGAATAATTTCTTCAAATAGCCCCTTATACATAAAAGAAGAGATGAGAGAATCATTCATACAATCTTCAATAGTATTCTTCCCTGCTTGATATGCAGCAAGGACACTCATTGTATGTGTTCCATTTAGAATACGAACCTTTCTGGTTCTAAAGAAACTCATATCTTTTGTCCAAACAACATTAAGTCCTGCCTTACCTGTAGGAAGTTCATCTTCATGGCTCTTCTTTGTATATTCAATTGCCCAGAAGAGGAACTTTTCAGCTGAATCTAGAAGATTGTCTTTGTAACCAAGACGCTCACAAATAGCGTCAGCTTCAGAGCGAGGATAGCCCGGAACAATTCTATCAACAAGAGAACAACAGAAATCACATGTCTCTTTAACCCAATCAATAAATTCACTTTCAAGTCCCCAGTCCTGAGAATGCTGCAATACATACTTCTCAAGGAAGAAACCATTCTTATCAATTAATTCACAAGGAATAAAGATTAGTCCTTTTGATTTATCGCCATTAAATGTCTTAAATCTTCTGTAGAGGAAAGCTGTTACCTTACCAGGGAATGATGACTGAGGCTTATCATCCTTCTTAACAGATGGATCATAAGCAATACCAGCTTCTGTTGTATTTGAGAAAACAAATCTCAAATCAGGGTTATCTGCTAGGGAAATATATTCATCATAATTTGTGTATGGATTAACACATTTTTCAACACTTGTTACAACTCTATCTTCTTCAACTTCTTTACCGTTTTCAACACCACGTAGGATTGTTGTATAAATAGCGTCCTGGCTATTTATCATATCACCCATACCATTCTTAAGTGGCTGAACCATAACAACTGATCCATTGAAGTCTGTCTTTTCATTCATTACATCTATTTGGTAATCAATAAATGCTCTTAAAAAGTTTCCTTCACCAAACTGAACAGCCTTAACAGGGCGTTTAGTCTTTTTTACTACTTCATTAATTGCTTTCATTGCTGCTCCTCTTCTCTTTTACAAAGATTAGAATTTATCACTATATAAAGTTTAAAATTACTCTTTTTTGCCGTCAATTAGGACAAGTGTTTCTATTCTTGCCACTTTTTGACATATTCATGCATTATTTAGTAAGGAATGTTAAAATCTTGCAATTCTATTCTTTTTGTTTAAATATAAACATCTTTTTTGCTTCATACAACCTAGTATTAGTCGATAACTTCAATCACGTAACAACAAAAAAAGCATGACATTTAACGCCATGCTTTATTTATTAGAGATATTATCTATCTCATTTCTTCATTGCTTCAGCAACTGCAACTGCAACTGCAACGCTAGCTCCAACCATTGGGTTGTTACCCATACCGATTAGACCCATCATTTCTACGTGAGCAGGAACAGAAGAAGAACCAGCAAACTGTGCATCAGAGTGCATTCTTCCCATTGTATCTGTCATACCGTAGCTAGCTGGACCAGCTGCCATGTTATCTGGATGAAGTGTTCTACCTGTACCACCACCAGAAGCAACAGAGAAATACTTCTTGCCAATCTCTGTGCATTCCTTCTTGTATGTACCTGCAACTGGATGTTGGAATCTTGTTGGGTTAGTTGAGTTTCCTGTGATAGATACGTCAACGCCTTCCTTGTGCATGATTGCAACACCTTCTCTAACATCATCAGCACCATAACATCTTACAGCAGCTCTCTCGCCCTTTGAATATGCTGTTTCGCTAAGGATTTCAAGCTTACCTGTAAAATAGTCAAACTTTGTCTCGACGTATGTAAAGCCGTTGACTCTACTGATAATCTTTGCAGCATCCTTTCCAAGACCATTGAGGATAACCTTTAGAGGCTCTTTTCTAGCCTTGTTAGCATTCTTAGCAATACCAATAGCACCTTCTGCAGCAGCAAATGATTCGTGACCAGCGAGGAATGCAAAGCACTTTGTTTCATCGCTTAAAAGCATAGCTGCAAGGTTTCCATGTCCAAGGCCAACCTTTCTATCATCAGCAACAGAACCAGGAATACAGAATGACTGAAGTCCTTCACCAAGAGACTTAGCTACTTCATGAGCATTCTTCTGACCCTTCTTAATAGCAATTGCTGCACCAACAATATATGCCCAGCAAGCATTCTCAAAACAGATTGGCTGAATAGACTTAACGATGTTATATACATCAACGCCCTTTTCATCACAAATCTTCTTAGCTTCTTCAATAGAAGAGATACCATATCCATTGAGAACACCATTAATCTTGTCTATACGTCTTTCATAACCTTCAAATAAAGCCATAGTGTCCTCCAATCATTCCTTTCTTGGGTCAATGTACTTAACAGCATCATTGAATCTGCCATAAGTCTTCTTTGCCTTTTCCAATGCTTCAGCTGGGTCTACACCCTTCTTAACATTTTCCATGAATACACCCATGTTTACATACTCATAACCAATGATTTCATCATTTTCATCAAGAGCCTGGCGGAGGATGTAACCTTCTGCAAGGTTAAGATATCTAGGTCCCTTTGCTCTAGTTGCATAGGTTGTACCAACCTGAGAACATGTACCCTTTCCAAGGTCCTCAAGTCCCGCACCAATAACAAGACCATCTTCACTGAAAGCAGACTGGCTTCTACCATAACAAATCTGCAAGAAAAGCTCTCTCATTGCTGTGTTAATAGCATCACAAACGAGGTCTGTGTTGATAGCTTCGAGAAGAGTTCTACCAACGATAGCTTCGCTAGCCATTGCAGCTGAGTGTGTCATACCAGAGCAACCAATTGTCTCAATTAATGCCTCTTCGATGATACCGTTCTTAATGTTGAGAGTAAGCTTACAAGCTCCCTGCTGCGGTGCACACCAACCAACACCATGGGTTAGGCCAGAGATATCTTTAATCTCTTTAGCATAGACCCACTTTCCTTCTTCAGGAATTGGAGCACAGCCATGCTGTCCACCGCACCTTACTGTACACATGTTTTCAACTTCTGTGGAATACTTCATGTATAATCTCCTAAAAGTGTCTTTCGACGTAAAGTCCTACAAAATTATAATAACTCTAAATAAATATTTTTGTGAACTACTCCAACTTTCGTAATGCTTAGAAGTTGGAGCTTCTTGCTTCAACCACTACTGCTTATGTAATACCTA
>ERZ808266.228-NODE-228-length-21675-cov-4.038807_pt1 | contig 21675 bp, 17 predicted proteins | sample MGYA00521278_ERZ808266 | MGnify/ENA primary metagenome ERZ808266 (study PRJEB31516, sample SAMN03275591) | gut metagenome | biome: mammalia-associated habitat; material: feces | host: Papio cynocephalus | place: Kenya | collected 2012-08-02 ... | reverse complement strand
ATAAGCAATTCTTTCTTTGACTTTTCCATATTAAATATATTAATCTGTTATCAACAAATCATTGACTTCAACTCCTAATAGCTTTGCTATCTTTATTAAACTTGCCACGTCTGGCTGACTGGAATTTGTACACCATTTTGAAATGGTTGTTTGGTCTTTTTCCAGTTGTTCGGCAAGCCATTTTCCCGTTTTCTTCTTTTCTACGAGAATGAGTTTCAACCTGTTAAGATCTGCCTTTGCCATATTTTTATGCATATATGATGTCTCTTTATAAATTACTTCGCAAAGATAATCATTTTCATCCATCTATCTACATAAAATCCGAAATATTTTCGTGTGGTATGCAAGTTTATGAAAACACTTCATAATATTACTGAGCGGATGCAAAAACATCTCATGGCGCCAACAACACGATGCCCAGAAATTCACCGACCATGTGCCTGGGATTATACGGATGCGATAACAAAGCGACCGGAAAACAATGCGATTAGTGTCTCAAGTTTCGGATTTAGAATAAACGCGTAGAAAAGTGCATGAAAAAAAGCTTTGAGTATTTCCGTATGTCGCGAAAATGAGCAAATTAGATGTGATAATAACATTACTCAAAACTCAAAGCCATGAGCAAATACAAACATTCCCTCAGAAATCCGCAACTTTTCTCAGAAAATTACGCTAAATTCTGCTGAATAGCTTAAAATGAGCTATCTATGAGCATTTCACCTCAACAGAGGTAATGATTTGGCAACAGTTCTAATTTCTGCCATTTTCATACATTTGCTGTCAAACAATACTTTTCGGGTTGCTAAAATACAACAATAATACGAAACAGTAAGTTTTTTAGCAACTTTTACGGTTGATTTTTTCTGTAGTTATGTAATGTGACATCATCGTAATCGCAGAAAGAGATGTATTTTGTATGCAAAACCGTATATAAAAACAAGACCCGATGTTTTTTTTTATGGGTTACACTTAAAAATAAATATCACTTGCCCTACGAGTGTTCTATCACCCAGTCGGTGATATTTCCAGTCGTACCATCGAAGTTGATGCCCACCTTGGTAATCGGTTTGCCGCTGAGGGCGAAACGCTGGCGGTAATCCTTGAGGTTGATTTGCCGCATCGCCGTCTGTGCATCCTTGTTGAGCTTCAACTCGATGATATAGAGGTCGGTCTTGGTCAGGAGAACGATGTCAACCCTGCCTTTGGGGGTATGTACCTCCACATCCACGAGATAGTCGGTGAGGAGGGAGAAGATGATGAACAGCATCTGCTGGTAGTGCCCCTCGTAGTTGGTCACGTTGCAGTATGGTATCGTGCCCAGAAATGTTTGGAGGAGCGTCAAGGCTCCGTCCATGTCTTGCTTGTCGAGTGCCTGGGCGATGCGACGAGCCGTGTTGGTGGTGGCAAGCGTGTTCTGAGTGACGTATGATGGGATGAGCGACTTGGTCAAGCCTACTTTTACCTCCTTGTTTGGAATGTCGAGGGTGTAATAATTGTAGTCCTCGTTGTAATCCTTGATTGTGATGTAGCCACTTTGGTAGAGCAAAGGCATGATGGTTGACATATTTTCGGTTGGTGCATCAAACTCACTCGCATCGGCCTCTACTCTCGTGATGTCGGTTGGCATGACATCGTAATGGCGCATCATATTGATGAGGTATGTAGGAGTGCCTGAGGCAAACCAATACGAACCGAATTTCTTCTCATTGAAGCAATTCAGCAAACTGTAAGGATTGAAAATGTCGGGCGATTCGGCTGTGAAGTGGTATCCATCGTAATGCTCTTTGAGCTTGTCGATGGCTTGCTCCTTGGTAATGCCTCTTTTTTCAGCTAATTCTGCTATGTCTTCCGACATTTGAGTCAAGAGTTCCTCCTTTGTGATGCCGCAGATTCCTGCGTAGTCATCGTTCATGGAAAGTAAGGTGATATTGTTCAACTCGCTGAAGATGCTGAGTTGAGAGAACTTGGTGATGCCCGTGAGGAATACGAAGCGGAGGACAGGCTCTCGATATTTTAATGGGCTGTAGAAATTGCGCATCACATTGCGCAGTTCGTCCAGCTTGCCTTCTTCATGGGCGACATCCAGCAAAGGGGCGTCATACTCGTCGATGAGTACGACTACCTGTTTGCCGCTTTTTTCGTAGGCGGTATTGATGAGCTCTATCAGGCGGTTGTTGCAGCCTTTAGCAGGATTGTCAATTCCCCATCTTCTTTCCTCTTCCTCAAGACGATACCCAAGGTACTCCTCCAATTGGTCCTTCTCCATGTGCTTTCCACCGCTCATGTCGAAATGCAGCACGGGGTATTCCGTCCATTCTTGCTCAAGTTTCTCGATGGCAAGTCCTTTGAACAAGTCTTTTTTGCCCTCGAAATAGCTTTGGAGGGTAGATACCAATAAGGATTTGCCGAAACGACGAGGTCGTGCCAAGAAAAAATAGGTACCACTGGTATGGGTCATGTGGTAAATGTATTCCGTCTTGTCGATGTAGAGCTTGTCTTCCTTGCGGATTCGCTCGAAAGTCTGTATTCCCAAAGGATATAATTTTCTTGCCATATTTTTATGCATATATGATGTTTCTTTATAAATTACTTCGCAAAGATAATCATTTTCATCCATCTATATGCATAAAATCCGAAATGCTTTCGTGTGATCTTCCGTGTTCACGTTTAAACTAAAATATTATTGCCAGAATTTAACACTTGAAAGTAGATGAGTCCAGGGCGGAAAACCGGCTTGAGGCTACCCTTTGGCAAGGCCGGCAGTCAGTTTGTGGCCATGTTGTTTTGCCATTAGGGGCATATTTCGTTGGCTTTACGGCGTAAAGCCGATGCGATATAGATGCCAAGCCGTCGCGATTACGGCGCAGAGCCGATGCGATTACGGCGTAAGGCCGTCGCCGATTAAACTTATTAGCAACGTCTAAAAGCTATTAAAAATGCAACGTGTTGATATTTAATTACTTACCAAAAGCGGTTAAGAATCGTGTTTTTTCGGTTGTGAGACAGCGTGATTGAAAAAAAACGATTCTCGCAAGACTATTTGTAAAATATTTTTATCACCATGCAGGGGCTGGTTTTGTGCCGCCCCCCTGCGTGGCAAGGATGTGGCTGTCATTGGATAGGCATGGCAGCATAATGGTGCTATGCTTGCGGCATAACTGCGTCGCGACAGACATTTATTTGCCCTATGCCATTGTGGTGGAATGAAAAGTTTGTATCTTTGCACATGACTTGTAAATACACATTTTTTATATAAAGCATTTTATAATATATCACGGCAATGAAAAAGATAGTATCAGCCATGTTGCTCTTCGCGGCAATGATTATGTCTGTGGTCCTCACGTCATGTGGAGGCAACAACGACGACCCCAACGAACCATCCACTGAATCGCTGACTGGAAGCTACATGGGCAACGACGCGCTGGGAATAGCATTTTCTGGCAAGACTTACTCCGCGACGGCGGGAGGCGTGAAATACACCATCTCGCAAAACAAGGACGGCTCACTGAATGTCACCTTCCCTGAGGAAAACTTCGACTTCTCTGGACAAGGCTCACCTTTCAACCAGATATTGCAGGGTAGCTACGTGGTGAAGAACGTGCCTTTCGACACGGCCAAAAACGCCTATTACCTTGATTATGGCGGCACGGTACGGGTCGACGTCACGCTCAACGGCACCAAGGCAAACTACGAGATTGTGTCGGGTGTGCTCACAGTCACGTTCAACGGAAGCAATGTGAAGCTGGTCAACGATTATAAGTATAAGGGAATGCCACCAGCCTTGACAATGACAAGTACCTTTGATGGAGTGAAAATCCTGAAAGAGTAGAATATAAATAATGCCACAAGACAAGAAATGACGGTTGGCCATTTCTTGTGGCATGACATGGAAAGGTAGTTAGAAACGCATGGCTTTCAAGAGGGCTAAGACCTTACTTTTGGCACTCGCATCGCTCCAATGGCTTGCTTGCCCTGCCCAATACGCATGGCGGAGCGGAGAGGGGAAGGGTGTCGCGCGCCCATTCTACGATGTGCGCTACGAGGCGGAGATTCAAGGCTCACTGTCATCTGGTGCGACACCGCTGTGGCTCAACGCCAATAAGCACGGGCTTAGCTCCTTGGAGCCGGACAATGGCTATCTGCGAGGGGCCTTGTTCAGGCCGCTTAGTACCGACTCCGCCCGTCGCTGGGGATTGGGCTATCGGGTTGACGCGGCTGTGGCAAGCCATTACACCAGCAAGTTTTTCATTCAGCAGGCATACGTCGAGGGGCGTTGGCTGCATGGCGTGCTCACCATAGGCGCCAAGGAGTGGCCCATGGAACTGAAAAACCAGCGGCTCTCCAGTGGCTCGCAAGCCCTTGGCATCAACGCGCGGCCAGTGCCGCAAGTGAGATTGGCCGTGCCGGAATATTGGACGGTGCCAGCTCTCGGCAGGTGGTTCGCCGTCAAGGTTCACATGGCTTACGGCATGTTCACCGACCAACGATGGCAACGCCAGTTCACGGGTGGCGGCGTGTCGCCATACAACGAGAACGTGCTCTACCATTCAAAGGCCGGCTACTTGAGAATAGGCAAGCCTGGCGAGAAGCCGCTGAGCGTGGAACTGGGATTGGAGATGCAGGCCCAGTTCGCTGGCTCGAAAGTCTCGCTGAAAGACGGAAAGCTCACGAAGCTCAAGCTCGGGGGCAAGGGATTAAAGGATTTCTGGCGCATTTTCATACCCTCCGGCTCCGACATCACCGATGGCGAAGGCTATGGCAACATAGAGGGAAACCAATGTGGCGCATGGCTCGCCCGTGTCAACTACGACGCTCCGGCATGGAGCGCGTCGGTGTATGCCGACCATTATTTTGATGACCACTCCCAACAGTTCCATCTCGATTATGATGGTTATGGCAATGGCGCCGACTACCAAAAGAAAGAGAAAAACCGATACCTCCTCTATCCCTTGAAAGACATGCTGCTTGGTGGCGAGCTCAAGCTCAAGCACTGCCAATGGCTGAGGGGCGTGGTGGTGGAATATCTCCATACCACGTACCAGAGCGGGCCAGTGTATCACGACCGCACGTCGACCATCCCCGACCACATTGGAGGCCGCGACAACTATTACAACCACGGCAACTACATGTGCGTGCAGCATTGGGGGCAAGTGATGGGCAACCCGCTCTATCGCTCGCCGGCTTACAACGCCAACCACACCTTGCGCGTGGAAGACAACCGGTTCGTGGCGTGGCACATGGGCGTGGAGGGGACACCGTTGCCACGGCTCGACTATCGCGTGCTCGTGAGTTGGCAGCGTGGATACGGCACTTACGACGAGCCGTACACATACCCACACCACAACACCAGCGTCTTGGCGGAGGCAAAATACGGTCTTGACAAGGGATGGGAGGTGAAAGGGGCGTTCGGACTCGACAGGGGCTCCTTGCTTGGCAACAACCATGGCTTTCAGTTGACAATATCCAAGCGTGGGCTCTTGCGTTAGGGCAATGGGTTCATGGCAGGGGAGAGACATATAAACAAAACTCCCCATCCCTTGGTCTCACGACACGAGATGGGGCACCTTTTAACCTTTTAAAAACTAACCTAAACCTATTGAAATGAATTAACGCCCCAAAAATAGCAAAAAAAGCTGATACTTTTGTCAAACTTTCAGAAAAGTTGCTTTTCGAGGCGTAAATATAAGATTCTTTCACGTTTTTCATCATTTTATAAGCTTATTATTTCAAGTTGGCATAATTATTGTATTTGTTAAGTCGGAAACATATAATTCATAATATAACAGAACAATATGAAGAAAGGCAATATCGGGGTTACTACCGAGAACATCTTCCCCGTCATTAAAAAGTTCCTCTATTCAGACCATGAGATTTTCCTTCGCGAGATGGTATCTAACGCCGTTGATGCCACGCAGAAGCTGAAAACCCTCCAGCAGAAAGGCGACTTCAAGGGCGAGGCGGGCGACTTGACCGTGCGCGTGAAGCTCGACACCGACGCCAAGACGCTGACCATCAGTGACCGTGGCATAGGCATGACGGCTGAGGAGATAGACAAGTATATCAACCAGATAGCTTTCTCCGGCGTCACCGACTTCCTCGCCAAATACAAGGATGAGGCCAACGCCATCATAGGACATTTCGGATTGGGCTTCTATTCCGCCTTCATGGTGTCCGACAAGGTGGAAATCATCACCAAGAGCTATCGTGACGGCGCGCAGGCCGAGCACTGGACTTGTGACGGCTCTCCGGAGTTCACTCTTGAAGAGACAGAGAAGGCAGATCGTGGTACCGACATAATCCTGCATATCTCCGACGATTGCAAGGAATACTTGGAGAAAAACAAGATTCAGGGCCTGCTGACAAAATATTGTCGTTTCATGCCTGTGCCTATCGCCTTCGGCAAGAAGACTGAGTGGAAAGACGGCAAGGAAGTGGAGACAAGCGAGGACAACATCATAAACAATGTGGAGCCGCTATGGACAAAGGCACCGTCCACGCTGAAAGATGAGGACTATAAGAAGTTCTATCGCGAGCTTTACCCGATGCAGGATGAGCCACTGTTCTGGATTCACCTCAATGTGGACTTCCCATTCCATCTCACGGGCATACTCTATTTCCCACGCGTACACGGCAACATCGACCTGCAGCGCAACAAGATACAGCTCTATTGCAATCAGGTGTTCGTGACCGATCAGGTGGAGGGGATAGTGCCAGACTTCCTCACATTGCTCCATGGTGTCATCGATTCGCCGGACATACCGCTTAACGTCAGCCGCTCTTATCTCCAGAGCGATGCCAACGTGAAGAAGATTTCCACGTATATTACCAAGAAGGTGGCCGATCGCTTGCAGCAGACATTCAAGGAGGACCGCAAAGACTATGAGACCAAGTGGGACAACTTGAAGCTCTTCATCAATTACGGCATGCTGTCGCAGGAAGACTTCTATGACCGTGCCAAGGAGTTCGCGCTATTCAAGGACGTTGAGGGCAAGCACTTCACCTTCGAGGAGTACAAGACACTCATCAAGGACAACCAGACCGACAAGGAAGGCAACCTCATTTATCTCTATGCCACAAACAAGGAGGAACAGTACAGCTACATCAAGGCTGCACAGGACAAGGGATACAGTGTGTTGCTCTTGGATGGCGAGCTGGATGTGCCAATGGTGAACATGCTGGAGCAGAAGTTTGAGAAGAGCCGCTTCTCGCGTGTCGATGCCGACATCATTGACCGCCTCATTGCCAAGGACGACAACAAGAAGGAGGAAATGGCCAAGGATGACCGTGACAAACTGACAGAGGTGTTCCGCTCTCAGATGCCGGAGGGAGGCAAGGCCACTTACGCAGTGGACGTGCAGGCTCTTGGTGAGACCAACTCGCCTGTCATCATCACGCAGAGCGAGTATATGCGCAGAATGAAAGAGATGAGCAAGTTCCAGCCAGGCATGAGCTTCTACAACCAGATGCCCGACTCCTACATGGTGGTGCTCAACTCCGACCACAAACTCGTGAAGGAAGTGCTCGAAGACACCAAGAACAGTGTGGAGGGCGAGTTGAAGCCGATTGAGAGCGACCTCAAGGGTCAGGAAGCGCGTCTTGCGGCACTGCACCAGAGTCAGTCGGGCAAGAAGCCTGAGGAAGTGACACCGGAGGAGAAGAAAGATCTGCAAGACACCGAGAAGGTCATCAACGATGAACGCGAGAAGAAGAACAAGATACTCGCCGACTATGCCAAGGGCAACAATGTGGTGCATCAGCTCATCGACCTCGCACTGCTGCAAAACGGCATGCTGAAAGGTGAGGCGCTCGACAAGTTCCTCAAGAGAAGCGTGGAGCTGATAAAATAACTGCCATATAAGGCAAAGTGTAGATACGGGCGTCAAGCAACATTCGTGGGTGTTGCTTGACGCCCGTTTTCAGTCATGTCTTTGTTTCTCGCGCTTCCCCCCATGATTCTACGTGGCAGAAAATAAAGCGTTGAATAAAAACATCGTTTTCTTTGTCGTGCCATTTTTTTTATCTATCTTTGCAAGTGGACAAGTCAACCTTGCTTGACAAGTCGCACCCCTGCAAGTCAAAGTCTGAATAAATGACACGAAAGGAGAGATACACATATATTATAGACTATTTCAAGGAGCACCAGCCAGAAGTGACGACCCAGTTGGAATTTGGCTCGGCGTTTCAGCTGCTGTGTGCCACGCTTCTTTCCGCCCAGTGTACCGACAAGCGCGTGAATGAAATCACGCCCGCTCTCTTTCACCAATACCCGACCGCCGAGCTCATGGCCAAGGCCGAGCCGGAGGATTTGCTGGAGTATATCCGCAGCGTGAGCTATCCCAACTCCAAGGCGCGGCATCTCGTGGAAATGGCGAGGATGATAGTGACCGACTTCAGAGGCGAGATACCGAATACTACCGCCGAACTCGTGAAGTTGCCCGGCGTGGGGCGCAAGACCGCCAATGTGCTTCAGGCCGTATGGTTCGGGAAGGCCGTGATGGCTGTCGACACACATGTCTACCGGGTGGCACACCGCTTGGGACTGGTGCCGCCAACGGCCAACACGCCGCTTAAAGTGGAGGAAGTGCTTGAGAGAAGCATAAGAAAGGAAGACATACCCCGAGCGCACCATTGGCTGCTTCTTCATGGTCGCTATATATGCCAGAGCGCGAAGCCAAAGTGCGACAAATGCCCGTTCGGTGACATTTGCCCAAAACTGTTGAAGGGAAGTAAACTTGAATAGACATGAACATCGAATTGATACAAAGGTTTCTCACTGACGTGGCCGCCAACAACAACCGTCCTTGGTTTCAGGCGCACAAGGCGGAATATGAAGGCGCGAAGCAAGAGTTTGAGGGCGGGGTAGCCAATCTCATGGAAGAGCTGACGACGTTCGACCCGGAGATTAGCCACTTGACCGTCAAGGACTGTTGCTATCGTTTCTATCGCGACGTGAGATTCTCAGCCGACAAGTCGCCTTACAAGCGACACTTCGGGGCTTATATTTGCGCTCATGGCAGGAAGTCGCTGCGGGGTGGCTATTATTTGCACATCCAGCCAGGCCATTGTCTCGTGGCGGTAGGCTCGTATTGGTTGCCCACAAACATTCTGACCGCAATGCGCAATGAGATAATGGGAAACATAGATGAATGGCGGAAACGAGTGGAAGACGGCAAGTTCATCCACTATTTCGGTTATCCTAACGAGTCTACGTGGGAAGGTGACGTGCCTGTGGCGGAAAAGGGATTTGGCATAACCTGCCTGAAGAAAGCCCCCAAGGACTTCCCTAAAGATTACGAATTCATTAATTACTTGAAAATGAAGGACTATTGTGCTTGGCACAGTGTGGACGAGGCGATATTCGAGGCACCAGACTGGGTGCGCAAGGTCGCGGAGATTTGCAAGGTGGCCAAGCCGATGATGGACTTTGTAAACAGCGTGGTCGATGATTACGAATAATGGCTACACGAGCTGTCAACGGCCATTAAATCTCAACAATTCAATCTGAACTCACATGAATAACTTCCTGAAAAACGTCTTGGCCACGGTTGTTGGCATCATCATCTTCTTGGTCGTGGCCTCTGCCATCAGCGTCGTTGGTCTTCTTGGAATGGCTGCGGCCGCAAGCTCCACGCCAACCGTAAAGGACGGTAGCGTGCTGGTGCTGAACCTTCACGGCACGCTGCAAGAGCGAGCCACTGACGCGTCGCCGCTAAGTATGCTTCAAGGTGATGGCGCGAGCAATCCCGGACTTGCCGACATGCTTTCTGCTGTGAAAAAAGCCAAGTCTTCGGGCAAGATAAAAGGTATTTACATTGAGGCCAATGGCATGGGATCTGACCTGGCTCAAGCTCAGGAACTGCGCGATGCCTTGGCAAATTTCAAGAAGTCGGGAAAGTGGATAATAGCTTTCGGAGAGCAGTTTAACACCAACGACTATTATATAGCCTCTGTAGCCGACAAGATATACGTCAATCCACAGGGGGGACTTGAGTGGCAAGGACTGGGCACCAAGCTTGTGTTCTTGCGAGACTTGTTCAAGAAGGTTGGCATAAACACCATGGCATTCAAATGTGGTAAGTACAAGAGTGCCACGGAGATTTTCACGGAGGAAAAGATGAGCGACCCAAGCAAGGAGCAGGCGCAGCGTTTCCTTGATGGCTATTGGGACACTATCCTTACGGCCGTGTCTGAAAGCAGGAAGATAAGCAAGGCAGACCTTAATCGCCATGCCGACGAGATGATGACATTTGAAAGCGCAGACGTTCTTGTCAAGGACAAGTTCTTTGATGGGCTCAAGTATAACGATGAGATACGCGGCGTGATAAAGGCAAAGCTCGGTATCGGCAAGGACGACGACATACCGCAAGCAACTGTGGCAGACCTTTGCGCGGAACCAGGCGATGGCAGTGGAGATGAGATAGCGGTTTACTATGCTTGTGGAGACATTGTCAACCAAGAGCCTTCGGGCAACCTTTACCAAAACGCAAGCTATATCGTTGGCCGTGACATGAGTGAAGACATGGCTGCCCTGGCAGAAGACGATGATGTCAAGGCAGTGGTAATCCGTGTGAACTCGCCTGGTGGCTCAAGCTACGACTCAGAACAGATATGGCATGCGATAGAGCAGCTGAAGAAAGCCCATAAGCCAGTTGTGGTTTCCATGGGCGGATATGCCGCCTCGGGTGGTTACTATATCAGTTGTGGAGCCGACTATATCCTTGCGGAGCCAACCACCATCACAGGCTCAATCGGAATTTTCGGATTGGTGCAAGATGGCGCGGAGATGGCGCGGAAACTCGGGTTGAAGTTTGACGGCGTAGAGACTAACCGTAATGCATCCATGGGAATGTCGGCTTACGGCCTCATGCTGTCTCCTCTCAACCAAGAGCAAGGAGCGAAACTTCAAGCCGCGATAAACCGTGGCTATAAGCTTTTCAAGACGCGCGTGGCCAACGGAAGACACCTTTCCATGGATGCCGTGGAAGAACGTGCCCAGGGGCACGTGTTCCTTGGTGAGGATGCCTTGAAACTGAAACTCGTTGACGGCTTGGGCGGAATGGACAAGGCTGTGGCAAAGGCTGCGGAACTGGCCAAGTTGGACGACTACCACACGGCAGACTATCCTGCGAAGAAAGACTTCCTGTCCAAGTTGATTGACGGCAGCGGCAAGGCAAGCGGCACGATGCTTGATGAGCAGCTGCGCCAAATCCTTGGACAGTATTATGTGCCTTTCGTGCTGATGAACCAAGCACAGTCGATGGGAAGAATCCAGGCGCGGTTGCCTTATGTCATAATAAACAATTAGGGCCATGGAGGGAGACTTGATAAAAACACGCGATTGGCTCTCGCCGCTAAGCTGGCTTTACGGCTTGGCAGTGAGCTTGCGCAACTGGCTCTTCAACGTGGGCTTGCTCCATCAGCAGAGCTACGACATACCTGTCATAGCTGTCGGTAACATTACCGTTGGCGGCACAGGCAAGACACCGCACGTGGAGTATCTCGTGAGGTTGCTCCATAAGCTTACCAAGGTGGCCGTGCTGTCGAGAGGCTACAAGCGAAAGTCAAAGGGATATGTATTGGCAGACGACAGCTCTACGGCATTGACCATTGGCGACGAGCCTTACCAGATGACAAGAAAGTTCAAGGACATATATGTAGCCGTTGACGCCAATCGAAGGGAGGGAATTGCGCGGTTGACCACGGACGAGAGCACCAATGACGTGGGCGTGATACTTCTCGACGACGCTTTCCAGCACCGTTACGTCAAGCCAGGCATAAACATACTGCTTGTGGATTATCATCGTCTCATCATCTACGACAAGCTGCTTCCTGCTGGACGGTTGCGTGAGCCACTGTCGGGAAAGCGTAGGGCGGACTTCGTGATAGTGACAAAATGCCCAGCCGACTTGAAGCCCATGGACATCAGGGTGTTGACAAAGGCGATGGGGCTTTACCCTTATCAGGAGCTCTTTTTCACCACAATGGAATATGGTGAATTGTATCCATTGTTCGAGGGAAGCAATGACGAGCCACCGAAACTTAAAGGCCATAACGTGCTTATGCTCACAGGTATAGCATCGCCAGAAGAGATGGAAAGCGATATTAAGACTAAATGTCGCTCTTTGACGACCATGACATTCAGGGATCACCACGTGTTCACCCCTAAGGATATAGAGGCTATCAGCGACGCTTTCGCGCAAATGGATTCGCCAAAGATAATAGTCACAACGGAAAAAGACTCAACTCGACTGTTGCAAGCAAAACTGACAGATGCCATCAAGTCGGCACTGTATGTGCTTCCCATACAGGTGAGGTTCATGTTGAATCAAGATGAAGAATTGTTCAATAATAAGATAATAAGCTATGTACGGAAAAATTCAAGAAACAGCATCTTGGCTAAGGGAAAGAATGCCCGCACAGCCAACGACCGCAATAATTTTGGGCACAGGACTGGGACAATTAGCTTCCGAGATAACTGACACCACAGAGTTTGCTTATAAGGACATACCCAACTTCCCGGTATCCACAGTGGAGGGGCACGCTGGAAAGTTGATTTTCGGCAAGTTAGGTGGCAAGGAAATCATGGCGATGGATGGGCGTTTCCATTACTATGAGGGATACGACATGAAGGAAGTGACGTTTCCGGAGAGAGTCATGTATGAGCTCGGAATCAAGACGCTCTTTGTCAGCAATGCCTCTGGAGGCATGGATCCAAGTTTCAAGATTGGTGACCTCATGGTCATTGATGACCATATAAATCTTTTCCCGGAGCATCCTCTGCATGGAAAGAATTTCCCCACGGGGCCACGCTTCCCGGATATGCACGAGGCTTATGACAAGCATCTGCGTGACCTCGCCGACGAGATAGGCAAGGAAAAGGGCATACATCTGGTTCACGGTGTATACGTAGGCGTTCAGGGCCCTACATTCGAGACACCTGCCGAATATCGTATGTATCACCTCTTGGGAGGCAGTGCGGTAGGCATGAGCACGGTGCCTGAGGTCATAGTGGCCCGTCACTGTGGCATGAAAGTCTTTGGAATCAGCGTCATAACAGACCTTGGTGGTTTTGACGTTCCAGTGGAAGTGAGCCACGAGGAAGTGCAAGAGGCAGCCAACGCCTCGCAGCCAAATATGGCGGAGATATTCCGTGAGATGATTAAACGTTGCGATTAAGAATGGAAATAAAGGAACTCGGTGAGTTTGGCCTCATCCGTCACCTCACAAAGGACATACAGCCCAAGAACCCCTCCACGTTGAAGGGCGTTGGTGATGATTGCACTGTCTTGACGTATCCAGACAAGGAAGTGCTCGTCACCACAGACATGCTGATGGAAGGCGTGCATTTTGACCTTACCTATAACAGTATGGCCCAGCTCGGATACAAGAGTGCCATGGTCAACCTGAGTGACGTGTTTGCCATGAATGGCATGCCACGTCAACTGCTCGTGAGCGTTGCCCTGGGCAAGCGTTTCAAGGTAGAGGATCTTGACGACTTCTACGCTGGCCTTAGAGAGGCTTGCGACAAGTGGGACGTTGACATCGTGGGAGGTGACACTTGCTCATCGTTGACAGGGCTCGCCATAAGCATCACTTGCATAGGTGAGGCTAAAAAAGATGACATAGTTTATCGCAATGGTGCCAATGAGACCGACCTTATTTGCGTAACGGGTGATTTGGGAGCCGCATATATGGGACTTCAGCTCCTTGAACGTGAGAAGACCGTATACTATAAGCAGATTGATGACCTCAACGCCAAAATAAGGCAGGCAAAAAAAGACGGCAACGAAGAACTCGTGAAGCACCTGCAACAAGAAGGCATGAAGATAATCGACTTCCAACCCGATTTTGCCGGGCGTGAGTATCTGTTGCAAAGACAGCTCAAGCCAGAGGCGAGAGGCGACATCATTAAGCTTTTGCAAGAGAACAATATCCATCCGACAGCCATGATGGACATATCTGATGGACTCTCGTCTGAGCTGCTCCACATTTGCCATCAAAGCCACTGCGGTTGCCGTGTATATGAGAAGAACATACCAATAGACTACCAGACGGCTGTCACGGCAGAGGAGTTTAACATGAATGTCACCACATGTGCCATGAATGGCGGCGAGGACTACGAACTGCTCTTCACCTGCCCCATTGGGGACCACGACAAGCTCGACGCACTTGAGAGCCGTGGCATAAAGCAGATAGGATACATCACAAAGGAAGAACTCGGTTGCCGACTGATCTCACGTGGCGATGGAAAGGAGTTTGACATTACTGCGCAAGGATGGAATCCCTTAAAATGATGGGTAGTTAATATCGTTATATCAAGGCTGTTCAGTAAATATATAACTAATTGATTCTCAGAGATACATATTGTTTGTAACTTTACGTACCCGCCGATGCGCCCATCATGGGTTAATCGGGGGAGGAAAGTAAAACTTTAAAGGACATAAAAAAGGCTTTGAGTATTTCCGTATGTCGCGGAAATACTCAAAGCCCTAATTTGATGCGGATTTATTTCTCTTTGAAATAAAAGCGGAAAGACGGGGATTCGAACCCCGGATACCCTTTGGAGGTATACACGCTTTCCAGGCGTGCCTCTTAAGCCACTCGAGCATCTTTCCATCGATAAGCTATCCGCAATGGGGAATTGAGCCCTATTGCGGATGCAAAGGTAATAATAATTAAGTTAACTCTTACACGGCAAAGAGTGCATTTAATATATTTTAAATATTAATTAACCAGCATTCCTCATCTCGTTGAGTAGCTGTTTTTGTCTTTCCGTTAAATTTGTCGGGAGCATGACGTTGTAAGTGATAATCAAGTCTCCATAGCTACCGTCGCCACGGTCGTATCCCTTACCCCTTAAGCGGACTTTCGTGCCGTTTTGTGTTTCAGGTCTAACCTTCAACTTGATTTTCGAACCGTTGCTGAGTTGTATGATGACTTCACCGCCCAACAAAGCCGTGTATAGGTCAATATTGACTTTCGCGTTCATTTCACCAGTGCTTGTACGTGCAGACGTGCGTTGGCTATTAGCCCCCATATTTCCGAAGAGGTTTTGGAAGAAGTCTGAGAAACCTCCTCCTGAGCCAAAGCCGGAAAAATCGAAGCCCTCAAACGGTGAGCCTCCTCCCGCGGAACTCCATCGGTAACTATTGCCTCCGCCTGCACCACCGGCTTGATTGAACGCTCCTGCTTCTTTCCAGTTTTGCCCATATTGGTCGTACTTCTTGCGCTTTTCTGGGTCGTTGATAACCTCATATGCCTCATTCAATGCTTGAAATTTAGCTTTGGCCTTTGGGTCATCCGGATGCAAGTCTGGATGAAACTGTTTAGCGCGCTTAAGATAAGCTCGCCTCACGTCTTTCTGCGGAATGTCCTTGCTTACTCCTAAAATCTTATAATAATCAATGAATGCCACTTTTAATCCTCCGTTTCGTTAATAATTCACTACTTGAAACCAACAAAACTTGTGCCAAATACTTGGCATGGAAATATTTTATAAGGTTAAAATGGATGCCTACTATTTGTAGACTGATGGGGGAAAAAACAAAAAGCGATTACCTTCACAGGCCACCGCTCCAAATCTTCAATAGGTATCAGTTCCATCTAAGGTAAAAAGATTGTTTTCAGGATAACGTTGACAAAGATACGAGATTTTAATGAATCTACAAAGTTTTTAGGCAAGAATTTTACAAAAAACTTTGAAAAATCATTTATTTACATTAGTTTTGCAAACAAAACAAGTGTTAGGACGCTATGTAGTCCATAAATTCAATTCTATTTTTAACAATTGGTCATGCTTAAAAACATTCTTGGTATTCTCGTTTCCCTTGTCCCAATGTTTACTATTGCACAGGCGAGGCATGAACAAAATCTTAAATACTGGCAATTCTCTCGCGACAGCATACATTGGCAGTCTGTCACCATTCCACACGACTGGGCAATCAGTGGACCGTTTGACAAGAAATGGGACTTGCAGTTGGTTGCGATAGAGCAAAACGGCGAGAAAGAGAAAACTGAGAAGAGCGGACGTTCCGGAGCATTGCCTTGGATAGGAAAGGGCTATTACACCACCAATGTCAGACTTGACAATACGGATGGTAGACATGTGGAGCTTTGTTTTGATGGAGCCATGGCCGAACCCGTGGTGTATGTCAATGGCAAGCGAGCTGGTGGCTGGGCATATGGCTATACGCCATTCAAAGTAGACATTACACATTATATTAAAAAAGGAAACAACCGCATCGATGTCTCGCTCAACAATGTTGAGGAAAGCAGCAGGTGGTATCCTGGAGCCGGATTGTACCGTCCGGTGACTTTGGTCACGACAAACGAAGTGCATATTGATCCATGGAAGACGGTTGTCAGAACTGAGCGTATAACACATTCCAATCCTGCTAAAGCCGTGATGACACTAAGCACGGCTCTTGCCGGAGCGTCAAAGAATTTTCAAGGCTTGTTGAAAGTCAAGCTTCTTAACAACACGACAGGCGAGGAGAAAACCTTACGCGATTTGCAAATCAATGGAAAAAACTTCAATGGAGGCTTTAGAGTAGATAATCCAAGGCTATGGAGCCCAGAGACCCCTAATCTCTACACGTTGAAAATCACCTTGGCTGACAGTACAGGCAACGACTTGGATAACCTCTCCATGCGTTTTGGCATTCGCACTGTCAAGGTGGACTCAATACATGGCTTCCAGCTCAATGGCGTGAGTCGCAAGATAAAGGGCGTTTGTCTGCATCATGATCTTGGGCCTCTTGGCGCAGCGGTCAATAAAGCGGCTATCATAAGGCAAATCAAGCAGCTTAAGGACATGGGATGCGATGCCATTCGCACGTCTCACAACCATCCATCTCAAATCCAGATGGACGTGTGCGATTCGCTTGGCATGATGGTTATGGCCGAGAGCTTCGACATGTGGATTTATCCAAAATGCAAAAACGGCTATGCCAGATTCTTTAAGGAATGGAGCGACCGTGATGTTGCGGCTCTTGTGGAGTCGAACCGCAATCACCCTTCTGTAGTGATGTGGAGCATTGGCAACGAGATACCAGAGCAGTGGAGCTACGAGGGGCGAGTGATAGCCGAGCATCTGCAAAACCTTTGCCACAGGCTTGACCCGACACGCCCCGTTACGCAGGGCATGGACAGGGCGGAAGATGCTCTTGCCTCCGGTTTCGCACAAGTGATGGACATACCCGGATTCAACTATCGCGTATACAAATACGACCGCAACATCAGCAAATTGCCATGCGGATTCCTTCTTGGTTCGGAAACGGCATCCACGGTGAGCAGCCGTGGAGTGTACAAGTTTCCCTTGACTTGGCATGTGGCTACGGAAGACAATGATGGCCAGTGCTCAAGCTATGACGTGGAGTGGTGCTCATGGAGCAACCTGCCAGAAGAAGACTTCATGGCCATGGAAGACAAGCCTTACACCATAGGCCAATTTGTATGGACGGGCTACGACTATCTTGGAGAGCCAACACCATACGATGAATATTGGCCGTCGCGAAGCAGCTATTTCGGCATAATGGACTTGGCAGGCCTACCCAAGGATCGCTTCTATCTTTACAGGTCGGTATGGAACAAAAAATCGCACACTCTCCATGTGTTGCCCCATTGGACATGGCCAGGGCGTGAGGGCAAGGTAACACCAGTGTTTGTTTATACTGACTATCCTGAGGCGGAACTGTTCGTCAATGGCAAGTCGCATGGCAAGGTGAGAAAAAACACTGGCATAAAATTGTTTACCGGTGAGCCTTGCACCCCAGCCGATGCTGAGGAACGTGCCAAGCGGTACCGCTTGATGTGGCCCGATGTGGTGTATGAACCTGGCGAGTTGAAAGTGGTGGCTTATGACGGAAACGGAAAAAAGACAGAAGAGCACATCGTGAGAACTGCCGGAAAGGCTGCGGCCATAAGTCTTGAGGCCGATCGCGACACTCTGCGCAAAGGCATTGACGACCTCGCTTATGTCACAGTCACGCTCGTTGACAGACATGGCACCGAATTGCCGCATGCCAACGACCGCATTGACGTGGACGTGACAGGTGCCGGCTCTTTCGTCGCGATTTGCAATGGCGATGCCACGTCGCTGGAGTCATTCGTGAAACCCACAATGAAGCTGTTTAATGGCAAGCTCGTGATAACCGTCAAGGCCGGTGAAAAGAAAGGCACGATCAGGATCATCGTAAGAGACAAGGACAATGGCTTGAAAAAGACAATGGCCATAAAGGTAGTCTGACATTGTGTCAAATGTATAAAAGGGGCATTCGATAGAATGGCCCTCTTCGCGCTCTTGTAAAGTCCACATTGCATTTTTTATTTAAAAATGATAATGTTTTGGAAAATATCAGTACCTTTGCAACGACTTATACGTCAAAGTCGCGATACATCTTAGTTACATATATATAACGTTATAAACTTTATGAATTTCACTTTGTTAGTCACCGTGTTGCTGACGGCTGTCACATTGGTGGTGGGTGCATTTGTCATCGCCAAGCTGATAGGCCCTCGCTCGTACAATCCGGTGAAGGGTGAGCCTTTCGAGTGTGGTATTCCCACACGTGGAAGTAGCTGGATGCCTTTGCATGCCGGCTATTATCTGTTTGCCATCCTTTTCCTGATTTTCGACATTGAGACAGTGTTCCTGTATCCTTGGGCAGTAGTGGTCAAGGATTTCGGCAGCATGGCCCTTCTTAGCATCGGGTTCTTCCTGGTAGTGTTGGTATTAGGCTTGGCTTATGCCTGGCGGAAAGGAGTGTTGGAATGGAGGTAAGAAAACCAAGCATCAAGAGCATTCCTTATGAAGAGTTCAAGGACAACGAGACGCTGGAGGATATAGCCTCTCAGCTAAATGACGGCGGCGTGAACGTCGTGCTCGGTTCCCTTGATCAACTTATCAACTGGGGCAGAAGTAACTCTCTTTGGTCTCTCACGTTTGGCACAAGCTGCTGCGGCATCGAGTTTATGGCAGTGGGTTGCGCCCGTTACGACTTCTCCCGTTTTGGTTTTGAGGTGACGCGTAACTCTGCGCGACAGGCCGACATCATAATGTGCGCCGGAACCATCACCAACAAGATGGCTCCTGTCTTCAAGCGTCTTTACGATGAGATGGCAGAGCCTAAGTATGTTGTGGCTGTTGGTGGTTGCACCATTTCTGGCGGACCGTTCAAGAAAAGCTACAACGTGGTGCGTGGCATTGACCAAATCGTACCGGTGGATGTCTATGTGCCTGGCTGCCCTCCGCGCCCAGAGGCCATACTCTATGGCATGATGCAGTTGCAGCGCAAGGTCAAGGTAGAGAAATTCTTTGGTGGAGCTAACCATAAGATGAACCGTTTTGAGAAAGAGACAAGTCTTGGCCTTGGTGGCCTTCACGGCATCAGCAATGAGAACCTCTCAGGTGCGAAGATAGGCAACAAGGAGCCGATTATCGTGTCTGCCTCGCCAAATAAGGAAGAGGTTGAGGCTCTCGGGAGGGAACTCGACGAGCTCAAGAAAGAAGGTGAGCAATATAAGGTTAACAATCAATAAGGTGTCGAAATGAAATTAGAGCATAAGATATTTGGATTTGACAACTTTGCCACAGAGATGGCAAAGCTGAAAAATGAGCAGCATTTCGACTATTTGGTGACCATTGTCGGTGAGGACTTCGGAGAGGAAGGTCTCGGCTGCATATACATCCTTGAAAATACCAAGAGCCACGAGCGTGTCTCCGTCAAGCAAATCGCAAACAAGGTGGATGGCGACAACTATGTGTTGCCTTCTGTCATCAGCCTTTGGCACGATGCCGACCTCTTGGAGCGTGAGGTGTTCGACTTCCTTGGCATCAAGTTCCTTGGACATCCTGACATGCGTCGCCTGTTCATGCGCAGCGATTTTGTGGGCTACCCACTTCGCAAGGACTTCGACATGAGTCCAGAGGCAAACCAGTTCCCCATGACCGATGAGCCAGAGACAGACTGGACGGTGGAATACAACCTTGACAAGTACGGTCATCTCACGGAGACGAAACATCGTCTTCTTGGCGACGATGACTTCGTGATGAACTTTGGTCCTAACCACCCGTCAACACACGGCGTGCTCCGTCTGCGCACAGTGGTCAATGGCGAGACCATAAAACACGTGTACCCTCACTTGGGCTACATACACCGTGGCATGGAGAAGATGATGGAGAACATGACTTATCCACAGACTCTCGCATTGACCGACCGCCTGAATTACCTCTGCGCCATGCACCATCGCCACGCTCTCGTGGGCGTTATAGAAGAGGCAATGGGCATCGAGCTGTCAGACCGCATACGATATATCCGCACCATCATGGATGAGCTGCAGCGCATAGACAACCACTTGCTCTTCCTTGGCACGTGCGCACAGGACCTGTCGGCACTGACAGCTTTCCTGTATTGCATGCGCGACCGCGAGCACTTGCTCAATGTGATGGAGGAGACAACGGGTGGACGACTCATCCAAAACTATTATCGCATTGGTGGATTGCAGGCCGATATTGACCCCAACTTCGTGCAAAACACAAAGACATTGTGCAAGTATCTTCGTCCGATGTTCCAAGAGTATCTCGACGTGTTCGGCGACAATGTTATCACGCACAAGCGTCTTGAGGGCGTGGGCTACATGAACCTTGAGGATTGTGTGAACTATGGTGTCACAGGCCCTGCCGGACGTGCTGCCGGATGGCACAACGATGTGCGCAAGAACCATCCTTACGATTTGTATGACAAGGTGGAATGGAAAGAAATCACGGGTACGGCAGCCGACTCAATGGAGCGCTACATGATACATATCAAGGAAATGTATCAGAGCCTTGACATCATTGAGCAACTGATAGACAACATTCCAGAGGGAGACTTCTACATCAAGCAGAAACCTATAATCAAGGTGCCTGAGGGACAGTGGTGGTTCTCCGTGGAAGGTGGAGCCGGAGAGTTTGGCGTGTATCTCGACAGTCGTGGCGACAAGAGCCCTTACCGTGTCAAGATGCGTCCTATGGGCTTGACATTGGCCGGAGCTTTCGACAAGATGCTACGTGGCCAGAAGATTGCCGACCTCATAGCCACGGGAGCAAGCATAGACTTCGTAATCCCAGATTTGGACAGGTAATTCATCCAGGAGTCAAGGATGTGACTCGAAGGCGCAATGCCAAGCCCATGGCCGCATTTGTGCTTCCTCATGTCCCGACTTCGCAAAGCAAAATAAACAATGTTCGATTTTTCAGTAGTGACACAGTGGTTCGACGCTTTGCTCCGCCAAACATGCGGGCTGGGCGATTTTTGGACCATCTTGATAGAATGTGTGCTTGTGGGAGTTGTCGTGCTTACGCTCTATGCTCTCATAGCCATGTTCATGATTTACTTTGAGCGTAAGGTATGTGCCTTCTTCCAATGCCGCCTTGGTCCTATGCGTGTGGGAAAATGGGGCGTTTTCCAGGTGTTGGCCGACGTGCTTAAGATGCTCATAAAGGAGATTTTCGGAGTGGATCGCTCCGATAAGTTCCTATATGCGCTTGCTCCTTTCCTTACGATAATTGCCTCTGTTGGCACGTTCTCGTTCTTGCCTTGGAACAAAGGCGCCGTGGTGCTCGACTTCAATGTCGGTGTGTTCATGGTGACAGCCATATCTTCAATTGGTGTGCTGGGTGTCATCCTCTCAGGT
>ERZ808266.227-NODE-227-length-21717-cov-6.894839_pt1 | contig 21717 bp, 24 predicted proteins | sample MGYA00521278_ERZ808266 | MGnify/ENA primary metagenome ERZ808266 (study PRJEB31516, sample SAMN03275591) | gut metagenome | biome: mammalia-associated habitat; material: feces | host: Papio cynocephalus | place: Kenya | collected 2012-08-02 ... | reverse complement strand
CCGCAAAACATTTAGGCGATATTTTCAGAAAATAACATGAAAAAGCCCCCGATGCGTCACGCACCAGGGGCCCTGCATAAATTAAGGAATTTGAAATTTTTCTGTGCTTAGAAAAACTTAAACTACCATCTGTAATTATTAACCTGAGTAAACAATCCAGTACCTTATAAACATTAATGAACAAATATGAGCTTTGGGTAACAGAGCGTGGTGTGCGGGTTCTGGCTCACCACCTCCATGCGCACCGCCTTGGTGCCGAAGCGGAAGAAGAGAAATCTCTTCGGCACCCGGTGCACAATCATCTGCAGGGTGTCGCGACTCTCGATGTGGGCCCTGAAGGTATCGCCCTCGATGGTGCCGTGCATCCGCACCCATGGGTCGCTCCACTCCACGTGCCTGATGGCTGGCAAGGAGTCGGTGGCGATGGCTGCCGCCACATCCACACTGGTGGATGAAGACGCTCCAGACGCAGCCACCACACGACTGCTTTTTATCTTGAGCTCCTTCATGGTTTTGGCGAGGAGAGAGTCGGGCTTGCGCCTTAGTTCCGAGGCGGTAAGGTGGAGCGCAGCCGATGACGCCACACTCTTACCCGAAGGCGTGCGCCCTATCTCTACCTCGCCATTATGAAGGAGAATATCCTGGTTGTCGGCAAGCCTCTTGTGCTCGTAGCTGGCCGCAGAGCACTCCCGCAGCAGAAATGCCACAAGGAGGGGGACCATCACCAGCACGATGATCTTGAGGATGCTTCTTGCTGTATTAATTTTCATCATTCTTATTTGGCTTTACAATATTTCCGCACCGATTTGATGATGCTCATGATGGTGGTGAGGTAGGCGGGATCGGTGGCATACTTGCACCCCACCCCGTCGCATATACGCTTGGCGAACTCCAAGGCGTTCTTGCGGTAAGGCCAGGCATCGGCGTAGCCCGGTTTCTGGAAGAGACGGTTGTGCTCCACCAAGCAATCCTCCATCGAGTCGAAATCCTTGAAGGCTCGGTCTACGGTGTAATACCACATTTTCTTGCCCTTCACCTTGCAGATGGATACAATCTTGTCGGGAGGGTTGAATTTCTTGCCGTCGGTGGCGAAATACTCGTGCGTCCGCACCATCACCACCTTGCCGTTCCACTGGCTGCCCTTGGTGATGCCGAAAACATTATACTTGCCCACCTTCTTCTCGCCCCATCCAGTTTCCAGCACGGCTTGCGCCGCCACGAAGTCGGGGGCTATCTCTGAGACCTTCCGCGCAGCGGCGTACACCTGCTGGGCGAAGGCTATTTGCGATTTTGTAGCCATATACTATGAATATTTGTTGGTTTACTCGCCCCCATCGGGAGCGTCTTTTTCTGAAAAATTAATTTTCTGGCCAGAGACGTACTCGCCCCGGTCGTTGAAGTCCTTGAGTCGCTTCACGAAGCTAGTGGGGAATATCGGGTAGATGGCCTGCACATTCTCCACAATGCTGAATATCTCCCTCACCATCATGAAGACGCAGAGATAGGTGCCTATCCACTGCATCGGTCCCACCACACTGCCGTTGACCTCGGCGTGGCTGGCGAAGTTGGAGATGACCATCAGAAAGATGTAGATGACTATCTTCTTCGTAAAGCGTGAGAAGAACGACTCGCTGGAGGCATCCTTGTGGATGAGATGTTTCCATACGCCCAAAATGGTGTCGATGAGTATCGCAACACCTATCCACTTGGCGAACTCCCAGTCTTGGAACACGTATTTAAGCCCGTCGGCGAGCATCGTGAACGGGAGCGACGTGATTGCTATCATTGGTATACTTTTTAATTTATATGGTTTCATCATGATGGTGCTTGTTGTTACGTTTGCAAAGATACATATTATATAATAAGGTGCAAAGGACCGTTGTTTCCCCCCCAACTTGGGGAAAGCGCTCCTATCCCTTCATCAGTTGCCTTGCCAGCTGGTGGGTGCCCAGGATATCGGGGCCCACGGCATCGAGCATGAGCGTCCAACCATAGCTCTGCAACTCTGCCGATACGAATGGTACCATCTCGCAGGTGGCGGCACTGTCTCTATCCATCCAGAAGAGTATGCCTTGCTCGGCATCTGCCATCACGTGGGCGTGAATCTTGGCCATCATCTGTAGCGTGCGCTCGTTGGCTATCAAGCGCTCCATCATGTCGGCGTTGCTCGATAGTTTCATGGCCACGGTCACGGCGATGCGCTGCGTGCACTCGAAACTCCTGCGCCCGTCGCTCTGCATGTCTACCTCGCCATAGTCTACGAAGAGGAAGGTGCCAGTGAGGTTGGCGAGTCGAGCCTTGAGCTCGTCGAACGACTGACCATACACATAATTTTCTATCTCCGGAACGATGCCTGTACCGGGCAGTGCCTTGACCGCATCCTCCATCTGGGCATATTCCGTCATGTCGCTCTCGCCCTTGGTGGCGATGCCCTTGAGCACATTTTCTCGCTTGGGGAATCGTGCGAAATACTTGAAAAGGTCTAGTATCATCTGCTTGCCTCCTATATTATCTGCTTTACTATCGAGAGGGGGAGCCCCACCTCGTTGGAAATCTTCACCACGTCCATGCCCGAAGCCTTGAGACCCTTCACGCCCTCGATGGTCTTCTTGCGCAGCACCCTGAGATAGGTAATCACATTCATGCGCTCCACCTGCAGCACATTGCCAAGCCCATCTTTCGACAAATCGTAGAGCGCATCGCTGGCATCGATGGTGATGGGCTTCGACTTGTCGGCGACAAACTTGGTGAGCAACGAGAACGGTGTCCGGGTGAAAATGAAATTGTTCACCGCCAAGAAATTGAGCGCAATGGCATTGAGCTGGTTCTTGGGCAGTCGCCTGAAATCACGAGCCAATTTCTGGGCTCCCTCGGACGAATATTCTCCGGGATAATAGAGTATGGCTGCCAACAGTGGCAGGCTCTCTTCGCCCAGATCGAGCAACTGGCGGGCCTCTATATACTGCAACGCCTTGAGCGAACATGTGAGGGTATTGAACTCCAAGTTCACCTCGTAGCCCGAGTAAGGCTTCTTGTCTACGAACACCACGGGCATCATCTGTCGGCAAAAGCAAAGGTCTACCGTATATTTATAGTCAAGCTTCAGGAGCTCCTTGGCGTAGGGGTAGCTCAGCCTGCTGGGATCTATGCGCTGACACATGCGATATTCCTCGGCAGGTAGATCCTGGAGCGCGGCGTTGTCGTCGGGGTAGACGATGCGAAAGATGAAGGTGAGCTGCTCGCTGAGCGCCACGACATTCTCCAAGGCTTGCTCATCCTTGAGTCGATGCACGTCCAGCCCCAAGAGGTCGCAGAGAAAGTAGATGCGCACCTCGGCTGGGGACAAATCCCCATGCTCCATGCGTGAAAGATAGTTTACGAGCTTCAAGTAATGGGCAGTAGTGAGCACCTCCCACGAGTTGGGCACCTGGCATTCCTTGCCATTCACCCGGATATCGATATATTTCTTCATGGGCAAAACCTCCTATGGTAATAAGTACATACTATCTTCCGGACTGTTGTACGAGGAGAGCGAGAAATAATCGCTCCCCGTCTGCGCCTCCAGCAGCATGTCGGCATTGTGCAACAAGTCTTCCACCTCGCCTTCTAGCTGGATGGCCAGATTGATGGCACGGCTGCTCTCGTCGCTGCCAGAGCGAGACGATGTATTGTCATCGAAGAGATTGCGGATGGTGGCGGGAAACTCCAGGATATCGAAGCGGCGCAGAGCCTTTGCCACGGTCTTCTTTACCAATGCCAGGCGCAAGAGCGGCAGCACCTTCTGCCCCACCTCGGCAAAGTCGGCACTCTCATCGCCCTGCTCCAGGCGGTCGAAATAAGCGCCTATTCCTTCGTCGAGCACCTCCTTCTGCAGGGGCACGCAACGGAAGAAGAAGAGATATGAGAGGTCTATCGGATAGATGCTGTCGAAATCGTCGGCGGTGGTCACCTTGCACGAGCCGAGCAACTTATAGTAGCTCGTCTTGCGCCAGTCGTCGTAGGGAGCCTTTGACACGCCATCTTCATCCGACACATCCTCCATGAGCTCACTGATGAGCGAGTCCATGGCGTTGTAGAAATTCTCCATATACGAGCGTTTCATACCCTCGTACTCGTATTTGTACACATTCACATCGTTCTTTCTTCGGTTCACCGCATCGAAGATGAGCTGCGTGGCGAGCGTGAGGTTGGCCACGGCGGAACGAAGGAAACTCTTCAGGGCATCGGAGTCGTCGGCGATGGATACGATGTCGGCGAAAGTCTGTTTGCCGATGATGGCCACGATGCGCTTGCGTGCCGAGGTGGCTGAGCCCTGAAGGCTGTCGAGGTCGGCACTGGTGTCGGCTCCCGGCGCACACTTGCAAAACTGTGCGTAGGAACCGAAAAGGTCTTTGAGTAGAAATATCTTTTTCATGCCTGCTGCTGGTTAAGTCGTTGGGATGGGGTTGTGTCTTCTTGTCGCTGAGGTACCTCTCGGTAGAAACCGAGGTGGTAGCCCTGTCTCCAGAGGTCGGGGAAGTTGAGACGGAGCGCCCAGTTGAGTGGCTCGGCGCAAACCTCGTCCTCGGAGGTGAGCGACATGATGTAGATGAGATAATTATAATAGGTGTCGCTGCCACTCTTCGAGATGACACCGTCTTTGTCGACGGCCGAGATGGCTGCATCCAGGCCCACGCTAGACAGAAGGGCTTGCTCCGTACGCTTGTCGTAAGAGATGAGTGCCTCGATATACTCCTTATACTTGAGGTCGATGGTCTCTACCTTCCACTCTTGGCTGTGTCCCTGCGCATCCATGAAGGAAATGGAGGTAAAGCCCTTGCCTTGGTTGTCGGCTCCGGATAGGTAGGAACTAAACTTTTTCACCTCTTGCTGCACGTATCTCACCAGTACCGACTCCTTGTACTCGGTGCCAATATCGAGCGACTCGTATTTCAGGAGCTCCAGCTTCTGCGCCTTGCGTCTCTTGTTTTCCTCGCAGAGCTTGGTGATCTGGGTGCGCTTGCTCTGGATCCATGCGTTCGGGATGATGACGTGCACCTTTGCTGCCAATGAGTTTTTCAGAAAACTATTGATGTATCGTGCCGTCTTGTTGCTTCCCTGGATATAAGGGCGTGCACCTTGATGGGTCTCGTTGGCACCATAGAATTCGTCGACTGATTTCTCCCGATGGTGGCTGATGGCTGCATATCGATAGCTATCTACCTCGGAGAGCGAGAACTTGGGATACACCTGGTAGCTGGACATGCCGTAGGTGAACCTGCCCAACACCACCTGCTTGAAATCGCCGTAGGAGATGAGCTCGCTCGCCACATCGTTGCGGGTGGTGGCAAGCCTGCAGTAGCGATTGTCTAGAGCCTCCAGCCCCGCCACCGGCATTCCCATGCCGATAGCCTTGCCACGAGTGAAACGCCACTTTACGAAGAAATCGCCAAAGTAATAGAAGTTCTTGATGCACGACTTGCAGAACTCTTCGACCGATGGAAGTCCACGGTCTGCCCAGGAGCCGAGCCAGCGCATCACCTCGGGCAACTCCTCGTACTGACGGATGAGCTTACCATTGTCTATCACCTGCTTGTATGCTGCCACGCCGTGGCCATAGAGCATCTTGATCTCCTTGGAGTAGAGGCGAGGCAACAGGCGGTTCTCCTTAATCTCCTTGGTCACCTCGTCGCAGAGCTGATTGTTGTAGCCACGCATGAGCACCTGATACCCCTGCAGGGAGAGATACTGGTGGTCGCCTCGCCACAAGGGCGAAGGAATGAATGGCGAGCCGAAGGCAGGCGACTGAATGAGTTGATCCCCATGGAAGAACTCCTCGCCCTCGCCTAGCTGGAAGGTGAAGGTGTTGCCGTCGCTGATGTAACAGCCGGCGTTACCATACATTTCTATTGTGTAATCTTCGTTCATAACCAATTTATTTTGTGAAGTTTAAATCCATCCTGAGGAAAGCCCATGAAGCGTATGAGGATGCGATAGCACATCTTAGGCTCTCCATGCTCGTCGGTAAAGAGAAAGTAATTCTCCCCGTCTACGGCGTATCGCTCGTGCGGCAACTGCGTCCTGTACTTGCAGTGATGGCACACCTTGAGTTTGGCACTCGCCTGCCCCTTGGACCTGGAATAAGGGAAGAACGCCACGGTGAACTCACCATCAGGCAGCTTGCTTATCTCCCTCGCCCACTGAAGGGCCGTGATGCCGTCCATAACAATGTTCTTGCTCATAACGATGCGAAATTAGTGAAAAAAAATGTTCCCGCAAAAGACCCCGGCGATGCCCAACGCCGTCATATTTCCCAGAACGTAAGGCGCTGCACCTCACCTCGCCTTCCCAGCGGTGCGTGCACGTTTGCGCCAGTTGAATTTTTCGTTTTTTATTTTTCTGAAACCATTTGCGCTGACTTTCAGCCACATGGCTATTTCACCTCTTCATTTTGGGGTAATTATTGCCTGTTTTCGAGAAATTATTCCATCAAACTGCGGCGTTTTTAGCACCTAAATGACGAAATTATCAGGCAAATCTACAGGATATGTGCTCAATTCTGCCTTGACAACGTCGCTGTAGAGACCATATAGTAGGTAAATCATAGCCGAAGGGAGCTGCGTGGTGAGACCTGCTTGGTTCTTGAGAGCCTGCTTCTTCTCCGAGCTCTTGTCGAGCTCTATCTTTCCGTCGGTCTTCTTCAGTGGAGATATCATGATGGCACTGCAGAGGTTCGGGCATTCATTCTCGTCGATACGTATCCTAGGCAGCAATGGGCTGCGCTCGCCAAAGAGCATCTGGCAGAGCTTGAACTGCTGCCAATGGTAGATGGTTGGCGCGTCTTCGTTGAAGAGGAACACCGTAAAGCCATACGACTCCAGAGAGGCCTTGAGGTTGAGCGAGTCGGTGGTAATCTGCTCCAACTCCTCCTTGCGCTTGTTACCCGCTCGGTCTGGGTACAGGTAAATGGTCTTGTTGACGGCAGCGGAACCAAAGAACTGGTATACTTTCGCCGTGAGGTCGTTGAAATCTTCCGGAAGATAGGCAAAGAACTCCTTGATGATGTCGAGCACGTTGTCGCTGTCTTTCTTCTGGGCTACGATGAGCGACTGGAAATTGCCGGGGTCGTAGCCCATGAATAGAGGCTCGTGAGGGTCGTAGTGCTTCAGATACTCGGCGGTAAGCGTAAAACGCTCCTTGAGATCATACTTCACGATGGCATCGTATCGGTAAGAATCCTTATATTGATGCTTGACGTGATCGTAGTTGATGAAGAACTTATTGGATACCTCCTTGTGACGGATGGCGCAGATGGCTGTGAGGAACTCGTCTACATCGAGGGTGTCGAGCTGGGTCTTGAAGAACTTCGGGCCAAGGATATCCTTGTTGCAGAACGAGGAGGCACGGATGTAGAAGATAGCGTTGCGCCTCATATCGGCGAGGCGAGGTTTCCATCGCTCCACGAACGAATTGAGTTTCAACGACTCCAGGCGCATCTTCTCAAGTAATACTGGATCCTTGCTGTCGCGCTCTTCCTGGCGAAGAACGAACAGGCGATACAGGCTCTTGTTTATCTCCAACGATACGGTGGCAATTTCCTCGATGAGCTGCGGGTTCATCTTGCTCTCATACTCCTCGAACCAGTCATCCTCGCCAAGATCTACACGAGCAGTGTCGCTCACGCCCGTCACACCTTCGTAGTAAGCCGAGCGACGAACGTCGGCAGGACCGCCACGGAGAGAAGGGAATAATCGGGTCTTGAGCTTCTCGCCACTGTTGTGCTTCATCTCCTCCACGAAGGCGTGCACGGCGTTTCTGCCGGCCACACTCTCCGGCTGGTCGCTTGATACGAGCTGCAGGTGGGCCCCATTGCGGAACACCACGCTGTGCTTGGCGTAGGTTATCGGATAGCGGGGCTTTCGGAAATGGGAGGGCAACTTGCACTCTCCCACCACGTAGTCTACCCCATACTGCAGCATGGGGCGAGCCTGTCCGTTGACCACCACCTGACGAGAGAAATACGCCTGTATGTTTGGCCAAACGTTGGTCATCAGCGCCACGTAGCTCTTGTGAACTAGGAAAGAAAGCTCTCCGGGCATGTCGTTGACCACGCGGATGATGCGAGGGCCAGTGATACCCTCGGTCTTTCCACCAGCACGTGCCACCTCGGCATAGAGCATGTTGGGGTCTATCACATTGGCAAGCATCTGCATGGAGTTCATGTAGTAGTGCTCGAAATCACTAAGTGTGTTGTCATCAAGAGTCAGTCTGGCCATCTTCAATATCCTCCATAATTTCCGCTTCCTGAATATCTGCATCACGAAGCAATCGTTTTTTCTCCGAGCTCTCGATAGGCAGGCCATCGATGAGCGAAATATAAAATCCCTTGTTATGCTTGGCAGCAATCTCCTTGAGGTTCTTTTTCTGAAAACCTAGCTCTTCCGGAGTTACCTCTGGACTGATGAGGAACACCACGCCTAGGTCTCTGTCTGCCTCGGCTTGCTCTGAGGCACGTCTACGACACTCCAAGGCTTGGTCCATGCAAGCCTTCTGCATCTTGTAGTCGCGCTTGGCACAGCATAGCTTCGCCAAGTCTTCGTATTTGTTGGCAAAATCGTTTTCCCAGACCTTGGCACTCACCGTACAGTCTACGTTGAAATACGAGATGGCTTGGTTGATGCGAACCTGGCAGGTGCGAAGGTCTAGGCTCACATGCTGCTGCGCTGCGATGCGCTGTTTCAGTTGACGAGCCGCACGGGTGATATTTCGCTCATACTCGTAGGCCTCGATGGCCCACTGAAGCTGTTTCAGAAATATCTGCACATCCTCAGGAATGCCCTCTCCATTGCCTGTGGTGAGGAAATTGTTGATAAGGTCGGGATGGACGCTCTCCAGTTTCTCTATATTACTTTTCATACGCCAAACAGTTTCTTTCTTAATTCTAGCTCTCCTCTATCTTGCATGCGCTCGCACAGCAACTTGATGGCATCGAGGTCGCCGTCGCTAGCCTGCTTGGCAAGTTCCTGGTCTGCCTTGAGTTGAGCCTGCTCCAGAACGCCTTCGTTCTTGAGCACCATTACTGCAGCTTCAGCTGCCTCTTTCATTTTCTTCTTGTCCATGGGCTTTATCGCTGTATTGTTCCATCACCATCTTGAACATGCGCTCGCACTCCTGATGGCGACGAAGATTTGCACGATCGCTTGCGCGTCGGTCTTGCCGGTCGTTCCTCTTGAGGTAGCTCTTGTATCTCTTGATATTGTCGAGCACATTCTTGTGACGATGCAGAAACTCCGAGGAGTCGGTACGGAAGAGTTTGACGAGCTCGTTGAACTCAGACTTGTCCTTGAGGAGTGGGTGTTTGTAGAGAAACTTTCCTGTATCATTGTACGACTGGAGCTCGGCGAAGCATTGAAGGTTGCGAATGCGGAGCTCTGCCATTTGGGTAACATCGCTCTTCGTAGGTTTCTTATCCAGGGCTTCGTCGAGCTTCGTCATCTTGCGCCAGGTATTGATACGGTCGTTGTACAACACCGTGGCAGTTTGAACGTCCTTATTGAAGAGGTTTCCCCAATCTATATTCGGATATTCCTCCTCTTTCTGGACTACTTTTTTTTTGATTCAGTCGAGGTGTCTGAGGTATCTGATGCTTCGGATAACTCATCAACATCTGAGCTCTGATCGGTATTTTCATCATGGGCTTCGCTAGTTAAAGTTTTGCTTGAAGGCTCGTCTTTGATTAAAGCTTTACTTGAACCATTATTTTTATCTGCACCTTTACTTGGAGTTTTACTTGAAGACTTATCCGAACATTTTCCCTTACTTAAAGCTTTACTTGAATCATTGTTCGTTTGCTTGGAAGGGGCGTCGGCAAGACGCGATTGGAGTATCTCATCGATGCTACACACATCAAGAAGTGCAAACAGGATATCATCTTCATATCGCTTGGGGTTGCGAGCCATGATTCCAAGCATCGGATGACTAGGCGATTTTTCTTTCAGCAGACGAAAGTCTGCCTCTGCATGGTTGCCACCACGAAGCGTGTTGTAGTGGCATAGTTTTTCTCTTCTGCTATACATATACCATTATTATATAATAAGGGTGCGCCACCTTCATGATGATGGCGACACACCCTTAGGACTTAATACTTTTATTCTCTGGAATTTTATTGGCTTACCGATTTTGTGCTCTTACTGCTCTGCGATTGAGGAGAGCTGGCAGCTTCGGTAGTGGTCACGCCTGTAGGGTCTTCAGCATACTTGCATGGAAGGTCTACCGACGTGCGCTTGAAGGTGAAGGTCGTGTAGCGACCATCCTTGTCATCCTTGGTCTCGGTATTGCTCAAGATCATCGGACGCTCAAGTTCGCCAAGAATATACCACTGGGTATCCTTTACGTGCTTGAAGAGGATGATAAACTTGCCTCCAGCGTATTTCTCGATGAAATCGTCGATTTCCGCACGGCTGCCACCCATGATGATGACGAAATTGTTCTCACCGGTGGTGGTGATATCTCCCTTCTCGGTAGTGGAAACCAACGTTGGGATGTCGTGCGCCTCAAACTGGAAAGCTAGTTTTTCGTCCTTGACAGCAGTCTTCATCGGCAATGCACCCACCACACGTTCGTCACTTGGCTGAGGGAACGCCTTGGTGCGATCGATGGATGACGTTGGCACCAAGCACACGATATAAGAGATGGCTGAGCCATGGGTGTCTCGGTCGGTCACGTCGTCGATGCTGGTCAGCACGAGAGCTGCTGCCATGGACGTTCCTGCTCCGGCAGCACCCATGGTGCTAGTTGGGTCATCGAGCACCTGGAGGAGAGACAAGATGCCTACGATGGCAATGATGCACATGAAGAGCAAGCGCCCTTTGTGGTTGGCGTAATGTGCGCCTTTGTATGGATTGTACGCACGATGGCGCACCGTAATCTTATTCTTAATCATAATCTTCTGATTTTCTGAAAATCAGGGGCGCACCGAGGCACGCCCCTGAATGAGTCAACATTAAAACTAATAATTAAAAACCCTAAATTATGAAGACTATCGCCCGCCTGGTACATTAGGCTGCACAGCGGTGTTGATGGTACGCTTACCACCTACGCATCTTTCGAGCTCACGATATTTCTGGTTACTGCCGAGGATGACCATGATATAGTCGCCCTCTGCGGTAGGAATCCAGTCGGCAGTGATTCCGTCGAACTTGTCCTTCTTCTCCACCTTCGGCTTGGTCGTGGTACCAGCACCTATTTGGATGCAATAGGCAACACCAGCCTTGGCGTTGGTAATGTCGGTGATGGATTCAGCGGTAGTGGTACTATCCGTGATGTGCCAGAAACCGTCTTTGCCATCCACACCAGCCACGACGGTGGTAGCAGGGAGATTGGTGAAGATCTGCTGGAAATCGTAGTCATTTGCATCCATCTCCTGCTTTGTCTTGAACTTACGGCCGGTGAAGGACGCTCCGGTACCTTCCTTCCAGGTGCTCCAAGCGCGAACGGTTTCCATGAATGACTCCATGCGAACGGCGAGCATCTCACCAGGGAGGTTCTCGATAAACTGGAGATTGCCAGGGATGTCGAGGAACATCAGGCAGCTCTGGCCGAGGTATGGCAACCAAACGATAGGTATCTCAGTGTCTGGAACACGGAACTTCATGCTCTCAGGACCATCGAAATCGATATCTTTGCCATAGGTGGTTCGGCAGTTGGCAATCCACCAGTCCTGATGGTTCTTGTTGAGATAGAGCACGTGCTGGTCGAGATCCATATCCTCAGAAATCTTCGACTTGACATCGGAGATGAACTCCTTAACGCAAGCAAGCATGTCGGCTGAGGTATAATGGCGATAATCCTCGCTGTCAAAAGGCTTGATGCTATAGTCGTGGATGTAGCGAAGAAGTGTGTACACGATACCCGTAGAAGAATTGAGGTAGTGGGAAGGAACGCCAGCCTCTGGCTTCACGTAGATTCCACGCATACGACGCTTGTTCTGCTCCAGCTGAGCTTGCTTCAAGAGGTTGAGCAAGCAGAACTCAATCATGGACCACTTGATAGGATCAGAGCCCTCCTTGTTGAGATAAGCGATGTACTTACGTTCGATTTCCTTCATCGGACCAAACTTAACCTTGATCATGGCATCGTCTACGTAGCCCATCTCGTTTTCGAGGCTCATGCTACCTTTGTAGATTTCTCCCTCTTGGTAAGCCTGAGACACTTCGCCCATAAAGGCGTTGAAGAGAACGTCACGGTCCTGCACACCATAACGGACAGGGAAATACTGGGTGAGGTCACGGATGGCGAGAATGCGAGCAATGAGGGCATCCTGACGGAGAATGACAAACTGATTGCCTAATCCTGCGTCGTCTACACCACTGTAATTGTTTACGAACTCACCGCTGGCGAGGCGCTTAGCGTCAAGCTCATTGCGTCCATGGTGGTATGCGTAACGAGCGGCGAGTGACTTGGCGTAGGCCATTGTCTCCTGGCGGAAAGAAACGCCGTCGGTCTGCTCGTCTGGCTTTGAGGTGAGGGCAAGCGAAGGATTGGCTGCAATCTGGTTCCATCGTTTGGTCATCGAGAACATCGGGTTGTCGATACCGAAGAGGAAATTCTTGTTGGTAGCGAAACCGTTGATAGGAATGGCAGCGGTTTTGACTGTAGCCACAGGCAGGTCGGGAGCTGTGTCTTTCGACATGTTTTCCACTTTTCCAGCCAAGAGGGACACGGCACTTGCCAACTGCTCGAAAGAAGCATTCTGCTTGTTACCCTTCTTTCCGTCCTTGTCGTCACCACCGTCGCCGTTGTCACCATTGTCTCCACCGTCGTTGTCGCCACCACCATCACCATCGTCTGCATGGTCATCGTCGTTATTGTCGCCGTTGGCCTTGGACACGATGTTGTAGAGGGAGTTGATTTGTCGCTGGTGCTCTGCCTCAAGGGAGGCTGAGCGCTCTGCGGACATGTCATCCTCCATAGACGTTCCGTACTTCTTCTGATACTCGGCGCAAAGTGCGGCGTAGTCATCAGAGGTCAGCTGTCTGCTCTCGAATTTCTGGACTAAGCCAAGAGCTTCGAGAATTTTTCTGATTTTTTTATTCATACAAACAATTAATAAAATTATAACAAACTATTGAGCTGCATTATAAAGATTCTGTCTTCCCGCATAGTTACCACCCATCCCGGCAACCTCTGCGATAGCCTCCAGAAGCGTTCGCTTGCCATCAATGAGGCCCACCTCTTCGGCAGGTGCGGTATAATAACTTTCACCCTGTAGGCACGGAGCATCATCGTCTAGGTCTGCCAGCTTGCTGCGCATGGCGCGCACCTCGGAAAGGAACTGTTCGTTCATCGGATCGAGCACATTCTTGATGTACTCTTCTGGCTTTCCTGACTCAAGATCTTCGAAGACTTTGTTCTTGAGCTTGGAATTGGTGGCCTTGGCGGTGATTTTCTTGATGCCAAGCTTCTCGAAATATGAAGTAAAGTCGTAGAACGAGCACATGGTACCAATGCAACCGACGAAATCGTGGTCGGTCGTGGCGTACATCTTCTGCCCATGGCATCCAATATAGTAAGCTGCGGATGCGCAACACTCTTCATAAATGGTAAGGATAGGCTTTTTACAGCCTCGAAGCGTCTCGCTCAGTCTATCCATGTACCACGCCTCGCCACCAGGAGAGTTGATATGCAACAGGTGGGCTACGATTTGAGGGTTCCCCTCGGCTGCCTTCACGTCTTGCTCCAGTTGGCGAGAAGAAAAGCACCAACAGCTATTGGCAGTCACAACACCGAAGACGCGGTGATAGGCTATGGTTCCCTCCTTGAGCGATGGGCTGTCGTACTCGTCGGTAAGGCTCACCTCTCTAGTATCGTCTTGCTGGCTCACCTTCGCCTTGATAGCCTGTAGGGCTTGATGAGTCAGATATTGGTACCAGGAATGAGACTTGAGGTAGTCTCGCGCCTCCTCGTGGGACATCGCCTGCTCGGAAGGCTTGATGCTTTCCGTGGCAGAACCGCATAATGGGAAGGCAGCCACCATCAGCCGACGGTAGCCGTCCTCTGTAATCCATAACGGCAATGTGGAAAGCAAAAGATTTTGTATTTCGTTCATCTCTAATTAAGTTTTCCACAAAGGTACGCTTATATTATAGGTATAGAAAAGACCTTATGTTAACGGATTAAGAAGCGTCTTGCAGCTGATTATTAGCTTCGCCTTATTCAGGTGGCGACAAATCTGTACCCTGGCAGGAATAAGCAGGCTGCCAATTTTGTACACTTTTGGCGTGCCTCCATTGCCCCTGCTGTAAGCTTCAGATAAGGAAACTATGGCACTGCGGGTTATTTTGAACCGGGACAATGCTTCGTCATCGGGCATTTCTATGATGAAAGTCTTGGAACAATCCCAATACACACCTCCATTCTCTTCCGTCGGAGAAGGTTCAAAGGTGAACTCGTCGGCTACGAACTGATAACTGGCCGAGGCGTTTTCAGTAAGCGAAACGCCTATCAAATTAGAAAATTCTATCATCTTGCAAAAATTTTAGTGAATATATCATTATTATGAGTGACAAACTAGCCCATGCGGTATGTATTAAAAAAGCATAAAACTATCGTTTTTTTTGGTATTTTCTCGGTTTCTTGGGGTAAAACTTGCTCCGGAACCGATAAAAGTTCTTGAGAAGCGATTCTGAAGATATCGCCGTGAGACCGTACCTATGAAGGAAATCTTCAGCTACATCTTGGTTACGTCTAGGCCTACCCTGCTCTTCGTTCTCCAACATCACTCGATGAAACTCGAAATTGAACATGAGCCTGATGGATGCCTCTATCTTCTTGGCTGCCGAAGATGATAGATAGTTGTAATATGCAGGATCCTTGCCGGGAAGTTCATCAGCCCTGGAACGTCGGCAAGGCAGAAATATCTTGAGGTTGGAGTCGGTGGAACACAACAAGCTCTGTGGTGGCTTAGACATGAGGTTCCACACAACATGATATAGATCTGTTGTGTAAGGAATTTTTATTCCACCCGTTTTTTCGTCAATTTTGAACTTTTTCTGAACATACTCGGATAAATATGGCTCTATCCGAATACCTGCAACGCGTTTTGAAGCCCACTTTTCTTTCTCCATAGCTTTTTCTCTTATTTTGTGTTCCTACGTTCCTACATTCCTACAAATGGCAGGTAACATTTTGCAAATATACTAATTTTCAACGACTTATGCAAATTTTACAAAGAAAATCTTAGTCCTACAACATCAATTTTTCGGGCATATTGCGTCCTACAATCCTACAAAATAGGGGTACCTGTAGGACGTTTCCAGAAATTTGCCGTTTTTGTCAAATATTCTTATTTCCTACAACTTCCTACAATCCTACATCATTTCCTACAATATCACAAAAATGCCAAAAATAACATAAATAACTGATAATAAGATATATATATAATATATAAGATTTGAAAAGAAATGCATTTGTAGGAATGTAGGAATGTAGGAAGGCTATTTTTCGGAAAAAGTTTTCAAAAAGTCCGTTTTCTCGGTTTTTCTTTCGATTTTAGGGGGTTCGGGGGATTTTTTCGACTTTTACTGGATAAAATGTAAAGAAAACGCCCGCGTTCGTCCTCTCGGATTGGCGCGGGCAAAAATATGCTTAATCGACTGAATTTTCTTGCTAAATCACTTGGTTTTCTCGTATGTTTTTAGTAACTTTGCAACAGTTAAATTGGGGAAAACTATACTTTAAGTATGTAGTAGAATAGTTCTGTCAGAACGGCTTTCCCCCATTCTTTCCAGCATCCGTCTCATCAAAAGGAATGCTGCCTGGTTTATATTCTTCCCGATCACTCGGTTGAGTGTCATTAGCAGCATTTGCATCCTCCGCAAGCTGCTCGTCTCGTCTGAAATCGATGTTATACATCTCCATAAATTTATCATAGTCGATGATAATAGCAGACGTGGCGGTACTCTTCATCTTGCGAACACGCACCATTGTCTCTCCATCGTTCTCCTTGGCCACCTCTGCGGTTTCTTCCCAGATGAAACGACGAGACGGAACGGTTCCTATATATGACGGATGCGAACGAAGGTTCTGCTCCAGTGTAGAGAGTGTCGTATTCTCGCTATTATAACCACTACGGTCGTAAATAGAGAAAACGCTGCTCAGGCGTAAGAACAGCACATGGGTTCCATCCGGGAACGTGAAGGTTTGCTTGTCGCCATGGGCATTCTTTCCTGTAACACACTTAGGCTGCTCGATGAGCATTTCCCTGCCAATGAGCACCTGCTTGGTGTCTATCATATTGTTCACGCTGTTGAAGAACATAGCCAGCTTGTCGGTGCTCCTGATGAGAGAGAGCTGAAACTTTATTTTTTCCTGAACGAGCTTGAAGAACTCTTCATAAGTAAACGGAAGCTTCAAGTTTGAGTATTGCTCCACAAGCTTCACCATGCCCAGGAACAGCGAGGCTGTCTTCATGAGTCGGTCGCGCTCACCAGAGTTTACCACATCACTTTTCAGCTCCTCGTAAGCCTCTTGTTTCAACTGCCTGAAATGATCCATCACGGCAGGACGTAGAGAAAGCACGTCGAGGAGAACGTTGGATAGACCAATGTTTTTCTCAATGTCTTTCAGTTGCTCAAAGAGCCGAGTTTCTTCTTTGGTCCTGTTCTTTGGCTTCGGTACCTCACATATAATGACACGAGACATTAGCGCATTGTCGTCACGCTGCGGGGTTTCCTGGCCGCAAATGATGACAGGAGCGTACACCTTGTCGTTCTCAATATCTCGACCAGAGGTCCCACGTCTCTTCTGTTTTCCGTCTCCATCATACACGATACCTTTGAGTGCTTGAAACTTGGTGTCTGAGATATCCTTGTTATTGTACTCATCCAGCACGACAGGTACATCCCTGAAGGTTCCCATAATGGTAGACATCGCCGCATCGGTACCAGTGTTAAGGTTAAATATCGGGATGGAGGGCTTGATGAAGAGAGAACGAATGGAAATGGCAATCTGAGTCTTTCCGGAAGACATCGGTCCCATGAAGAAAGGAGCGGTGAACAATCGGTCGATGCAGTGAATATTGCTTCTGAAGGCACACATCAGAGCAAACACGATAGCCCACTTTCCGTTATCATTAATCTTGTAGACCTTGTCCATCAATTCTGCCCACTGCTCGAACGTGACTCTCTTCGATGGGTCTACGTCTTCATATACGAGTTGGGATATGAGCTCGTATCTGTCAGACTGCCTGCCAGAGCCTGCATATATGGTTGAGAAAGCTGGCAGATAGTAATTCTTTCCGTTATGGGTGACTACTCCTAGCTCATTGATTTTCTCAAAGCCGAAATTACCGTCTTTGTCCTGATGGGCGATTCCGTTGGCGAAGGCAAAGAATTGCTCGTCAGTTTTCCGGCTGGTACCTTCCGTCTGTTGGTTGCCGTATACCTGGATCTCCGAACACTGAATGAAATGCCTACTCATGTATTCCTTGATCCTTCGCCACTGCCATTCCTCGCCATCGGTGAAATTGACACCTTCGTAGTTGATGAGCACGTCCTCGATGGTGCTCATCTTTCGCAAGGCACTGGAAAGCACCTCGATATAGAGAGGCTTTTCGAAATATCGACGGTTCACCTTCAGAACACGCTTATTCTGCTCAAAATCCTCGTTGAAGATGTGAAGCAATGGTACCAAATAGAAATCGGCTACCTGGGAGAACCCCCTACCATTTTTATTCTGGAACATATAGCAAACAGGGATACCCTGCTTATTGAGGCGTGGATAATATTTGCATTCCCGGAACATCTGGGCATACTCGCCTTCCTTGGCATAGCTAGGAACCTCCTCGCCGTCAAAACCATCGTTGCTCAAGTCATCCTTGAGAGCAGTCACCTTGAGCATGGTCTTGCGCTTGTCAACGAAAGGCTTGCGTATCTCGTCAAACTGACCCTTGGTGAGCCCCAACTTACTGCAGTAATTGTTCTTATTGACCGTGATGACGGTCTCTTCGGCGAAACTGGTAAGTTCGATGCACCGGGTGATGATGGGCACCTTATCGCCCATATACCCCTGGAGCAAATTTCCATGAATGCGGATATAGAAATCGATGAAGGATTCCACCTTATCCTCGTGCGCAACCCGTATTTGGGAAATTCCAGCCTTAAACATCTCGGTCAAAGCCCTTAGATAAGGGCTGTCTTCTCCCTTGTTGCTGTCAATATAGCAGCCTTCTTCGTTGGTCACGAAATAACAGTAGATACGGCGAAGATTTTCAATGTCGGCAGATGATGGGACGCCGGCAACATAGACAATCGGACTGTCGTCGTATTGATCCAGGAACTCGGAAAGCGAAGACGTGATGACAGCTGGCTCGTTGTTTTTTATGTTTTCTTTTAGGGTGTCCATTCCGAAGATGCCCTGTTGCACATTCTCTACTACTTGTTTATCGAGCCCACTACGCACCTGCCTTACTTTTCCTTCGATGATAGGCATCTTAGTGTTGAAATCCTTGGTCATGCTCTTCACATACTCAAGACGAAGCCCAGCGTCTTGCACGCAAGCAACAAGCCCAGAAATGGTGTTGAGGGCTGTGGATATTACTGTCTCATCCTTACATCCATGAGGAATTAGCATTTTTTTGAAAGCCTTTGGGAACGGCATGGTCAGCCTCTCAAGTTCGCTCCCAGTCTTCTCCTCATTCGCCTTTCCAAAATCATCAGGATCTTTGCCTTGCGGTAATCGCACGCATTTCACGTCTACGCCAGCCTTCAGCAAGAGCTCGCAGTTCTTCACTGCAGCCTTCATGCCCGCTGCGTCGGCATCGTATATCAAGACAACCTGCTGCGTAAATCGCACGATAAGGCGAACCTGATCATCGGTGAAAGCAGTACCTGAACCACCGATGACATTCTCTACGCCATATTTGTGCAAAGTTAACACGTCGAATTGCCCCTCTACAAGATAGGCAAAGCCTTTCTTGGAGATGGCACGCTTAGCTTGATACAGACCAAATAAGTGCTGACCTTTTCTGAAAATCGGGGTTTCACCTGTATTAACGTATTTGCCCGTTTTGTCGTTCGGCGTGACGATACGGCCACTAAATCCTATGACTCTACCAGAGAGATCGTAGAACGGAAACACGACCCTGTCTCTGAAGAAGTCGTAACTATGCCCATCTTGAGATTTTCCTAGCACTCCTACGGATGCCAGTATGTCGAGACTATAGCCCTTGGAGCACAAGTCCCTCATTGCGACATTTCCTGCAGGAGCATAACCTACGCCAAATTCGGCCAGGACTTTGTCATCCGTCTTGTAACCACGAGACTGCAGGAATGATTCTGCCTGGCACAAATTGCCCTGATAAAATTCAGCAGCAGCCCCGATGGCAATGCGGCGAGACTCCTGAAGCTTATACTGGGCATTCTCTTCGGGAGTCATCTCTTTTTCAGGAAACTCTTCATTTGCCTCCTTGCAGCAGATGCGAAGGGCTTCCACGAAAGATACGTTTTTGTATTCTTTGATAAAGTCTATGACATCGCCATGTGCGCCACAAACGAAACAATGGTACGTCTGGCGAGACTTGCTTACCATCATCGACGGGTGACTATCGTTGTGGAATGGGCAAATACCCTTGTAATTAATGCCCGCCTTGGTAAGATTAACGTATTTCCCAACAACTTCCACTATGTCGAGCTTGCCCTTTATCTTATTTATAAAATTCGAGTCGATATTCATATTTTAGTCTTCATTATTAAAAAGATCCAACTGCAAAGAACCGAAAGCCTCGGCCAGCGTAATATTAAAGTAGTCGGCAACGGCGGCATATTCTTCTTTCTTTATCGGTTTCCGGCCATAGAACAAGTCCCAAAAGCGCACCTGATTAATCCCGGTCTCTTTATAGAAGAATTTGCTTGGCGTAAAATCCTCAAGATGTCGGAACCGGAAAGACAACAGCTTCTTCAGACGATTTTCTTTTACCACCTGATGCTTCTCGTCGAGGCGGTGGCGCATGGCGAAGAGGCGCACCGCCATAGGAGTTTTCGACAAATGGCGGGCCATCTCTTCGAGGCTTACCCTCCCATAGTTTTGCTCGACGTAGCATCTCTCATCACTCCCCCATCTGTTTGTTTTTCTGCTCTTACTCTGCATAGCTCAATATTTAAGTATTCAACATATTTCTTTTGCTTTAGGCAGTATTTCCCGCCAATGCAATTTCTGCCATCATTGCACGATAAGCACTTAATGGGTGGCATGGTTAACCCTTTCCCTTAATGTGCTCCAGGTAATAAGAAGCCAGCTGCGGTAGAGTTCTAATCTTGAGCTTAGCTTTTATATTCTCCCTATGACGACAAACCGTTTTCACGGAGATGCATAATTCATCCGCTATCTGCTGGGCTCGTTTACCTTGAGATATAAGGGCGACAATTTCCAGCTCACGTTCAGACAGCTGGGTATTGAGTTTCGGTTTGCAGACAACCCCTTCGTACCTGCATTCTCCACGAAGGGGACAACCAACTTCTTCAAAATGGAAGAACCCATCGGAATCTATGTCAGGCGAAAGTGCGTCATATTCCCCAAAATTACATCGGCAGAAACGAGACACGATATTAAACTCGTAGAGGTATCGGTTGAGTTCGTTGCTTGAATAAAGTTCTGACAAGGCCTTGAAAGCTTCAGGGTACCTCGTTCTAATAAGACTCATCATCTCGGTAACAATCTTGCGGCTATCGATGGTGAGCTCCTGCACCGGTCCATTCAGAGGCTTGTACATGACAACGCCTTCCGGGGTATTGTAAAACTCTATTGATTCCATAAGCTATCCGGAAATAATTCCGCCTCTGGTTTGTTCAACACTTCCGCAATGATGGAGCGACAAAGGGGGCTAGGCTTGGCTGTTTCCCGTATCCACCTGTAGACGGACACATTAGATACCTTGCATCGTTGTGCAATCTTGCCAACAATCTCCGTACGTGGAGATGGAAGGGATTTGATGTACTCACTAAATACCATTTTCGTTAAATTTTTGTTTGAAATTATTGTTATGTGCGATATTTTTTGTAAATTTGCACCATGTAATTATTAACACGGTGCAAATATATAACATTATTGTGATATAACCAAACATTTTAATGATTATTTTTGCATCAATAAGTATTTTGTTTGAAATTAGATAAAATTATGGAGAAAAAAGAAACAATTCAGACCATCAATGATCGTATTCAAGACATTATTGAGAAAGAAGGGCATACGATTGCGACCTTCGCCAAGAAAATCGGTGTGCCATGGACCACAGTCAAGAACATTACATCCGGCAGGAATGCGCCTAGCTACGATATAATGGTAAGAATCATCAATGCAGTCGACTGGGTTGACGCTAATTACCTGGTAATGGGGAAAAGCGAATCTAAAGACGGCTCTCGCGATTTATCAGCTCTTGTCCAGCTTCAGCAGAAGACTATCGATAGCCAGCAAACTACGATTGACAGGCTAACAAAAAAAATGTTGGATAATTGAGAGTTTTAAGGCTATTTTACGTGGGTCTCACCGCACAAAAAGCACGAAATATTCACTCATATTTGCTATACATTTTACTTAAAAGTTTGATATACAACATTTTATCATACCATGCATTCGGCGAAATGTCGGCGATAATGGGTGTAAATTTCAAAATGCCTGCGTTGAGTATCAGGAAGTTACGTGCAAATATTGCTGTAAATAAAAAGAGTAATTTTGCAGTAAAAT
>ERZ808266.223-NODE-223-length-22064-cov-2.683266_pt1 | contig 22064 bp, 16 predicted proteins | sample MGYA00521278_ERZ808266 | MGnify/ENA primary metagenome ERZ808266 (study PRJEB31516, sample SAMN03275591) | gut metagenome | biome: mammalia-associated habitat; material: feces | host: Papio cynocephalus | place: Kenya | collected 2012-08-02 ... | reverse complement strand
TTTCGGGAATATCCCCGCGAACGTCTCCGCAGCATAGCCGCACCACCTTGACGCTGAACTTCTTCCGACAAGACCCGATGTGCCATATTCATCAAATTTCTCCAAGATGAGATTCCTCTCTTCTCCCAAGATTTCAGGCTCTTCGTGACGGCTCTTTTTCACGAGGTATGGGATAGTCCTGACACCGGTCGCGAGTGTGCTGTAGAAGGCCGCGATGTGAGTCGCTGTCATCTTCATTGCCCACCCATGCGCGAGTTCGTCAACCTCAGATTCCGACCAGTCTTTGGACTCCGGACCTTTGATCACGACGTCATTCGCGTAGTGGATGTCCTCTCTGATGTAACCGTCCTGAAGCAGACATTTTTTGAGCGAGCGGGTAAAGTGCTCCGGCATGACCTTGTACGTCTCCGCTATTTTCTCCGACGAGATTGCCTCCGCCATCGTCTGGTCCGGCCGGAACATTCCGTCCTTCATAGCCACAGTCCAGACCAGCGGTTCCATCACTGGACCGGGCTCATATTCCAGCTCCATCGCCCTGTTTCCAAGACCGTAACCAACGTCAGATTTGCGGCTTAGATTCACGACGACCGGCAACCCTCCGTCTCTGACATCCATCACCACAAGGCACGCCTGATCGAACCCTTCGGTCTCTTTGGCGTTGACCCACAGCAACGAATCAGCCAGCCGCTGCCAGCCAAGGTCTATCGTCGTCCTGACGTCTTTCCCTGAATATAATTCCTCCTCATACGCACCGATCAGTCCGCTGCTGTTGTTGAACGGGATGTCCGGACAATAGTACCCAAGCACACTTTGCGCCAGAGCTCCGCCTCTGTAAGTCACCGTGTTCGGGCACATCTCGACCGCCACTTTCCTTCCTCTTCTTTCCCCACGCTCGAAACCTGCCAGCACCTTCCCGTTCCGGTCCAGCACATGCGCCTTGTAAACCCTGTTCTCCGTCTTTCTGAAAACGCACGACCTTATGCCGAGTGTGATGCCGGCCAGCGACAGCAACACAGCCATAGTGCGGATGATTATTTTGTTCATTTCCATTATATGTATAATCTATGAATATACCTCCTGCGTCACCGCTCAATCCCAAAAGCAGAACTTGTCGTACGAAGTGTCCTGCACGAAGACCTTTGGCCCAAAGGTCATGTCCTTAGGCTTTTCGATGTCGGTTGCCTTGCAACAGGCGAACGCGCATTCCCCGACCTCGACAACGGACCTGAACTTGATGTGGATCAGTTTCTCGTTATGGTAGAACGCCTCAGGACCGATCTTTTTCAGGGACTCCGGAAATTCCGCGTTCTTGATGCCGGACGGATAGAACGCCCGAACACCTATTTCCTCCAGCCCTTCAGGGAAGTTGATCTCCTCAAGGTTGCCGCAGAAACGGAAAGCGTAGTCATAGATTTTCTTTGTCCCTTCATGCAGTGTGACCTTCCGAAGATTATCGCAGAACATGAAGCCCTCTATTCTCTCTACCGTCCCGGGAATGTCAATCTCCCGCAATGAATAGCAGCATTCGAAACTGTCCAGATGGGTCAATCTGGCCGGGAGACTGACACTCTCCAATGCTTCGCAATGCCTGAACGCATGACTTCCAATACTGGTGATTCCATTGTGCAACTTGATGCTTTTCATTGATTTGCATCCATCAAATGTGTCTGCTGAAATCTCTGTGACAGACTCAGGCACTGTGAATGTCTCCAAGGCCTCGCAGCCCATGAACGCCGCCGCTCCGATAAATTGGATGTCGCCGTGAAGCGTTATGTTCCTGAGCCTTTTCTGAAGGCAGAAAGCGAAAGGATCGATCCAAGTGACGGAGCCCGGAACTGTAAAATCCTCCTTGTCCTCAAGGCAGAAGATCAGTCTCGTCATGTCTTTTGAATATAACACCCCATCCTGAATCGTCAGGAATTCTGACTGATTATCAACTTGGAAGATCCTGACCTTGAAGTATTTTGTCTCGGCAGCCCAGACAAACGACCTCTGCCCGTAAGAGGCGAAAGGGCTTTCACATTTTCCGGGAGGTATGCGTAACGTTTCCGGCAGATGCAAGGTCCCTATCCTGTTGTACTTCTTCCAAAGCGGCTCGCCGCCGTTGAATATGACATCCTTGTCGTAGTTCCCCTCTTCCACATGGTAGATCCAGTCGTACAGTTTGTCCACCATATCCTTGCTTTTCAGCACCTTCTCCACCCTGCTGATGTCTTTGTCTTCAAGCAATACGGCTTTCCTGACGACATCGATCAGATTCTCGACTATCTCCACCTCCACAACATGCTTGTCATCTGTCCGCTTGTAACCCCTCAGCCGGCACACTCTCTTTTTGGAGTCAAAGACATAGTCGAACTTCACGTCGATGGTCACATAGCAATGGCGGGCCTCGGAATACGGCTTGAACTGCCTCTGGCTTTCCTCCGCCATTCTCTGAAGATAGTTCCGCAGTACATTCCTGTCCACGGCGATGTCGCAAGCCTCCGCCCCCGCCGCCGCTCCCTCGTTGTTCTCATTATTGAAGAACTTCTTGATTCTGTTCATTATGCTCATCCGTTAGGGTTATTATGGTGTCTTTCCTTTTTATATATTGAGTGACATCCTATTCGGAATCTATCACTTGTCCTCCGGAAGTGAATGAATATCCTTGCCCAAAATGCTGTACACAAGGATTGTTATGCAGACCGCCATCAACATATTCATTTATTTTTGTGGCTTTGGAAACTACCATTTTGGCGGCAGATAAGGCCCAAGGTCTTTCTTCGCATATTTTTTCGCGGTGCCAGGGTATATGATACGCAGGTCAATGGTAGGAGGAACTATTCCGTCATTGACTATGTTCAGGATTCCGTCCTCTTTGCCGTCGCTGCCAGGACTGTAGCCCCAAGGATTCCTCATGGAGAACAGTGCGCTTGAGCTGTTGCTGTACATGAATGAATATGCGTGAGCCGTGACCGTCATGGAACCGCCCACTGACAGACCACCGATATTGAAACCTCCAATCACAATCATGTTTTCCTTTAAGCACAAGTCGACTATGGACTTCAGATTGTCTGTCGACACTGTGTTAGGTGAATATGCAAAGCTGTTTCCGTTGCCTGTGAACAGCGGAGCGACGTGCTCGCTGCCGATGCCATAGATGTCCGGATTCACTTTATAGATGTAATTCCATTTCATTATCGCCTTTTCCAACACGGATGCCCAGGTCGGTTCGTTTTTCTTGCCTGTTGCGGCACACATGCCACCATTATTGCCAAGGAAAGTGGATTTGACAGTAACGATCACCTCCTTGCCCTGAGGGTCAAACATATTCACAGAGTATGTCCTGTCACCGTTGTCTTTGATGATTGATTTGATGAAATCAGGGAATTGATAAGCCATCTCCGCTAAAACAGCCAAAGCGGAGCAGTCTCCGACGCCATGCTGGTTTACGTCGGCTGGCATTGGTTCGCCAAAAGGATAGAGATTGACTGTGTATTCTCTCCATGTGTATGAAGGAGCGGATGGCAACGTGCTTGGCTCGTTGCTGGCTGTGCTCAACCATTTTCTGTCCGCCTCTGTGGTGACGTGTTTGTTGGCATAGTGCCTACCCATTGGAGTTGATGTCGTGTTTGTGAATGAGGAACCATTCGCCACGACATCATCAAACGAGGAATATTCATTGGCTCTTCCAATCAGGTGGAACTCCGCGATGGTGATTGTTTCCGCATTCCCGGTGTTGTTGATCCTCAGTTTGATGAACTTGAATTGCGCGCTTGTAGGAAAGTCACTGTCCAGAAGAAAGAGTTTGCTCCCTTTTATTCCAATGATGTGATTCCACGCAATACCGTCATTTGACCCGTACAATTCAACTCCGTCCGGTCTGGTGTCGCTGTTTGGCCCGAAATGCAGATAATATTTCTTAAACGACTTGGCTTCGTTACCCTCCCAAATCAAATCGAAAGATGACTTGCCGCTTATCTTGAACGAAGTGTTAGTGTTTCCGTCCACCATTTTATCCAGGCCATTGGAAGGATCATCCGGGGGATATTGTGATGTGAGCGTACCACCGCAAGGCATATATTCATTGCCTTCAGGTAATGTCAGGGAACATATTCCTTTCTGAATGATGGTGTACACTATCTTATGTGAGCCGCTGCGGCTTTGGATGGTGATTGTTCCGGTTCTTTCCTCTCCAGAGTTTTCTGAAACCGCGAATTGAAGAGTATGCTTCGTAAGGGAGCGGCTGTCAAGCCTGCGGATCCATGCCTTGGCGTTGTCGGAGATGACAACGTCATATTCAATGTTCGTCAAAAATTCAAGTGAGACTGTACCGCCTTCGAAGTCAACAGTTTTGAATGAATTGTCATTTATTTCGAGTCCCTCTTTCTCGAAATGGATGCTTTTCATTATGACCTTGCTCCCGTTGCTGACGAGTACCACCACTTTAGGCTGGCTGCCTACAGTCTCACCAGTGTAGGCTTTTATGATTCCTGTCTTGTTTGAAGAGTCATCCGCATCAATTTCAGCAGTGAGGTCAGAAGAGCCGATGACCTCGATGTCGATTCTTTCGGAAGGGCTCGTGACCTTGTACCTGATTTTTGATTTTGAATTTGGGGTAAGGGCTCCAGAATCCAACCTTGTGAATGAGATAGACAGTTCTTCTCCAACATGAAGGGCGAAACTTGTACCATCTGCAAGGACGAAAGTGACGTAGGAGTCTGACACGATCACTTTCTTGAATATGCAAGCACCTGAACCGGAGTCCGGAGAAGTCGCAGGGCCGATTTTCTCCCATGTCTTTCCATTGTCGTAAGAGGCGAACCAAAAGCCATTCTCGACCTTCAGCTCAGGAGTTTTCCCGTCAGCCCCATCAGCTCCAGGATGTGTGGCCGCACCTATTTTTACCCATGTCTTGCCATCGTCGTAGGAGACGAACCAGTATTCATCCTCAATCTTTAACTTCGGAGTGATACCATCCTTGCCGTCCTTGCCATCAATGCCATCTTTTCCGTCTTTTCCGTCAACACCATCCTTGCCATTTTTGCCGTCCGCACCGTCCTTGCCGTCTGATGCCGTTGCGCCAAGCTTTTTCCACGTTTTACCGTTATCATAGGAAACAAGCCAATAACCGTTTTCGATTTTTAATTTAGGCGTGGTTCCGTCAGATGCCGAAGCCTTGATTTTTTCACCGGCACCATCCAGCATCCATTCCCCATCCAGCGTCCAATAGTAAATTCCGTCCGGTCCGGCTTTCACTCCGATGACAGGGATGTGAATGGATGGATCTTTAACATTAAATGTTATGGCTTTTGAGCCGCCTTTGTTGAAATGAACATTGTATCCTACGGTGTAGCCTTCGTCATCTTTGATTTCCGTGACATCGGTCACATAGTCCCTGCCATTCAACGCCTCGACAATTGTCTGAAGTGATGTGATGTTCCTATTCACCTCACCCTGCCATTTCTCAAGAACGGAAACTCTTTCATCCAATTTCTGGATGTCATTCCTGATGGAACTGTCATCGTATTTTTCGCATGACGCAACTGCCATCAAGGCGAATAACATGAGAGCGTAAATCTTTTTCATTGTGGTGGTACTTTTAAATTTTATGATGTTATTCTGTTATCTTATGACCAGCAAATGGTTTCATTAACTATCTTGAATCACAGTTTCTTGACCAATTCCAAGGTCAGCATCGCCATCTTCCCCTGGCTCTGTCTCACAGATCTTAGTAGTTTTGTCATTTCACATATTCCATTTATTGTATATTATTATAGAGTAATATTCCCTCCGGAATCTATCACTTGTCCACCATAACCCCATTTCCCCGGAGGCATTGCCGTTTTTTTGCCTTTTGTCCGGCAACAACGCCAATTCACCGGATGTATTAAAAACAGCCATAATTTATTAAGATCTCCTGCTAACCGGCGGGCAATACGCTCTATCGAAGAACCGCGCAGTTACAGTTAAATCATGCTCAATAATAGTTGCTACTATCTCTGTTCCTGTCATCGTCAATGTGTTATGCTATTACTCAAGCGCATCTAAAAGAATGAATGGTGCCCAATGGTCTCCTTGTGTGTATCCCTGATCTCTCAACTGTTTTTGTGCATTGGCAAGAGCCTTGCGTTTGGAGAATCCTTTTGCGAGTCCTTGGTAGAATGAGACCATTAACTTGGCGGTTGACTCATCGTGAACGGGCTTGATAGACATCATCAAAGTATGGACGCCGGCATTTTTGAACCCTCTTTGCAGACCAAAGATGCCATCAGCCCCTTGACCTCCCAAAGCGGTTTGACATGCGGAGAGTACCACCATATCGCATTGACGAAGATTCATGGTCGCGACATCCGCAGCGGTGATTTTTCCGTCGTTATCTTGCTTTTGGTCGAAAAGGTTTATCCCGGACAGTGCGATGAAACTGTAGTTCATGGCTTCATCGTCAGTAAGACCTTTGTCTCCTGTATATTTTCCATGTGAAGCGATGTGGAGTATAGCTGGGCAATTTTCAGAGAGCGATCGGAAATTCTGCTCGGAGGCATTTCGCCCATCATATACCTTTACCTTGAATATCTTTCTCATACAATCCGAAATGCCATTAATTTCTGCTTTAGAAAACTCTAAACTTCCGAAATCATCACGATTTTTCGCTTTTGTGTTCGTGTCATAATCGACATCTCCGAAAAGACAGAGTGTTTTATTCGAAGATGTCTGGTAGTGACGACAAAGTTCTTTTGTGGAAGACAGGCGGTAGACTTCGTGTGTCTCAAAGAAAGGTTTGTCACCGTCTTTCAAGTATTCAATGGCAATGTTACTCAACATGTTATTTGATGCAAAGAATATTCGCTTCTTCCCTTCAATATGTTTTAGTAACGCACCTCCCCAAAACTTTCTGAAGAATATAGGATTGTCGTAGAGGTCGAATTGCTGCTCCATATTGTAGATAATGTCGCGTTTGCTTACCAACTCCATAACAGGCTCTCCCGTTGATGTCAGAACAAGAGCCAGTAAATATGAATCCTTGTCTAATGGAGACAACTGCACCATGGTAAATTCGATAGCGACATCGTTGTCCTTAAGATTGTGCTGTACATCTTTCCATGTGTATGAAAGATATTCAGTGTAGTCCTTAATTTCGGAACATCCCAGCATAAGCTCTTTTTCCAACAGGACGTTTTTTTGCTTGAGGTTGAGTGTTTTGTCAAGATTAACTTCGGATACCGAAGTCTGAAGACGCTCGATTTCATCTTGATTGATCTTGATCTGTCTGTAGATTTCAATCAATCGTTCGTTCGGCTGGCTGTTCAGAACCTTCTCAAATTCAATGTTTGAGTTGAGCAAAATGCCTTTTGAGAGAAGTTCCAAATCATAGAAAGTCGGAGTAAATCGTTGCATCATGTGGCTGACTGAGTCTGGTAGAACAGCAATGTCAAAGCGGAAATTATCAATGTTTCGTTGTTGCTCGTCCCAAACCCGTTTCCTGTCTTTTTCTGTCATCATGGCAAAACGTTCACGAAGCATGTTCCGCAAGTTCTCTGAATAGAGTGAAAAATAATCCGCCGCCTTGTCATAGTCATTTATCCCGAAGTAACATTCAGCTATCGTGTTTAATGAATTTGTATAGGTCATTGAACCAAGATACTTTCTTGTGGTCTCAAGTGATGGCAACTCATTGTCCAACAGTCTACGATACACTGCTTTCCTATTGTTCTCCGCCACTTGCTCCATTTGGTCCGCCGCATCATTTTCGTTGGCTTTACGCAGACAAATCATTAGCAGTGAATATGTGTTGGAATATTTGTTGTCGATATTCAGGGCCTTGTAAATGTCCAGCGCTGCTTGGTAATGTTTCTTGGCCTCTTCGTACTTTTTCAACCTTACCTCAACTTTAGCCATGTCCTCTAAAGCGTCGGCATGTTTCTCGCTGTCAGGCATCCACGCTTCATAGCCATCCTTTTCTGTCTGATAAGCGACAAGCGCTTCTTCATTTTTTTGCTGGCAAAAAAGCGCATCACCCAGGCTCAAGACACTCATCAGGTATAATTTCTTATCTGTTTCATTTTTCTGTTCTTTGAAGCACTCCATGGCTAATCTGGAGCATTTCTCAGCATCCTCGTATCTTGACGCCAACATGTAATTTTGCGCCGCCCAGTAAATGTCGGTTCCCATGTGAAGGGGATTACTTCCTATTTTCTTCCAACGATTGGACGCAGAAAGGTAGTATTGTGCGCAACTAAGAAAGTCACGTAGGTCGAAGAGAATTCTGGCGTAGGTCTCTTCAACCTCACAGCGTTGCTCTTCTGTCTGGCATAGGTCAAGACTTTCTTTAATGTAAGTTTTTGCTTTCAACTCATCACCTTGTACGGCATAATATTGCGCACGCTCCAATTTGCATTTGTAGTCATTACATGTTTTTTTCAAGTCCTGCTTATTATGCTCGTCTATCACTCCAGCCAGCCATTCAATCTTTTGAGGATCATTTAATTGGGCATAGGCCGAGGACAATGCGTTCAAAATTTGCTCGTAGGCTTTCCCGTGTTTTTTTACCTTTTGTAATGCGATTTCCCAACACGTTCCAGCAGAAAGATAATCATTGCTCCTATAGAACAACACAGCCAGATCATGCATGGATGTAGAATCAATTGCAGAGAAATCCTGATGAAGAAATTGCTCTGTCTTTGTTCGGTCAGATGTGGCTTTTTGGTACAACCGGACTGCTGTCTCTGTTTGCGCAAGTGCCATAGTGGATAGCAACAAACCGCAGATTAGTAAATAGAAACGTTTCATTGTTCGACGGTTTTATTGTCAACGATAATAGCCACACTGCGTGGCTCATCATATTTGTTCTCAACGGTTATGTAAACGATGTCATTGCAATCCCTGGGTATCGTCAGTTCGTCTAACTTTCTGTACGGCATGCCTTTATATTCGTCTGTTGTTGACTTCTTTTCATACAAGTTTCCGGCTGTGTCTTTAACCCAAACCTTAATGTTGACCATCCCGTTGACCTCGGCAACAGCGGCCACTCTGACCTGAGGATGATAGTGCTTCATACGATAAGTTACAGTCTGCTTGGCACCTATACACTTTGTGCACATCAGCACTTTATCGTCCCCACGCATCTTGTCCTTTTCGTGTTCCCTTGCATATTTCTTGGCCATATCATAGACTTTCCGCTTACCATTTGACACGGCTTCAAAGAACTCCGGGGTGAACACCAGATGTCCTTTAATATCAGCCTCTCCTTCCGTATTGAGAGGCTCGAGAGTCAGAGGTCTCCAGATTACAGAACTTAATAGACGGGATGCCTCTCTTATTTCACTTTTACTTCCCTCGCCATCAGCCATTGAAGACTGAGCCATCCTACAAGCATCGAACACGTTGTTGAAATCCTTACTCTGTCCGAATGCCGTGAAACAGAGGGTGCTGGTTATAATCATGATAAAGAAACGTCTCATGCGTTTAGATACTATTTGATTAACGATAACCTCAGTCCGATGGCATCACTTTTGCCCGCCGCCTTGTCTGAGAATGTTACAGTGATTTCGTCAGCGGACGAAAGAAATGAGCCTCCACGAATTGGTTTCTTACCTATGTCGTCACTATAACACCATTCTGCGACATTGCCTGACAAATCGTACAATTCTCGTTCGTTAGGCTTCTTTGTCCCTATTCTCTGTGGTGCATTTGCGTTATAAACGGCGACATCATCAGGATTATTGCTCCCGGCATATAGCGGAGTCTCATTAAGAGGGAAGCTTGCGGCGTACTCCCACTGCTCTTCTGTTGGCATGGAGAACTTCATGCCTGTCATGACTCTAAGTGTGTTGATATATTCAATGCAATCATCCCATGATATTCCTGTTTTGGGCATTTCTTCTCTCCCATCAATCGAATTGTTCATGATTGTGCTCCATTCTCGTTCTGAAACCTCAAACTTTCCGAGATAGAAGTCACTCGTTATGTTCGCAAGGTGTGGTGTGTTAAGATGTCCTTCGATTCGGGCAGAACCCATTATGAAAGAACCTTTGGGGACAAACATCATGTTATTGACAATACGTTTCAAAGCTCTTATCTGCTTAAGTGAACACTTGTCATCCCATCTGACGAGAATGGAGTCTTTCCTTCCTGTATGCTCAGAATCATTTATTGGAATATAGTTTGTACCTTTCAGACCATGGAACAGTCTGATACTGTCGGAACACTGGCTCGTAAAGAACCATGTACCATTTTTGAATCTCTCGAAATCAGTTTGGGTTTTTAGCTGATGGAACAGAGTCTTCTCAGAACTCCATTTGACAAGGCTTATGGCACTCAGTAAGACCAATAAGACAAACAATGAAATGCTACCGATCTTGAGCAAATGATATTTAATGGGTGTTTTTAGTTTTTTGAGTATTCTATCAAGGACATCCTTGAATAGGAAATTCTTACTATCCTGATACTTTACAGCCTGGTATTTGTTGAGCAGTTGGATGTCTTTTGGTAGGGAAAGGTCATCAAAATTATACTCATCAGTGTTGACCGGCACTACCGGGATGACATTTTTCCCTCCGACAATCGCCCTGGCTATTTCCAGACGAACAAAGTCAATATGCCTGTCTGCTTCTATCAGTTCTTCTTCTGTTTCTCGTAGTTCTTCATGCGAAGCCTTGCGTTTTAATCTTTTATCTTCTAAAAAATCTTCTTCGAGTTTTGGGAATAACTCAATCTCGCAGGCAGCCAGTTTGTTGTACCACACCGAGTCTTCATTGTCAATATGCGCAAGAGTCTCAGTGCCAAGTATTATTATGAAATCTGTGCAGGTGTCCAATCGTCTGAGTATCTCCAAATCAAACCTCCCGTCCAGATTTTCTCTGTCAAAACTCACTTGATTCTTGTAGCCCGCAGCCTCCAACAGCGACAGCAAGTGCTCTGCCTTGTCCGCCGTGTCACTATGACGGTATGAAATGAATATCGGGTACTGTTTTCTTTTCATTATCTTATTCCATCTTTTTTCAAAACATCTAGTATTTTTCTCTTGGCCGTCTTTCCCATCCAGCAAAGGAACACAAAGAATATGACCGATAGCATGGCACTGACCGCTGGTGAAACATTGACTATGAGTAGAATAGCATCATAGAAGCCGTGTGCCATGACAGGAACCAGCCAAGCAAAAATCTTGTTTCTCATAGTCGCTTTATCCCCGAATGTCGCGAGCGAGTAGTAGTACCCCATAAGTATTCCAAAGCAGAAGTGCCCTGGAATTGCTGTACACGCCCGCATGATCCCGACGGACAGAAATGACTCGGAGTTGATGAACAGATAAGAGATATTCTCGAATGCCGCGAATCCCAGCGAGACAAAAACCGCATAGACGATTCCGTCCATATTCTCATCAAAGAACCGATTCCTCCTCAGCAACAACCAAAGCATAAGCAGTTTAGCTGTCTCCTCCGGAATCGCCGCCCCGAAAAACGCCATCCGTATTCTGTTGGCGTTGTATGGATCCCATTGTGAATATAACCCCGCCGCCTCAAGCAACGTTGACAGCCCGATCGCCAGCCCGACAGAAATCACGCCGAACCCGAAAGCCTTGACCAGCTGCCCGGCCGGTTCCGGTGACTCCTTGTCCTTGAGGTAGATTGCTGCCAAAAGTATCGCAACTGGTAGAATGGCGGTTATGAAAATATAAATGTTCATCTTCCTTTAGATTTCTTCAAAATTATACTCTGAGTTCATATCTTGAGGATAAGCCGCTCTTGGCTCTATACTGATAGGATGGATGGTGATGGATGCCTTATATAGACTAACTTGTGGGAAAGCATGCGACATGGCTTGATTGCGTTCAAGTGTATCATATTCGCTTTCTGCAGCATTCTTATTGCATGATAAACGTCATTCTCCGATGCAGGGTATAACTGAACCAGATGCTTATGCTTGCGAATCGCCTCCTCTATGATCGTATGCATCATAATTAATTCAGAATGACTGATTATTTGTTGACTACATACATAAGGCTAGTAATGAGCTTCTTGCTTGACTCCATTGGGTTCCGGAAATCAATTTGATCGATGTCGGAAATGTCGAGGCGTATGCTCTTTGCGTACGGCGCATCATCTATTACAAGAGGCAGTATGGGTTTGTTCATGTTTACGGCATATCCTATCTCGCGAATAACATTAATGGAGGCATTGGAATTTTCGGAACTGATGAATATCACTGCTTGTGAGATCTCAATGGAGTCAACAATTAGTTCTTTGTAGTTGGAACTGCTGTAGATACCTTCTTTGTCTATCCAGTATTCAATGCCGTTCTCTTTCAGTATTTCGCAGAGGTAGTCAGCGGTGTCATTATCCTTGCGAGAATAACTGATGAATACCTGATGCTTCATTGTGCTGCGGGTTGGTAAAACTATGTCTTTATTGACGGCAGTCATGTCTGAAGAAGTTGCGTTTTCACTCGCAAACTTCCTGTATTCCACCAAAGCGGCTTTTGAGGCAAGATTCTCGAAGAGTGTGATGTAATCTGATGTGGAGTATATGTTGTAAAGGTCGTATAAGTATAATTCCACGTTGAGTGACTTGTTGGTGTTGCTCAAATTGCGCGCTATGCCAATGGACATTTGCTCGATTACTTTCTTGATGGGTATTCTGGCGGCTCCTGCACCAATAGCAGGAAATGCTATTGACGATAATTCCATTGCTTGCATCAGCTGGAAACACTTGTCAATGGCATGTTGCAGGAGGTAATTCAGGACATCTTCCTCCGTGACTTGTTGCGCATTAATCTGCATTCTGCGCTTTTTATCTATTGTGATGCAGTGGAAGACATATTTCTGTTTTTCCAAACATCCTGCGGTTGTGGCAATTGCATCGCCAAGAGGTACGGGCACCATTTTCTTTGCATCGTTGATGATTGAACTGCCGCCGGCATATAGAATGGCTTTGGACACGCCACCGCCCATCGTAACGTAGCAGTTATCTGAACTGACAATGACTTCGGCTTGAGTTTCGAGAATATTACCAAACTTGACCGTGAGTTTGGAATTGTTGAACATGTACTCTCTGGATTGTATAAGGTCTTGGTTCATATTCAAGGTTGGTTATTTCGAATATGTATGCACTATTGCTCTGCTATTCAGTATGATGTATGCTACTAGAATTATTTGTTGATTGTGAATATTCTATTGAAACATTCAAATTGCATTTCCACAGGAGTTACACTGCTTTACATTAACCGGATTTCTGGCCCCGCAGTGCGTGCAGAATTTTGTGGAGGATTTGTCGTTTGCCGATGATTGTGTACTACTGAACGAACTCGCTTCGCTATAATACCTATTAACCACCTCATTAGCCACCGCCAGCGCCCTGTCGTCGAGCTGCGATTGCTTGACGAGGCCCCAGAGCTGGGTGAGAAGGACGGGCCAGAAGAAGAGCATGGAGATGATGGTGGGGATGGCTTGCTGGCCCCAGATGCCGACACCGGCTTCGAAGCTGATGTTGCCGCCTTGGGGGAGGAGGGTGACTTTCAGGGCGGTTTTCATGCCGAGCACTGCTTTGAACAGGCCGCCTTTACTGATGGAAATGTCACATCCGCCGCTGCAAAGGGTGTCTATGCTGACCTCGAATCCGTCTTTCCCGAAATCTTTCTGAATATGTTCGGCTATCTGAGGGATGAGCGACGGCGAACCGTAAATGACTGTTTTAGTGCAGAATGTGGACATGGTTTATCTGTTGATGTTCTGAATTGAGTAAAAGTTGTACACGGCGTAGAGGACTCCCGACTCAACCAGCAGATCCTTGATCTCTGACAGTTGCTCTTCGGTATAGCGGGTCTCCATATCATGCAGGATCCCGATCACCTTGTCGGACTGCGCTTTGACCTCGTCCTCGGTGACGATGCCGTCTTCCATGATGACCTTGAATGAGGCATTCTCGGCGACTATTCCATCGATGTCTAATATTCCGTTCTTGTCGAAAAACATGTTGTTGCTGCTTTTAGGATATTCATAATTTGGTTCCACAGTACTTGCAGTAGGCCCAGTCGTCATGGACGAGCATACCGCAATTTGGACACTTTCTACTATAGGCTTCCCATTTGAGACTCTCCATTAAATTCTGATATTGGGGACTTTGTCCCCATTTCAGAATCTCGCGGACACGCACGGCCGCGAACGGATGGTCTTGCTTTGCGATGGCATAAAGCTGAAGCGACTTGTTCCAAAGGTTCTCGTTCTTGATTTCATCATATTGATCCGCCTGTCTGGCCCATTCATCGAAATTGATCTCCTGTGTGATGGCGCGTGGACCTCCAGACAGTCTCGCCATCACACGGGTGATGATTTCCGGGGAAGAGATCACGCAACCGCACCTGTCGCAAGACAACTCACTTTTGCGGGACCAGTACAGCAGGGCGAGTTGGATTGGCAGAGCCAGCGGCCCTAATATTCCAAGAGAGGCCGCGCCACTGAATATGATCTGTGCGATGCTGTGGTAAAGAACATGATGGCAGACAATATGCCCGCACTCATGGGCGATGACGGCATCAAGCTCATCATCATCCATCATCTCAACCAAACCTGATGTGATGGTTATGAATATCCTCGTGTCGCCGAATGTGAACGCATTCGGCATCGGATCCATCTGGAGGTAGAACTCTGGCTCCTGAATGCCAAGTTTGCCGCAGATTGGAGGCAGGTGATTGTAGAGGTTGGGCAACTGGGTAGGGGAGAGCCGTATGGCCGTGGCCATGTTCAACCCGTACTGGAGTTCCTCAAATCCAAGAGAGAGGATCTTTTTCACTAACGCCGGAAATCCTGGAATGCCTTCCAACTGCCTGAGCGCCGCGGCGTCTTCGGGGTGTATGAAGTCTGATGCCTTTATCATGTCGAATATTTTATACTAACTCTTTATTCAGTGACTCAACCACGGATAGAATTTCAGGAATGCATGCATTGAACACCTCGTCATATAAATGGTTCTGAGGATCGTCATGCTCAAGTTGAGAGTACGAACGGATGTCCAGATGTGCTTTTTCTCTCCCGTTCTGTTTTGAATTTTTGAACGCTTTGGCGTTGCCAGCTCCTTCGTTATTCAAAAGAGATAGGTATTCTTTGTTTTCGTTTTCAGTGTAAGCTCTGAGTCCCATCAGCAACTGCTGCGTGTTCCATCTGTTATGTTCGCATTCCGCCATGCTTGTTTTGCTTGACTCCATTTTTTGCTCGAGAAGGTTCTTGTCGCATCGATACTTGTCGCCGGAATATCCGATGCTTCTTAACTTTGTTTTGAAACTGTTTGAAAGGTATTTATTTGACCATTTGTTGAATATTGAAAGAGTCTTCCATGCATTCCTGGCTGGTCTCATGAACTCTTTTGTTCCACTGGCGGAAGTGCATGTTTGGATTTCCTGTATGATCTCATTTATGATATCTTTCAGATGATTTTTACTGTCGTTTGAAATGGAACCAAATGGATCGCTGCAATAAACGAAATTACATAGCATCGCACAATAATATGAAGCCTTGTTAACGGTGAAGTCCGCATCATGCATACCGAATGGCCGTAATTTTGAGTACCGCTTGTGTATTGGATTCTTATTATTGTCATCTATTTCCGTGAAATACAGATTGTACAAGATCTCAGAAGACTCGGACTGATAGACAAGGATTTGCTGTGCTTTGTCATAGACATTTGCCGGTAGGTATATACCCTCAGCAATGGCTTCATTAGAGAGTTTGTTGCAGATTGCTATTGTAAGCAGTGATTTGCCGTTGCAAGAAGCATTGTCCGTTATTCCATCATCGGTGCAAGAATATGCTTCTTCGGCAGATTGTCGTAGATATTCCTGAACTCCAGGTTGTTCTACAGATCCTTTTATGAACTCCCATTCAATGTCAAGGAAGTTAGGACCAAGGTATTTATATTCACTCATTTCATTATGCAGTGGATCAATCCATTCAGCGTTTAATGCATATTCTCGTCCAGACAAGTCCAGATACCGGAGCCTCGCAAGATTGAACAGATTCTGGTATTTTCCCATGAAGAAATACATTTCGTTCTCTGCATTTGGGTCGATGAAAGTGATCTTTGTCCGGTGATGCTTATCCCCGGAGATCTTGAAGTTCGGGAAATGTGCTATCTGTGCCGCCTGTATCGCAACTGCTATTCCCATCTTCGTCATTCCAACTACTATTAGATGAACGTTCTTCTCTGAATCTGAAGTGATTCCTGATCCATCAAGCGGGGTGTAGTTGATTATCCTTTGCTCACTGTCCGCTTTACCCTTTTCAGAGTATACTCCATCAACAAATATCTTTTGCGCCCAGTTCTCGTAGCAATTGAATGGTATGAAGACAAGGTGCTTCTTTATATTCTCCGGAAGGTCAGAGAATTGGAACACTGAATATGTCGTCTGGTATTCGAACTGTACCCGGCAGACTATCCTTCTCTGGATTTTTTTCAGCGTTAGATAGCTGGCGATGTTATGAACGCATCTCATGTTTTGAGTGTCGTGATAACTGGCTGAATCATCGCCGTTTCTATTTTCCCCAAGCACGTATATTTCTGTAGCGAGTTCGATAGGAATATTCTTTATCTCTTCGACGGAATCCAGCTGTCCTTTGTAGATGACAAGGCGTTCAGAGTCCTCCTCGTTAAGGTAAGATGCGATTCTGTCCCGGATCTCCTTGGCATCGCCATTTGTCAGAAGGACAACATAATACGGCCGGCCTTTTTTTGTCTCTCCCTTACCATCCAAAATATTCTTGATGATAGTCGGTGCGTTCTCACTAGCTCCGATCACCACGGCGATTTTGTTGCCGGCATATTCTCTTGAATTACGGAATGCCCTGAAACTTCTCCTTTTGTAGCGTATTTCTCCGTTCGTCCATTGTGATTTCCTCCGCTCGAACCAGCTTGTCAACGTGGAAATCAGCAAGCCGTTAAGAAGTATTATTCCGATAATCGCAATCATCACAGACCAAGGTCTTCCCATGGCGGTTGTCATGTGCTGGATTCCAGGATTTACGAAGTGATAGTACACATTCCAGAACAGAGAGTTGCTGTCGGCAAGATTTTCTGTAAACAAATCGGATGGTTTAATGACACATCCTTGGTAATGAATAGCATCACAAATTAGATTGTGAATCTCGAAAAGAGCGGCAATGACGAATGGCACCAAAATGACGAGCGTGATTATTTTCATGATGAAATGGCCTTTCACCAATATTCTATCCCGCTCAATGGGATGCCATAGGCAGATGTAAATATAACGCCCACAGATTAATCCTGCAATTGCTCCGATTGCGCATATCCAATACTGTGGTTCTGTCCTTGCAAGATAAATAGCTGCGATTAACATCGTCAAGCAAGCAGGTAATATAATTCTGTCGGCCTTGTCGATAACCGCAAATACTTTGGATATGATTGAATTAGGCTTGTTATGCATCTGGTTGACTTTGATAGAATAACTAATTGCTTGATTATTTTGACGATAGGTTGGGTTGCCCGCTGAGGTGCCACAGCGCTTTCAGTGTGGCCTCGACAGTGGCGCGGTCATATTCCTTTTCGCTTTCGGGAAGATCTTCGTAGCGGCAGATGCATGGATGAAACTTGTGCTTATCATCTCGTGTGGTTCCATACCGCCAACCCTCGGCGATGCGTTTGGCGGCCCAGACTTCATGGACATTCATTGCGATCGTTTCAACCTTTGACTGCATGTATTCTGGCAATATTACTTTGGAAAGATCAAGAGGATGAGGAATATACCCGTTTTTCCCCGCTCTTGTGGCATCACTATTTTCACTCATGAGTTTGTGCTCCCATGAGTTATTGGTGCTATTTTCGTTGCCGAGCAAATTGCCATTTGCAATTATGCTGGTAGGCTGTACCGTTTTATTGTTCATTGTGAGTTTACCTTGTTGGTTCTACAATGGTTTTCCATAGTTTAATTTCAATAGTTATAAACAAAATAGTGTAGGATTCCGGATCGCCGGTTCAACTGAGGGCTCTGACAAAGCCTGAATAAAGACAAGCGATACGGTACTCCACACCTGTATGAAATGAACGGGGGGCTATGCAAAATGTACACCAACCCTGTGTCAGTTCTGTGCGTGAAGAGAGTGTAGCTTTGTCCCTTTATTCCTTGTAAACTGTCAGATTCTCAGGTTGAGGACGGTGCGTCAACACTTTCGTATGTTAATGGGCCTATGTGGCCGTTGCGGTTAAATTCCGTTGGGGCGAATTTAGCCAGAAATATTCATTAATCAAATATTCTCGGGGTGTTTTTAGGTGTTTTTTTATTTGAATAATTCGTTTGTGGCTCACAACGTAAGAGCGGTGCGGTTAGTGGAAATGCCGATTTTGCGGACGAGAAAGTCGGAATTGCGGAATTGCGGAGTTGTTTGTCAGAAGGTTAGGTGTCCGTATCTGGCGCTTCGACAAGCTCAGCGACCAAACCCCGTACTATGTGGAGGGGTTTCAGGCTCAGCGACCTAACCCGTGCTTGGGGGCTTGGCTTTGAGTGATACGGCAACACATGAAAGAGCCTGGGAGGGTTTCTCCCTTGATTCAAATGAAATGTCAGATTTTCAGTTGAGGAGACGGGCTCTCCCAAGGCTCTAAGTGTCCGCCGCGACAAGAATGGCCGCGGAAGTTATGGGCGAATATATGCACTATTCGGCGAAAATCCAAATTCTTTTGGCAATGAATATGTTAGGAATATGTCAATTGGCTGAGTGATAGATTCGGCGTATTCTTTGACTCTATATTGAATAAAGAGGAAAAGAACTTCTATGAATATGAAAATATTCACTACCTTTGTGGCGTTCCGGTGCCGGATGAGATGAACCAACTCGTGCGGTAGAATAGAGACCTTGGAGGTGTGATAATATAATAACCAATTTAGAATCATGGGAATATTCAATTTTTTTAAAGGGAAGAAACAGGGGAATGATGAGAAGAGTGTCGCTTCTCGGGGAGACGTGGAGAAGGGAATGTCTCTGGCGGAGTGCGTGGAGCTGATGTTCAGGAATGCGGGGATTCGGCCGCACATTGACGGGAGCAAGTACTTGGCGGAAGTGCAGGCGAGGCATTGTGTGTTCACACCGGTGCTTGTGGTGGAGGGGAACAGACTGATCATCATGGTGCGGTTCCCGGCGCCGGTGCCGGAGCAGTTCGCATATTCGGTGAACTATGAGGTGGAAAGGATCAATGGGATGTATAGGAATGTGGAGGTGACTTTGAGTCATAATGATGACGGAGATTTTACGATATATTCAATGATCATCAAGGAATATGACAGCGTCTCCGCCGAGACGGCTGACAAGATCAGGATTCTGATGCTGTGTGCCGTGGATGCCATTGACGAGGATAATTTCAAGTCGCTGATGTGCTCGTTGATCGGTCACAGGGATTATTCTGAATTGGAGGCGCGGATGATAGAGGGGAGCACCGTCAGCGGTGAAGGAGATGTCCAGGGGCAGATTCCGGGAGGCTATGTCCCTCTTTTGAAAGAGTCCGGTGACATCAGCTGCCCTCGTTTTCTGGGTCGTTTGCTTGTCTATGCGACGGACATCATCGAGAAGAAGATTTCTAAGGAGGTCGCCAGTGATCTGCTGACGAGGCAGACTCCGTTCGATGAGATTGTCCAGCGGGCATACGACGTGGCTGATGAGAACGAGCGTGATTTGCTTCGGAAACTCCGCTATCTTGGAAAGGCCAAAGCTACGGATCACGATGATGACAATGATTTCATGATCGGGCGTCTTGAGGCTTTGGGCATGATCCAAGGCAACCCTTGGGCGTTGCTTTCGGGGGATGGCCTTGGCGGTCACTGAGGTCACTTGGCCACTTGGCCACTGTGGTCACTGAGCTTGCCGAAGTGACTGGATAAACGAGAAACGGTCGCTTCGGCAAGCTCAGTGACCAGTGTGGAATCAGCGCCGGATGTCGATCACGAACTTGCCGTCGAAATAGGGGGCGGAGAGCCATCGGGTGACGGGCCAGGTGGAGACGGAGCCTTTGCGGAGGCGCTCACGGGACATGAGGGCGCAGATCTCTTCGTTGATGTCGCCGCCTTTGAGGTAAAGGATTGATTGGGAATATTTTCCTTTCACCCAAGGATAAAAATCCGAGAGGGAGGCCACGGCACGGGAGACCACGAAGTCGAACCTTCCCGGAAGACTCTCTGCACGGGCGTTTACAATCTCCACATTGTCAAGGCCAAGCATATTCGCGATCTCTTTGGCAACAATGGTTTTCTTGCCGACCGAGTCGCAGAGGGTGAACCTCACGTCCGGGAACATCACGGCCAGCGGAATGCCGGGGAAGCCGCCGCCGGTGCCGAGGTCCAGAACCCTTAATCCGGCCTGCGAGGCTTTGGCTTCAATGGAATCTTCCTGGAACTGTGCGGTGAATGATTGAAGCGGAGCGGTGAACAATGAATATGTTTCCGGACGTTGCGAGCGGAGATATTCGGCTATGGCGAGTGAGTGGAGGACGTGGTGGTCGTACAGGCCGTCGATGTCCTTGCGGGAGATGACGTTGATCTTGGCGTTCCACTCACGGTACCCCTCTTCCATCAGACGGAAACGCTCCAGCGTCTCTTCGGTCACATCCGGGAACGAAGCTTTCAGGAAAGCCTCGAAATCGGCGAACGTCATCATATTCCTTCCTCCTCTTGCCGGCGGAGGTCATCGATCATCTGTTTGGCGCGGCGGATCCTGGTCTTGACCGTGTTGAGCTCCATGTCAAGGGCCTCCGCGATCTCGTTGTACTTCATTCCCTCAATGAGCCTCTTGCGGGCTATCTCCCGGTAGAGCTCCGGAAGCCGCTCGACGTATTTCTCATGCTCCTCCTCATTCTCGGTCTTGATCAAGGTGTTGAGCGCGTCTTCGGTCTGGTCAGGGATGACCTCCACCCCGGACGGTTTGCTCTCGTCGTCAAGGTAGACTATCTGGTTCTTGGGATGCACCCTCTGCTCCTGCTCCAGTGTGTCCAGGGCCGTGTTCTTGGCGATGGTGCAGAGCCAAGTCAGGAACCGGCTCTTGTACTGGTCGTAGGACTGGATCTGCCTGAAGGCTTTCTCGAAACTGCGGCTGCAGATGTCATCCGCGGCGTAGTCGTCGATGTTCTTGAAACGGGCCTTGATGTAAGACCTCAACTGTTCGATGTGGCGGTCCCAAAGGGCTGTGAACGCCAGACCGTTGCCTCTTTGCGCCAAGATGATCAGCTCATCAGTGGGCTTCAAGCCAGTTTTTCCCATAATTGCATTCTACTATTAGTGGTACTGAAAGTTTTACTACGTTCTCCATCCTGTCGATCACGATCTTCCTCAAGTCATCAATCTCCTCTGGAACGGCGTCGAACACAAGCTCGTCGTGGATCTGAAGGACCATCCTGCTCTTCATGCAGGCTTCTGTCATGGCCTTGTCAACCTCGATCATGGCCATCTTGATGATGTCGGCGGATGTGCCTTGGATCGGAGCGTTGACGGCGTTCCTTTCGGCGAGAGACCTCAGCGTTCCGTTCTTGGAATTGATGTCGGGAATGTACCGCCTTCTTCCGAAGATGGTCTCGACGTAACCGGTCTCTCGAGCGGCAGCCTTCGTGTCTTCGATGAACGAGAGGATCGACGGGAAACCGGCGAAGTAGTCGTCTATGATTTTCTGCGCCTCCTTGCGGCTGATCCGCAGCCTCTGGGCGAGGCCGAAGGCCGAGATGCCGTACATGATTCCGAAGTTGGCGGTCTTGGCTATGCGCCGCTGGTCGGCGGTGACCTGTCCGTGAGGGATTCCGAAGATCTTCTCCGCCGTGGCCGCATGGATGTCGACGCCCTGCTTGAAGGCGCTGATCAGATGCTGGTCGCAGCTAAGGTGAGCCATGATCCTCAGTTCGATCTGTGAATAGTCAGCCGAGAGGATCAGCCCGTCCGGAGCACTTGGCACGAACGCCTTGCGGATCTCCCGTCCTCTGTCCGAACGGATCGGGATGTTCTGGAGGTTCGGGTTCGAGGAACTCAGACGTCCTGTCGCCGTGAGGGCCTGGTTGAACGTCGTGTGGACCTTGCCATCGGAAGGGTCGATATATCCAGGGAACGGCTCT
>ERZ808266.222-NODE-222-length-22084-cov-5.424077_pt1 | contig 22084 bp, 39 predicted proteins | sample MGYA00521278_ERZ808266 | MGnify/ENA primary metagenome ERZ808266 (study PRJEB31516, sample SAMN03275591) | gut metagenome | biome: mammalia-associated habitat; material: feces | host: Papio cynocephalus | place: Kenya | collected 2012-08-02 ... | reverse complement strand
TTGTGTTTACAATCAGATATTTTTCTGGTCGATATGCATATTTGCTGTATAGACTAATGCCATCTGCAATGCATGCATTAAGTTGGGAATCAGTCAATTCCACTGATACTAGAGGATATCCTAATTTTGTAAGTATCCAGTTTTTAAGTTGCTCAATGGTTTTTATTCCAGGATTTAACCATGTAGAATTTGGATTTACATTTAAATCATCATTTTTGATGTCATGTCTTTTGATTGCATTTTTCATCTCATTTGTTATTTACTTTTTTGTTTTTTCTGTTGAAAACATATCCTGCATCTAAAAATTTTTGGAAATCTTCAGGTTTAACTAACTAAGTTATTGTTTTGTCTGTTTTCAGATGCATTTTTCTTTTTCCAAACATTGGATTTTTGTTTCCTGAATATTTTTCTGACAATTGCTTTTTGAGTTCAGCATTGTTTTCCCAGAATTTTTTGACAGTGTCACTTCGTCGTTGATTCAATATTTTTTGTTCTTCAGGTGATTTTTTTCTAGAATCTAAGATTTTTTGTCTTGTTGTCGGATTGTTCCAAAGTTCTTTTGAATGTTTTGAGCATTTTTGTGAAGTTATGTCTTTAAGATACTGTGGTCTATTTGCTTTTGTTTCAAGTTCTTTTTTCTTGTCTACAGCTTTTTGTTCTGGTGTTCTTTTCATATGAGACATATGGATTTTGAAACTATGTTGTTTAAGTTCTTCTTCTGTTTTTCCTTCTCTCCAGTCTTTGCCATACATTGGATTGTTTTTTCCTGATGAATGTTCTGAGCATTTTTTTGAAAATGCTTCTTTTTGTTCTTTTGTCCAATTTGCTATTGTTTTTTTAAATGAAATGACTCTGAGTTTCTAAGACTCTTCAGAAAGACTTCCATTGCTTCCACCTTCTTTTAAATTATAGCTCATTGAATTGTTGTATGTGCATGATGAAAGTGGAACAAGTTCTTTTTCTTTTTTGTTCATATCATTGAAATTGTCAAAATCATAAAGGATAGTTTTTTTGAAATTTTCAATTCCATATTTTTCATATGCTCTATGCAAATATGTTCCAGATCCTTTATAGTCATCAAATACATCATCAGTTTGATGTTGTCCAATATAGTGTTTTCCATTGATAGTATTTTCAATTTTGTAGATCAAATAATGCGTTTTCAAAGAAAAATCTACATTTTGAAGACCTTCTAATTGAAGAGCAAGTTTTTTGTGGTTTTGGTTTTTTGCCATAAAACTAGAACTTTGCTAATTATGAACTTAAATGTCTACACTTAGTTTTTGTATTTTATCAATCCAACTAGTTATATTATTTTCTAAAACGTCTATTTTAGATTTAAAATCTGTAAGTTGATTATAGTTGATTGCATCTGAATCTTCTGTAGCTGAGACAACATTCAATATTCTCTTGTCATGCATATCATTGATGTCTGATAAAAGATATATTGTATTTCGTATTGATAACTAATTTTCAGATTTTAGTTTTTCAAAATTATCTTTATCTAAATATGACAAACTAAGATTGTAGTAATTATTAATGTCATATGTCAAACCTGAAATGTGTTTGATGAAAATAAATATATCTTGTGGAATTTTAGTGTAATAGTCAAGTTTTGAATTATATAGTTTTTTATTTAAAATGATATTTTTATTTTTTGGATTTGATGTTGTTGTTTTGATTTGAACATTAAAAACTCGATTTGAAACTTTTGAAATGATTTTGCAATCATATCTATTATCTACATGGTTTAATGGTTTAAGAATTGACTCATTGAGATCATCTCTATAAAAATTGTCAAATAAATCATAAGTATTGATGAAATTGTGAAATGCAACTTCACCACATTTTCCTAAAAGATAGTTTTGGAAATTTTTGTTTTCTAATGACATTACATAACTGACAATATCATTGAACTGTGATTTTGAAATTTCTTGAAGCATTTTAAATTAAAAATTTACGAGACAAAATACACTTGATTATTCCACTTTACAAGAATTGCTTCTTGTTTAAATACAGTTTTCAAATCTTCTGCAATTTTAAATAATGTATTTTTCTCAACTCCAACAACATTAATACTGATAGATTTTTCATTGAAAGTTTTTCCATTTTGTCTTGTATATGTTCCAATAAGATACTTACCAATCGTCCACGTATAAACATTATGTTTTATGTTTTCTACGAATTTTATCAAGAATCTTTGATGAAAATACTCTATTTTTATATGTTTCATATATCTACATGATTTTATTCTTGAAACTATTTTTTGAAAGTTCAAGCGAATTGACATCTGTAGAAAACATAATTGTTCCATTGCCTGCTGAATTGAAAAGAAACTTTTCCTATTTGTCATTATCATCTATTTCATTAATAGCAGAAATGTCATTTCTGTCTGCAATAACATACATACATTTCTTACGAGATGGAACAATTTTAAATTTTCCTTCATTAGCTATGTTTTTCATAGCTTCTACAAGACTATCATCACCACCGACAATAAGTTTGAATTTGCTCATTTTGATTTTGAAATATATTTCATTAAAAGATAAAGATCATTAGGTTGAATCATTGAATAGCATTGACTACCTAAACATAATTTTTTGTCAAAATAACTTCTGAAAAAATAAAAACTAGGATCTATTTTCATTTTGTTTTCTTAGATGTTTTAACTATAAAATACATGCAGCTTCAACACACAGAATAAACTAAAACTAATTCAGATGACAAAGTATCTGGATTTAAATATGTTTCCAATGCATTTTTCAGTTTTTTGATATTATTTACTATCATTGATGATTCTTCTGAAGATTCTGATTCAGCTAGATATTTTGGATCTTTTCTGAAAGCGTATTCAGCATATAAAAATTGATTGTTATTAGCTAGAATATTTATCCATTCATTGTCTAGGATATCTTCAAAATCATCTGACCATTTTTTGTTAAGCAAATATCTACATGCTATCAATAACTTATAAGCGAATATGTCATCAATGACTTTATGTGTTGTACTAAGATCATATGGATTCAAATTGAATTCATCTTTGATGCATGTAAAAGTTGATGAAAATTCCCATGTCATTAATTCATCTAGATAGTTTTTGTCTTTATCTACATACAAAAAGTCAGATCTATCATAGTCAATTGAATCTGATTTAGCATGCTCAAATTGTTCTTCAATAGAAAATTGAGCATTGCATTTCATAATCTCTGGAATAATTTCACCCTGAGATTTATCCTTATCTGGAATATTTTTATTGTATCTAGATACAATCTTAGAAAATGCATCATCTGCGATTTTCAAGTCATATTTTCTAAATAATGTTATATATGATAACTGTGACATTTTGAATCCTCTTTTCAGTTAAATTATAACAAAAAACTTAAGATAAGTTAACTAAAATGTTTTTCATTTAACTTTTATGAATTTGCACTTCAACTGGTGAATCTTTGAAAATTATGTCAATATAGTCTTGAACTATATGTTTTTCATCATTGTCATCATATAATTCTATTGTAGTAATATTGTATGGAATATGAATAACCCAATTTTTATTTTGGATTTTATTCACATTTCTAGTCTAATGTTCAATTTTTTTCAATACTTTTATCAATGCATCAATATCAATTTTCTGTTTTTCATATGATGTGCCTAAAGATGCAAATGCACTGCAAACTATCAAATTTTTGCTAGCATTGAAAACATGAAATGTTCCTAAGATTTCTCGTTCATGTTTCTGAAACCATGAACAATATCCATGATAGTCAGTAAACCATTTAGGAAATTTTGAATTGATATTGTATGCAATATTTGATGTTATTTTTCCTGTACATGTAACTAAATGAACTATGACACTATTGTCAGTAAGATTATTGAACAAACGACTTTTTTCAATTAATGTAATCATATACTACAAACCTTTTTTGAATAAATAAATATAATTTAAATTGTACAAAATACAACAATATAACTCAAAATTTTAAAAAATTTTTTAACAAGAAATATGTCACACATTGATGTGTGACTAATATTTTCTATGCATTTTAAAATGTTTTAATTTTATCCTTTATTATAAAAAAGTATTTTATTGTTTTTGATATGGACTTTAATTGGTAAACCAAGATCATTGAATTCTTTAATTGAAACATCTACATCACAACCAGCAAGATTTACGCATTTAGATGTATTTTTATCAAGTTTGTCAATATCTTTCACTGGATATAATTCAATAAATTTAATCATATCTAGATTGATTACTTTAGTGCCATCTTTAATTGTAACTAATTTCATATATATTTAACCTTCTTTAAGATTTTCTTAAAATACAAAACATTTCTTTGCCATTCAATGATGGATTTGAATCTAAAACTGCAATTCCATTGAATTGATTCATTACATCTTTCATTAATTCTTTAGCTAAATCAATATTTTCTAATTCTCTTCTGTTTCTGAATCTCAATGAAATTTTGACTTTATCACCTGCATTCAAAAATTCAATAGCATGTTTAATCATTCTATTTTTGTCAGCAACATCTGTCGTCAAAGTCATTTGAACAGTCTTGATATCGACTGTATTTACTCTGGCTAATTTCTTTGCTGTCTTTTCCTTTTTCTTCATTTCATACATATACTTAGAATAGTCACCAAGCTTGCAATTACTGCAATTGTTAACTTTATCATATCCAATTTCAATCAAATCTTGTTTCAGATTTTCAGCATATGCAATTGCATCAGATGTTCTCATTATATCTAATGCTTTTCCATTTTCAATAATTCTGCAATATAGATTTTTGATACTGTAATTATGTCTGACAATCTTATCAGATGAATTCTTTGTTTTATTGAATTTATTATTATAATCGTACTTCATTATTTTCAATTTGAATTTTATCACAATTTAATTATAACAAAAAAATATTTAAAAGTTAACTAAAAAATCAATGTTTAAGACGATTTTTTATTTCCCTGTCTAAATACCATTTTGCTTTTTCTAGTTCTTGGATTTCATTGTCTTTATGTCCACATCTCAAAACATATTTCACTACATTTCCTAGACAAAAACCAAGATTAAATGCTTCTATTACATCTATAGCTTCTAGACCATTTTCAGATTGATAATGTTTTGGATGATTGACATTTGATTCAATATTTGATTTTGCATCTGATTTGTTCAAATCATGACCATCATTATAGTTTTTCTTTTGCATTTATTGTTTATTTTTTCCTTTTTTAAAATATTGTACAAATGCATTGAGCAATGTATGCAATTTGCAAAAAAATATGCCATGTTCAACATGGCATTTGAATTTCATAGTATTTCAACTATCACTTGAATATAGTTTGCTTCAAATCAAAATCACCAAGCTTTGTCTATTGAATGTTTTGATATGTGCTAAGATCTTCAGATTTGACAAGAATGTTCCATAAATCTTCATATGTGTAGTCACTTCTGAAATTTTTGACAAGTGTTTTTGTGAAAAAACCACCATTTGCCCAACCATAGCTTGAACTTGCATCTTCACATCCACTCCAACATAGCATGTTGACTTGCTTTGAAGAAGTTGACAATCCACGTTTGAGTGCAGAAGGAGGATTGAGCTTGAACATAGTCTAAGAATGGCAGCAGTCAAATATCAAAAATATTCTTCCTGAAGACTGTGAAATTATGTCCCATATGTCATCATCTCGAAGATAGTCATCATACAGACAAAGAAATTCATCAGTTCCATCTTCTTCTAGCTTTGATTTTTCATCATTGAAATTGTAGCTTCCACCATGTCCTGAATAGAAAATCACAGCTAGATCATTTGTCACGACATTCTTAAGTTCAGATATGACCTTGTCTTTTGTCGCAGCTTCATCTTGCAGCAAAACAATATTGTCAGTGTAGAACTTCAGCAAATTGAACATATTGTTTGAATCAATTATGCTTCCAGGACAATGTCCATATTTCTTTCCATTTTCAACACCAATCACTAAAGCTGATGTTTTAGGAGATTTCTCAACTGATTCATATGATATTTTGCTCCACCAATTGTTGTTTTGTGAATCTGGAGAAATTTTGCAACCACTTAGACATATAAGTGAACCTGCAACAATATTCAATAATTTTATCATTTTTGTTTTTCCTTTTTTAAGTTAAATTCATATATGAATTCTAGATTAATCCTAGAATTACTTTAATTTAAAATTAATAAATTTATTAACATATCTATAAAAATTTCTAAAATTAATCTAGAAATATCCTATTATTTAAAAAATAATTCTTTAAACAAATCAACTACATTTGACTCATAAGGATTTAAACCTATTTCACATATAATGTCTTTCATTAACATTTCCTTGCCATACTAACTTAAATCATGACATAATTCATAAGTATTTTCTAGATAGACCATTTTCAAAATTCCTCATTTTTGAATATATTTTACAAAAAAAAAATTGACGAGAAAGATGCTATATCTTCAACATGGCATAGAGTTCACAAAGTCATTTTCAGAAATTTTTCATCAATGAACCTGGATGTTTTTTCTAAAACATGTTGTTGTTTGTGAAAACAACATGTTTTTTGCAAGAAGCGACATAGAAACTACCTAGACAATAACTAGTTGTTTTTTTGTTGTTGCAGTTTTCAGATTTGATGTTCAGCAAACAATCTAAATATATCATCTAATTGTTTACTGCTGTAATTTTCCATGGAGACAAAAACTCAAAACTATATTTTCCATCATATTTAGATAATTCATCTATATCAAACAAGCATAAATTGTCGACAGATGTCAATCTGCAAGAAATCAAAAGAATATCATCATTGTGGTTTTTGAAATTCACATTTGAAAAATCATCAACATATTTGAATCCATTCAAAATGCATTGCATTATTTCTTCATTCAAAGTTTTAGAATTCTTGACAATGTCAAAATATGTATTTAGCAAATTCTATTCAATGACAAACATGCTCTAATTCAAATCCAATGAAAAACCATTCAAATCTAAACATTTGTCAGACAACTATTTTCCAGAATTTTCCATAATCAACAACAAAAATATACGTTCATAGAACAAAAAACCATATATATCTTCATATTTTCAAAAAATCAAACATCATCAAAGATATTTTCATCTGTCAACAATAAAGATGTCATCTAAAAACTTAGACTTGCAAACTATACAATATAAACTATGAAAGTTGATTTCTATAAATTCATTTGATGACAATATATATTATTCATTTTTAAAATCAATTTACAAACAACTGAAAATAGTTTTTAAATAAATGCATTTTTTTTTGCAGATAGAAATAAAAATTTCTGAATTTCATTTGACAAAAATATCTTAAAACAAAAACCAAAACATAAAATATTTTATATATAAAGTTTCAGATATTTTCATTGAAAACATATATCCATCAGAAAAATATAAATCAAATGAAAACAAAAACAATATAAAACAAATTGAATTTTCATAATATATGTATTTTTCTTAAAAGACAATAAACCTAGAAAAACCTAGAAAACAATCAACAATCTAGAAAATGTTTTGTTTGACTTTTATCTAAAAAATGATAATTGAAAATTATAATATTTCAAACATCTGAAAAATCAAACAAAACAATATATATTTATAAACAAATGTCAAAATATCATCTAGATGCAAGTTGCAACAACTAGATTCATCTATTCTAAAAACCACCAATGACATTTCAAACATATATTTTCAACATCATATATTTTTCTAGATATTATCTAGACATTGTCTAAATCAAACATATATCCTCTAAAACAGTTTTTCTCACTGTTTTTCTTTCGAATTTTTGATTCTTCTCAGAATCATCAGAGATCGAATCAGAAATGCTCCAAAACAAATTGCAAGAATCGACAAGATTCCACCAAATGCAGCAAACAAGATTTTGACAGTATTCACTTCCATGTTTTTCTTTCCTTTTTCTTTTTCAAGACAATTTTGATTTCAAATAATTTGAAGCAGCACTCATGTCCATTTTCGAACGATATTTCGCCAGGAGTTTCATGAATTGCCCAATGTTCTTTTTCACTGGATCAATCTTGGAATCAACGACAAGAGAATCGACAATCAGATGCATTTCATTTTCAGAAAGCATTTTTGGCAAATATCCTCGGAGAATTTTCAGTTCAGTCTCTTCTTTTTCAGCAAGATCCAGGCGATTTGCAGTTTTGAATTGAGAAATGCTGTCATTGTGCATTTTCACAGATTTCTGGATTGTTTTCAGACAAATTTCATCTGTGATCGGTTTTCCGGCATTTACTGTCTGGTTTTTGATTTCAGAAACAATTGTCCGAAGACAGTCTCTTTTGAGATAATCTCTGGAAATCATTGCTGATTTAATGTCATTTTGCAGTTCTTCGAATTTTGTCATGATTTTTCATGTCTTTCTTTTTGATTTGAAAATTTTCAGATTTCATTGTTTTTCCAGAACTGATTCAGAACATTCTGATTCAGAATTGTCTAATTTGAATCCAAAATAATATTTTCTGAAAACAGACAATGGACTATTTGAAATTGGAATGAATTTCAGACGTTGAATTCTGAATGAATAATTATTTCTGAATGCACTGGATGTAATTGAAAATGCACTGGATGTAATTGAATTTGAATTGTCTCCAGTCAAATCAAATGCTGCAGGTTCTGCTTTGTTTTCATCAAAATAGACATCGATATTATGAGAGTCTCTTCCTAAGATGAGATTTCGATCAAATAAACATGTGAAAGCATTGCTTTCGACTTTATTTTTGATTTTAAAATATTTCGGAAATATTTTCAAGTTGCAGCAAGCTGTGAACATGTCGTAAAAAGCGCACATGCAAATGTAATCAAAATCTTTTGGAAAATTTGAAATGTCAGATAACTTTAAGCAACGTGCAAACATTGCAGTACAGCAGTCAGCATTGAATTGTGTTGCAAGAATATCAGGGATATATATTAAATTCTGGCAATTTCTGAACATATTTTTATATGCGCATGTTGGAATTTTGTTTGCCGGCAAGATTTTAGGAGGTGTCAAGAGATTTATACATCCATTGAACATGTCTTGGTAGCATCTATATGACAAATATTTGCTTGGAAGAACAAGTTTGTCTGTATGTTTCAAAGCACTATTTTCTGAAAACAATCCTTGGAAACATCCAGGATCTAAACGTATATTTTCATCTGTGAAATTGGATGTCAACAATGAATTGATGTTTCCAGAAAGTTCTATAGAATGATCATACGTTATAGAATCATCGACATTGATGTTGTTTATGACATGTACATATGAATCATTTAATTTGAATACTGAATCATTTTTTGCGCAAATAGACAATGATTCTTTTGGTTTGAGTTTTATGTAGACATCTGTTATTCCAAATCTGATTTTGTGTTTGAATTCGATTAATGGATCTACAGAAACATTGTTTGAATCAAAGACATTGTAATTGTACAATGAATCTGTTGTGACGCCATTGATTTTTGTTGTCTGGTTGATGACAATTATGCAGACTCCAGATCCAATATTGGTGATTGTAAATGGTTGTTTATATGAATATTCATAATCTAGATATTTTTTGTCATCCATAATTAAATTATACGCATTTAGTGTTTATAAATGTTGAAATATTCATCTTGACAATACCATTCCATTGAATCAGATCCATCATTTTTCAATGCAAAGATATTTAGTTTTTTAATTCGGTTTTTGTTTGTGAATGCGATTTTTGTTTGTGGATTCAGATTTAGGTAGCCATTGTTTTGGTTGTATGAAAGATTGGCAAGACTGTCTAGTTTTATTGTTGGTTTTCTTTGTTCTGAAATTGGCAATGGAATTTTTTTGCAGATTTGCCATGGAGACAAAAGATCATGTTGTTTTTTGGATATATCTACGGAAATGGGATAAACTGATTTAAAAATAGAATCATTTAAATGGCATGGAATCAAGATTATTTTATCTATGTTGTCATTGAAATTAAACGTTTCTAGATCTATTTGGTCGAAATCATTTAAAGTACATTCCAAAATAGATTCTTCTAGAGAGTTTGTTTCATGCAATATATCTAGATATTTGTTGAATTGGTTTCTTTCAATGAGAAACAAATTCGAATTTAAATCTAGAGAGAATTGATCTTCAGAAAATCTATCTATGAATATTTTTTTCATTTTAGAATTTCATTCCATATTTTTCTAGAAATTGTTTTGATGGCTTTGTTGGATCCAAATCACCAATGATTCTATTTGCGCAAAATCTAAAAATTTCAAAATTTTCTGTTGTTTGGATTGTTTTAACATCATGTGAATGCAAATATTTAATAGATCTATCAGAAGAATCGATGAATGAAGGATAAATCAACAATTGATCGCTTGTTTCTGGATATGGATTGATGATATATTCAGAATTGTCAAATGAATAGATCCTCATATTGAATGAAGAACTGAATTTAATTGAAGAATCACAGACAATATCTGACAGATAGATATTCCAAGGTGTCAAGATTTCAATTTTTTTATATTCAGAATAGAATTTAGTTGGAATCAATAGATATTTGAATATATACGCATTTCCATAAACTGTAGAATTCTGAATGTCATTTATAAGATTATCATCAAATGGTCTTGCTTCAAATCCTTGCAATGAAAGTTCAAAAATTTCTTCTTGGATAGTTTTATTATCTTTAATGACTTTCAATATAGAATTAAGATCTTTTTTATCTGACAAAAACACCTCATTCAGATTCAATTCAAAATTATCAAATTTAACTTTCATTTCAGAAAATATTCAATGAATTTTTAAGAGCTTTGATTTTCTCTTGTCTTCTTTGTTCAAGTCGTTTGGCTTCATCTTTCCATTTCTTGCCGACAGTTTCTTCAAGTTGTTTCACTTTTTCATTGAATTTTTTTATAAGTTCAGAATAAAGAAGATTTTTTTCATCTTCAAGTTTCATATAAAGCTTATGCATTTCTTCTGCTGCAGATGTTTTAGTTAAAGAGTTATGATTAGATTTATAACCATAAAAATTGCAATCATTAATCAGTATACTGTATCTAAAATTTATTTTCTCAATTTCTTCATTGCAAAGACGTATAGCTTCAGCTTCTAATGGATCTCTTTGGACTCCACGCCATCTATTCAAAACATCTTCAGGATATTTCTTGTCGATTTTTTCTGTTTTTCTAAGAATATCATAAATGCAATAGATATCACCAATATAAACATCATTAGAAAGATTTATGTCACGATTATAAACAGAATTAGATATGCTATTTTTGTCAAAAACAATATCCTTGAAATTGTTTCGTTTCCATCTATCTTTATAGCTATAATTGCATGTTACAGCATAACGCTTAAACATCTTAGCCAACCAATTGAAAAATTTATCTTCATCAAATGCATTTAAATAGATTGTATTAGATCCAGGATATTTTACATTGATATGTGATTCACCATCAGATTCATGTATGATTTTGACATTTCTAGCATTTTTGACTTGTGTACGTCCACAATGTGAAATTAGCATATATCTATACAATATATTTAGCACTGCATTGAAATCATCGCTATAGATATGTGTATGAATTTCAGTAATCATTATATTTATCTCAATTAGTTGTTCAATTTACATATATATTATAACAAAAAAATTAGATAAAGTTAACTAAAATTTCTAGGAAAATGAATTGTTCCAGAATTGAACAGTCAATATAGATATATATAACTTTCAGAACTGTTTAACCCATGAAGCATTCATTGACTAATGTGTCCATATCCATAGACAAATATTTTTCTGAATTCAGACAATTTTATATCTGTTGTCAATTTGATATTTCCATTTTTGCTTTGCTGCAAAGCTCCGTATTCTATTTTTTCTGGATTAAAATATATTTGAATATTTTTGCAATTATTGTGTTTGACAAATGCTGAAAAAAACATATTGTCAAAGGCAAATTCATCTAGTTTATTTTTGACAGAAATATATTCAGGTAGTTTTTCAAGATTTTTGCATAATGCAAATGTACATTCAAATGCATGTTTTCTTATATAATTGATGTTTCTAGGAAAATTTGATATATCATGAAGACATGTACAGTAATTGAACATTTTTCTGCAGCTGAAATGTCCAAATCTTTTTGCTAGAATATCTGGAATAACATTGATGTTTTTGCATTCTTCAAACATTGAATCATATGCATACTGTGGAACAAACTCTGCTGGCAATGTTTTAGGTGTTGTCTGAAGATTTCTATTGTACAAAAACATTTCACGATAGCAGCTATCTGATAGTTTTGTGCTTGGAAGAAGCAATTCATCTGCATATATAACTGGAAATTCATTATATGCAAAAAGTCTAAGAAAGAAACCATATGGAACTTTTACATCAAGGTTTGTAAAATCAGATGTTATAAGAGAATTGATGTTTCCTGACAGTTTTATCAAAGTATTTACTCCAGCAGATCTACTGCCATTGTCATCACCAAATATTTGTTCTTTAGAAAATTTGATATTATAGATAACAACATCAAGATTTGTTGTTTTCTTCTTTATTTCTACAGATTCATTTGGTTTTAATTCAATTGAAAATTTATAACGAGTTTCATAATAATTAGTTCCTATTTGTGAATAATCATAATTATAGTTTATTGAACCATCTGGGTTTTTGATAATAAATGACACTAAATCTAAAAATGATTTGTTTTTATAGTTTACTATAGAAACATGAAAGTTGACATTGCATGTATGTTCTGTGTCAAGATTAGTGACAGTAAATGGTTGATTGAACAATATATTATATTTATCCATCATTTTAACTTGTCAAAAAAAGATCGGTTTTAAACCACCGATCTTAGTTTCACTTAAACTGTGAAATTTAATTTTAGGCATTAATCGCCTTAGAAAGTGCCTTCCGAAGACCACCAAGTGTATATGCACCAGAACGAATCATCGAACTGTCAGACACAGAAAACTTACGAGAACCATTCTTTGTTTCAGTTGCTGCCTTCTTAAGCGTCACTGTTCCAAAAAACTTATCATATGTTGACCGTCCAACTGTCAACTTATTGACACGTGACATAAACGACTTCATGATTTCATTTTGGATTTCTGTATTCATTTTATTATTTATCTTTCTTTTATTTTTCTTTATTGATTTGATTTACATATATATTATAACAAAAAATTTAGATAAAGTTAACTAAAATTTTTAATTAAAATACAAAATTCATAAAATACAATCTATTTCATTATAGTACCACCATTATATCCATTTCATTATAGTATCACCATTATATCCTTTTTTCCAAATCCACCATGCATATGCTACAGCAGAACCACCAGTGAAAATGCCATTTTTGCCACATTCATATCGTTTTGAAGCAATATAAACTGTTTTAGGTGGATTTTCTGAAAATAGCTTTCTTCTATTTTGACCTTCAGCAAATGTAAGTTTTAGAAACATTGCTACTTTATTGCCAGTTGGAATGATTGACAATGCTTTTTTAACAAATTCTTTTGCATATTTGTATGGAGGATTTGTTATAATGTCTCCATTCCAATCTGTGATATCATTACTTAAAAAATCTACATTTGCTTCACCATAACCTCTATTGATTAAGTCTTTAGATACAACATTATAACCATGGTTTTCTAGACATTTTGAAATATGTCCTGCACCACATGCTGGTTCTAGAATATTTTTGTCAAAATTTTCGTATTTTAATAGCTCTTCAACTGCATTAGGATCAGTTGCATAAAAATCATTTTCTTCTCTTTCATCTTTGCAATGATTTGAAGCTCCAATGATTTTAAATACACTTTCATTGTTTTTCATATTGTTTTAAAAAGGCAACCAAATGGTTGCCAACTTTTTTAATCCTTAAAAATCTTTGTGATTTTTTCTAAAGCATCAGAAACATCAGATAATGTCTTAATAACAGAATCAGATTTAGTATTCTTAGGTTTTTCCTTTTCTTCTTCTGAACCATCAGTCACTGGAACATCAATCCGATTGCTTGGCTTTTCAGCTTCAATAGGAATCTTCTTGTCATTTTGTTCAGGTGTTGATTTCACATATGGAATCACCTTATCTAACACTTCATTCATCTTTTCAAGTGTTTCATGAATTGAATACCGCCGCTTCTTTGGCTTGGCATTTGCCTTAGCTTCATTGTAAGCCTTCTTAGCACGTGCCTTGTCAATCTTAGCTTCAGCTTCAGATACATTTTCAATTTCAGAAAATGCATCAATATTCTTGATAAACTTGTTGAAGATACTTTCCTTAAGCTTGCCATTGACATCAAAATTAGAGAACATACGCTTTACAATAGCATAAAGCAATGCTACTTCCTTAGACTGAGCAGTTGGAACCTTGATAATTGAACCGTCAGAAAGAGTCTTATCTTCTAGAGCAATTGAATCATGCTTTGAATTCTTCACAACAATCTTAGATCCATCTGCAAAAAATACGATTGTAGTAAGAATTGGATTTGGTGTATTTTCATCAGATGTCCGATAAATAATTCGCCGAAGATGAGGAAATGTGCAATTGTTTTCTTCAAACTCCCTGAATGCAACATCAGCCTGATGTCTCTGTTCAAAATTTGAATCATTATTGACTGTGATATAACGTGTATACATTATTTATCTCTTTCTATTTGATTTAATTTACGTATATATTATAACATTTTGTTTGCAAAAAGTTAACTAAAAATTTTAGGCCATATTTTTTCTAGGCCTTGTATTTTATTCTGGCTTCACATATGGCTTAACTGCATTCTTTGTGTTTGCACCAGGTCGTGGAGTCTTTCGCTTGGAAGCATTCTTAGCTCGCCGAGTAAGTTCACGATCATATATATTGTTCTTTCCACCAGCTTTAACACTTGCTTGATGCAATGCTTCATTACTCCATCCCCAAATTGCAGGCTTTGTTCCTGGACCAATAAGTCCAGCAAAATACAAATCTTTAGAACTTCTATTCTTTAGATACTTCTGAAATAAACCTCTTACGTATTTCATATTTATAATTTTTCCTTTATGTTTAAAATTTCAAAAAATGTTCAATTATATATCCAATTGCTACAAATAAACCAATTCCACAAAACCACATTAAAACTTTTATAAATTTGATTTCATATCGTATGCAATATATTGCTTCTAGAAGTGCATTAAAAAATTCAGCATCTTCAATAGACAAAAATTGATGTTCAGAAATATTCTTTAGAAGAATATCTGGTCTCCATGTATAAAACCATGTACCAGCTATTTTTCTCATTTCAAGATATTCAATCAATTCAGGACTTATTGTTTTTGTAGATATATAACTATCTTTAGCTAATTTGTCATATATTATTGAAAGTTCTTGAAATGCTTTTGTATTTGATATAATCTTCTTCATGATATATTTTACTGTTTATCTGAAACTTCTTCATTGTTTAAAGCTTCTTTATTGACAGTTTTTTCAAGTTTAGCAATTTTAGTCTTATTGTTGAAATGAAAAATCTGTTGGCCTACCAATGCAATTAGTTTAGACTTATCTATAGTAATATCATCAAGTGTTACACCATTTGTGCTGACATAATCTGTGACAACATATTTTGCATTGTCATTATATGTTTTCTTTGTTGCTTTATATCCATTGACAATTTTCAGAAAATCATCCCAAGATACAATCTTCTTAAGCTTATTCTTATACCATGCTGCACCTTTTGCATTTGTATCATTGTTGTCATATGCAATAGATGAATATTTTGTTAAACCAGGAAAAGACCATGGCTTTACACGATTTTCATCTAGAAGCATTGTATTAGCTTCATTTTCTAGATCTGAAATTTTGTCAATTCTGCCACCATAGAAATATTCAGATTTATTTCTAGCATGACTTTCAGTATGAGCAAAAAACACTAATGTCAAGCAAGTATCATCATTCAACTTGCAACAAACACCCTTCATAAGGGAAACTTCATTTGAATCTTTATTTGCCATAATTTATACTTTTATATTTGTATTTTAACTTACGTCTTTTACATATATATTATAACAAAAAATCTATTAGAAGTTAACTAAAAAATCATCAAACTTCAAATTTATTTTCTGTAGATTTAGAAGCTTTGTTTTCTTCTAAAGAATTCTTAACTTTCTTAGTTTTTTTAGTCTTTTTAACAGTCATTTTATATTCATACTTTAGTTGTTTAATTTCACGTTTAACTGCTTTTAAATCCTTTTCAATTTCTTTCTTATAATCTTTAAGCTGTTGTAGTTTAATTTTAAACTTATCCATCTGATTTTTCCTTTATATCTATATTATAACAAAAAAATTGTAATAATTAACTAAAATTTTTGGAAGTGAGAAGTGGAAGTTGAACCACTATAAATAGATTTGCAGTCCACAATCTAACTGTTCGATCATCTCACTATATTTTAAACATATATATAATATATATATTATAACAAAAAATCTATTAGAAGTTAACTAAAAATTTCAATATATTGTTTTTTCATTGATTATTTTTTCAAATGTTTGACATCCAAGTAGACATCTACAAAGCGATAGTACTTGTTTAGCACATTCACTTGTTTCATTTTTCACAATTCTTGTGATTTCATATATGATTTCTTTTTCATCTCCAGTCAATTTCATAACATATTTCCTTTCATATTTAAATTGTACAAATTATTTAAAAAATTTTTAATAAAATTTTAACAATTCTTTTGAAAAAACATTATTTTTTTTGTAAATAATTTTAAATATTTTTAATGTACAATAAATTTACAATGGAAAATAATCAACACTCAGCTGAGTATCTAATGAAACGAATGATAATTAAATATATGCGATATATCAAAACAACATATGGAGAAGAAGGTTTAAGAAAATTACGAGCAGATGGTTGTTATTTTCCACCTAAAGTTGAAGTTTTGAAACGTGCACGATTAGCTAATCCAGATTTCAATGGTTGAATAGATATATTGAAATATTTCATCCGTTCATTTCTGGACAATTTCAAATATATTTAAATATGAAAAGTTATCCATATGGATAACTTAAGTGAATCACTTTTAGTTAAAAATATTCACTTTTCATTTTGTTCTGCATCTATAATCTGCTGATAACGTTCATCTAAAGATAGTTCTTTTGGCTGTTTATCATCTGAACTTGAACATGCACCAATAATCAATGCTAATCCAAAAAGAATACTAAAACACGTTGCAATGACTTTAAAAATATCTTCACTTGAAACATCTATGAAACATGAAATAATCCATGCGATAAACTTAAGTATTATTCCAATAATTCCAATGAAAAGCACTAAACCAATAATACCAACTATCATTTTGTATTTTCCTTATCAATAAGATTTTTTAAATTTTGCATCAAGTTTTGATGTATCAGATTGCTTAACGATTTTGTTTATGATTTTGCAATTTTTTATAACTTTAAATGAATTAGGTTGAATTTCTACAGTTTTTACACCTGTCAAAAATACTGTTTCTATTTGAACAACATATATTTCTGTTTCATTAGATGAATTTGTTATAACTAACGTTTTTGAGAAACCTTCATTAGTATATAAATCTTTAAGATTACATGCTTTAACTAAAACAAGTACTATAGATAAATATAGAAAAAATACTACAGCTATTACTGAAAATATTTGACTAGGTGTTTCAAAAATATTTTTTTTATAAAATGCTATTATTCCAAATATAATTGAAATTACAAATAAAATAAGACTTATTGAAAAAAATGTTAGTGACACGTTCATGTTCCTTTCTAGAAAACCCAGACAGTTGACTTATGCCAACTGTCTAGCAACAACCAGATTAAAGACTCTTAAGATAATTTTCAATATCTTGATTTGACATGTTTTCATTAGATGGAGTATCAAGCATAGTTTCAAGCTTGACGGATTCACGAAGTTCATCATCCTTTAACTTTTCGATAGACAATGTCACATCAGAATTTCCTACACCATTAATGTCTTCAACAATTGAATTGACTGCCTTTAGAGTATCTACACATTCCTTCTTAGATTCTAGAGATGCAATATTCATCTTACTCTTAGACATATTTGACTTGATTAGATTTAGCGACTGATTAAGCTTGGCAATTGCATTTGAATAAGCAATATTCATGTTATTGAAGTTTTCAATTTGAGCTAATGTCAATTCATACTGTTCTCGTGTCCGAGCAAATGCATGAGGATCTGATGTTCCAATCTCCTGGAGTTTGGACCTAAGAATATCAGCTTGCTGCACAGCATATGCTGCTCGACGATTTGCAACTGCCTGTTCTACCTTAAACTTCTGTAGAGATTCCATACAATCAACTTTCTTGTCGTGAAGTTCAATATATAGTTGCTTATAATTGTCAACAGTAAACTCTTCATTAAGCTTATCATCAACATTATGCTTTACCCTGTAATATGCACCCTTCACTCCTGGAAACAGGAATACAACTAATGCAATTACACCTACTATTATCGCGATTTTCTTTATCATTTTTATTTTTCCTTTTGTATTTTAATTATAATAAAAAATAGATATATTGTTAACTAATTTTTTAAAAAACTCTATATAGTTTTTCTGATGTAGCAAATACACTTGGTTTAGGACTTTCTACTTCATATACATTTTTTAATGTGAATAGTCTATTTCCCTTAATTGGCATACTAGCTAGACCACCAATACGTTTTTGGAATATATCTTTTGCTATATTAATATTCATAGCAGTTTTTGATTTTACAAAAAATACTCTAACAATGTCATTAACATTATATTTCTTTCCTTTCCAATCAACAAATGGTGTTACACAAACTTCAGTACATTGATCTTTAGATTTAAATATAATGCTAGACTGATTGTATTTTTGTCCTAATTCAATTGCTTTATTCAATGAAATATCATAAATCATTAAAATACGTTCATCTGATGTTATGATTTTATTTGTTTTTTCATCAGTTTCAGCCCATCTAGAAATAAATTCAGAAAATCTAAGTTTTAATTTGGTTTTGACAATCTGTTTAAGTTCAAACAAAAGACTACGATTTTCACGTTCAGATCCTTCACTTCTATATATAGAAATCATTGCAAGAGTTTTATTGTCTGACAAATGATTCATTAATCGAGTTGTTGAAATTTCATTAAGCATTTGATCAATCATCCCATGTCACAAGTGTAGCCAAAGCCTTAGCCAAAAATGATAGGCCTTCTTTAAGCTCATCTTTGAATAGTTCAATATTGTAATCTTCATCTGCATCATAATCTTCATCTTTGCATAGAAGATGTGCAAGAATTATTCCTAATGCATAACAAATATCATTTATCTGATAACAAATACTAGAATCATAATCAAACCATTCACAATGCCATCTCATCTTTTCTTCAACAGCTTCTAGATTATTGACAGCTTTTGCAATCTTGTTAGCGATTTTATCTTTGTTGTCGTTGAAAGAAAAGCTGCATAGATTGTAAGTTTCATTCAACTTATTCATTATAGAAATAAGTTCTTTTTGACACTGGTCTTTTCTTTCTCGATTTACAGCATCAAGACGTTCAATCTCTTTTTTATCAGTTATGTCATTTCGTTTCATTTCAATATTCCAAAAAATTTTAGGCCTCTTTTATAAGATTTATTCATCAATACAATAAATTTCTTTTCATTTTGTTTAATATTTTGTAGACCTTAATTTAAATATTTAATATACTTTAGTATTAACTTTTGAAATATTATAGGCATTCATTTAATATATCCTCATATTAAATTATAATATACAAAATTATACGCGCTTATTCAATAAGCGCGTATTTGCGTATGCATTATGCGCGATTCGCTTTTTTAATCCACTTTTTAGTTTTAATATCGAAAATCGCAATTGCAACAGTCGGATTAAATTTCGGATAAATATGTTTAAGCCTATATGCATTTTCATAAATTGTGCAATCTTCAGCTTTATATATTGCTAAAGCACAATCAGAAAGTTTTAGATTATAAAACTCAAGTGCCTGATTTAATTGCCGAATATTAGTTAATTTCCGAATTTTTGCCAGATCTTTAGTTAGTGCTTTTACATTAGTTAGCGTATCAGCGCCATCCAAATAATATGCTGCAGTGTGATTTATATAAAAACCATCTCTATATCGATCAAAATCTTTAGGTGTTTTATTTACGCAAATTATATTATAATTTTTTAGTTCCATATTATTATCTCCATTAGTTGTTCGATTTACATATATATTATAACAAAAATTCTAGATAAAGTTAACTAAAATGTTCTAGAAAAATGAACTGTTCAGGATTTAAACTGTCAATATAGATATATACCATTTCCAGAACCGTTTAATCCATGAAGGATTCATCTCAAAAACATACTAAAAAGGTTGCCATTATAGGCAACCAAAAAACTTTTAACTAATATGATAAGTTTTTTTAAAGTGTAAAAAGATTAATCTTATCTGGTTTAATTCCAAAATAATCTTTTACTTTATGTTTTTCAAAACCTCCATGAGAATATTCTGGGATATCTAACTTACGTTTACCAAGATCTTCTATATAATCTAGATTAGATACATAAGTTATTAAAGGCTTAATTTTATTTTTAAACAATTCATTAATCTTATTAGCGATTTTTTCATATTCATCTTCATTATTATCATCTATTTTCCAATCATAATCATAGAAAAATATCAGATGTTTTTCCAATTCATTTATAAAATTTTTAAGATCGTTTGTTATTAAAGTATAATTTGGTAAAAATTTTGTCAAATATTTAAGCAATTTACTTTTCAATGCTGTTAATTTATCATCTAAAAAGCTAATATCTTCTAATTGATATTTAAAAGCTTGTTCACATATTTTATTATGCAAGTTAATATACTTGACAAGTTGATCTATGAAGATTATAAACAACTGTTCAGTTTTTTCATCTTTAATAATTGATTTGTAATTCATAAAATATAAAAACTTTAATTAATATTAATATTTATTTACTCATTTCAATATTTATTGATGAGAAAAATGCCATGCCACGTCTTCAGTGTGGCATAGAGTTTACTCTTGAAATTTAATCAAAATCCAAGCAATGTCAATTGCAAACTAAGTTCAGTTCTTGTTTTACAATTAGGAAATTTTTCTAGTCTATCAATTGTTTGAGGTGAAAGCTTAGTATTTTCTTTATAATACTTTTTCAAATCAGTTTTTCTAAGTTCATTTTTAATGAAATCAAATTCATAGATAAATCGATTTACAACTTTAGCAGTTAGTTTGTCAGTATCTGAAATTATCGACATGATAAGTGTATCATCAACGTAAATCATATGCATATGATAAATAACTGTAGTAATAACATATTTACATGGCTTAACTTTATATATAGCTGTATTTCCTAGATATGCCAAAATTTGCTTAAGCAAATCAATTTTATCATTAGTTTTCATATAAAATTCTATATATAAATGCCACAAATTTGTGGCACAATGCTTATTTAACAATCATATAATCTTTAAGATTAAAATAATGATTATATTTTTTGAACAACTGTGTATTAATCGAATTAAACAAATCATTTTTATCCAAAACATAATTCAAATTAATTTCCACAAGTTCATTTGAATCAGCTGCAATTCTGAAATCCGAAAAATTTTTTTTCCAAACAATTTCAATAGTAGTTTTCATATTAGTTATCTCCGTTAGTTGTTCGATTTACATATATATATATATTATAACAAAAAAGCTTGTATAAGTTAACTAAAATGTTCTAAGAAAATGAATTGTCCAGGATTTAAACCGTCAATATAGATATATACTATTTCCAGAACCGTTTAATCCATGAAGGATTCATCTCAAAAAACTATAAAAAGGTTATCCTTAAAGATAACCTTAAATTATTTAAAATCAAAATTCCTTATAGACTCGATGAAAAATATTTTTAGTCTTTAACTTAGAAGAAATAATTTCAGCATCAACTTCACTAAAATTTTTAGCTTTAGCAGGATCTGATGTTGTTTCAAACTTAAGTTCATAATCACTATCAACAGTGATATTGCTTAAGAAACCAGTATTGTCTAGACCATTCACAATATATATTTCCA
>ERZ808266.221-NODE-221-length-22145-cov-4.884246_pt1 | contig 22145 bp, 14 predicted proteins | sample MGYA00521278_ERZ808266 | MGnify/ENA primary metagenome ERZ808266 (study PRJEB31516, sample SAMN03275591) | gut metagenome | biome: mammalia-associated habitat; material: feces | host: Papio cynocephalus | place: Kenya | collected 2012-08-02 ... | reverse complement strand
GCCTGTAGCTAGCGTTCATCCTGAGCCAGGATCAAACTCTCCATTGTAAAATATCTTTTTACTTCGTTGCTTCCGAAGAAACAACTCGGTTTGTTTATGTCTGTACTTAGGACGAATATCCTTTTTTTGTTTCAAACCATATATTATAAATAATGTATAGCCGATTTATTGAAGCTTAGTAAACCTGAATTGTCAATTTCTTGACGGTTCGTTTCTTTTACCCAGTCAACTTTCTTATTTCTAAGAAGTTAACCGCTTCTTGTACTACTTGTCTGTTTATGTAAAATCTTTCAAAGAACTCTTTCTTTATATTTGCTAAGAGAAGTGATTTCTCAAAAGCGAGTGCAAAAGTACTACTATTTTCCGAAACTGCCAAATATTTCAAGAAAAAAGTTGCATATTTTAACAGTATTAAACATTTTATCTTTATAAATTCTATATTACACCTTAATATATTATATAAGAATGCTCCCCAACATTGCATGTTATTTTTAGCTGCATTAATGGAATCAGGAAAAGTCATACCACGTATTGCCCAACTCTGCCCGAGGCGCTGGGCATTTTTGCCCAAGGGCAGGAGGAGATTTACCCAAGGTCGATGGGCAAAAGCACCCATGGCCTCGGGCAAATTTGCTCGACATATCGGTGAATTTTGCTTTTGGGTTGAATAAAGTTGACCAAAGCGTTGGTTTCTTATAAAAAAATGCTTGTTGTGACACCACAAAAAGGCAAAAAAAGAGAAAATAGAGGTGAAGCGTGACACCAGATGACAGCAGGTGACAGCAAAAAAGCATCTGCTGTCACGCCTTAACTATCTGAATATAAAATACATAAGTCTAGGCGTGACAGCAGTGACACCAAATTTTAAAAAAAACTTGTATATACACGTATATAAATAAGTCTCGATCCGTCAAGTAAGGATTGCAAAATACCACATAGGAAGGCTAGAAATAGCAGAAAGATGAAAATGTTATGGAATAATTGTTAATAAAACGCCGAGTTAATCGTCTATTTCAATAAATGGCATTATCTTTGCGGTTAAATTCTCATTATGGGAATTACAAACTAAAAAGAAAAATAGATTATGACAGAAAAGGAAATGTACAATCTGATAAATAATCAGAATGATTGGCAGCAGGGCAATGGCTTTGCTATCAACGAAAAGGAACGTGGAATCAGCGGTGTATTCTCCGCACTGATGCGCAAGGTTTATACTTGGATGACCTTGGCTCTCGTCATCACTGGCGTAACAGCCTTCGGCGTGGCAGCCAGCCCTACCCTCTTCATGAGCCTCCACAAGATGATGTGGGGATTGGTCATCGCCGAACTCGTCTTGGTATTTGCCATCAGTGGTGCCATCAATCGCTTGTCGCTGGGCACAGCTACATTGATGTTCATCGGCTACTCGATACTGAACGGAGCCATGCTCTCCAGCATCTTCTATGTGTATAACCCGATGGTCATCGCCAAGGTATTCTTCATTACGGCTGGCACTTTCGGCGTGACAGCATTCTATGGCTACACTACCAAGAAGGACCTGACCTCGATAGGCAAGATTCTCTTTATGGCTCTGATTGGTTTGATTATCGCCACGGTGGTGAACATGTTCCTAAAGAGCCCTGGGTTCGACTACATCTTGAGTTATGTGGGCGTAGCCATCTTCACAGGATTGACCGCATGGGATTCACAGAAGATTAAGCAAATGCTCCAGACTCAGTACGATATGAGCGAGGGTGCCCAGAAGTTGGCTTTGCTCGGTGCATTGACACTGTATCTCGACTTCATCAACCTCTTCCTCTACTTGCTCCGCATCTTCGGTGGAAACAACAAAGACTAAGAAAGGATGAGACGATAAGTCAAAACTTAGAACATTCTTAAAAACAGATAAAGGTTGGCTTGCCCTTCACGGGTTAGCCAACCTTTTTTTGATATGTTCTATCAAAAGCAAATGATAAGTAAACCTAATCTAGAAAATTCTATTATGAATATCATAAAGCAACTTACTTCTCAGAGATGGCCTGGTTGCGAATCTCGAAGTAATGCTGAATATTATCCCCATTTGGATTCCACAATTGATAAACAAATTTAGCGATACTAAACTCTTTAACTGTAGCAGGTACATCCTGGATTACGAAAGTAGTCTTGACAGGTACTCCTACAGGAATGGTTACCCGTTGACTGTTCGACCAATAAGTATTAGCTAACTTACTGGCATCTATATCCTGCTTGTATGTCTCACCATCAGAGTCATAGATGGCAGTTTGATAATCCAGCGGATAAAATTTGATTTCCTTCCCACTATTGTTCATCACCGTCGCCGTAATCATCACCTTATTGCCCATTCGGACACATTTACGAAGATTGAACGACATATCAGGGTTTGAGCAAACCACATTATCGGCGTTCGTGTTCTTCGCCAACACAATATTTTGGGTTGGAATAAGCCAATCATAATCTCCTCCATTTTCACTCATCCGCACATTGAGTTTACAACCATTGATAACAGCTACATCACGAGACACATTCTCCACTCTAATGGTCACCTTCACAGGCACACCCACAGGAATAGCGTCCGTGGTAAGTCCGAAACTACTATATTCTTTGCCTCCTAAAATGAGATACACTTTGTGTTGCGCATTATTACTATCATAAGCCTTGGTGTCTTGCAATCGGAGCTTTTCTTCCTTTCCTGTGTTATTAGTAATCACAGCCTTGATGACAGCATCATTACCACTAATGGTGCAACCTGTATATTTTACCGTAAAACCAGGAATCATCGTGCCAGAATCAGTGCTGGTCGATGTTTTCTTTGTATCATTTACTTTCTCCGCGACGGCAAGTCCCAACTTTCTCGCCCATTTTTGAGCGCTAACGGTCTGCAAACCCAAAGTTGCAAACAGCATAACGAAAAGGATTAGTTTCTTCATAATCGGTATTTATTAAAATTGTTAATATATATATGTATGATAGATTATCACAAGCAAAGACACTATCCAACATCAGTTCAACTTGATGTTTTCCCATGCGGAAGCCATATCACCAGATGCCGCGACAGAGGGCGTCTGGCTTTTCTCGTTCACAACAATCGACTTCTGAGCCACATTTCTCTTTACATATTCGAAGAGTTCGCCATAAGTCGTTTTACCCTTGCTTTCTTGCAATTTCTTCAAGAGGAAATAGGTGAAGAGTCCATGCTTCTTTTCCTTATAGGGATAAGCCGTCTCGCTGCCTTGCGCCGCAGTTAGAACCAGCATATTTCCCTTCGGAGCCTCAGCCTTGACCTTGAGCGCCACACCACGGGCAGAAGCCAGCATGCCGTCACCACGTTTTGTTCCACTGAAACAAGCATCCATCAGCACCGTCACACTAGCGGCATTCAGTGCATTCAGTTCAGCATACAGTTTGCTGATACTATATCCCGTGGCAGGAATATTGCTCTTGCCATCGATAGGGAGGAGATAGGCAGAGCCATTGCTCTCATCAGGCACACCATGACCAGCATAATAGAAGATAAACTTTGCCTCGGTGCCATAGGCATGAGCGATGTTTTGCATCCAGTTGATTTCCGCCAAGATATTGTTGAGAGTAGCATCCCTACGAACATGAACATTACTTTCGGGCAATCCCAACAACTTGGTGCAATACTGGCTGAATGCCACCCCATCATTGATGGCGAAATCCACATTCACCTCCTCCTGATAATTCTCGTTGGCAATAATGACAGCGAAGGTTTTGTCTCGAACAATCTTAGTGGTAGGAATTTCGAGATCCACATCAGAATCCAAATAGTCTGCAACGACATTCGTTAGTTTTTGCTTTGCTCTAGCGCTGCCCCATGTTCCCTCACCTTGGTCTCTTACAAACTCTCGTGCGCTAGTGGAATCAGTTCTCATCACCTTGATGTGACCCTTCTTTCCCACAGATATTCTCTGCGAGTGACAAGGTAGCACCCCAAGAAAAAATACTGCAACAAACGCCAAAAAGATATTCAGTAATTTCATACTTTACATTTTTAACAATCACCAATCCTTAGAGAAGTCTTCCGAAGGTTCGGCAAGCAAAGCCTCCTTCATCACATCCAAGATGGAATTCTGGAAAGCAGAAGCCATGACAAAAGCCTTGCTAGAAGCTTTCTTGTGGCTATCCTTCTGTACGAAAGGATAACAACTACTGATGCTCCACACCTCATCATCACCATCATCCTTTGTACTAGACGAAGAACTAGAAGTTGACGATGAGCTTGAACTTGATGAGGAACTAGAACTTGATGAAGAGCCAGAAGACGATGAGGAACTAGAAGATGATGAGGAAGAGTCCTTCTTGTCGCTATCACTACTAGATGCCACAACAGCTGCGGTTGCAACCAAAGCAGCTGCCATAAATAGGCTTGTCGCTCCTCCACCCGAAGTAACGGTCACCTCATAGCTATCCATATAGACAGAGATGCGAGCCCTTTCCTCCTTCACATCCACTCGGATAAATGGCATCATATCCACTTGGTAATGATTCACACCAGCATTCTGCTTGGCGATGTTCTCGATATAAGCCTGAGCGACGATGAGTCCTTCTTCTGGATTCTGCTCTCTGATAACTCCATGGGTATCCTTACTACTGAAAGCATTCGTAAACCAATCCATCGCCTTCTTGTAGATTTGTTCCTTCGACTGACCAGGACATTCTATCACCTCTTGGTAATTCAAGCGGTTTTTGCTGTCAAGCGCAACTTCTTGACTCAGGTTTTCCGCAGCCTTGGTCCACTTATCGCCATACTTTTCTTTGGCGTACTTCTCAATTTGGTCGGCTGTAAAAACAGTCTGTGCATTTGCCACAAAGGCAAATAGGAGACCAGCAAATGTCGTTAAGATTTTCTTCATACCTTTATTCTTTTATTAATAGGTTTACAATACCACTATCGTCTGTGATGCTGCAAAAGTAGTATTTTTGTCGAAAAGGCAGGATTCAAATCATAAAAAGATGAAATCATAACGTAAAAAAATGACGTGTCATTCCGTAAAACGACACGTCAATTCGTACAAAATCCTCATTATCAAGGCCTATTCACCATTATACATCACGAATTTGAATTGTTGCGAAAAACATTAGGGGTACAATGATGCAAACTTTCGAAGACCCTTCTGAAAGTGGAAAGCGAATTGAAACCCGACTTTTCCGCTATCTCCACCAAAGAATCCTGAGTGGTCAACAAGAGATTCTCCGCATACTTGATTCGGAGATTATTCACATAATCATAAAATGTAAAACCATTCTCCTGGTTAAAGAATCTACTGAGATAAGTACGATTCGTGCCTACCAAACGTGCCACATCCGACAATTTAAGCCTTGGATTAAGGAACAGTTTTTCCTCAATGAACAATTTGTTAACCATCTTGGAGATTTCTCCCTCCAACACGGGAGCATCATGTTCTTCACAACCAGACGGACTAGCAGCATCCTGCAACTCATCCATCACAGACTCATGGCGATACAAGAAGTAGCTCACCACCATCCACGCTATCAACGAGCACATCATATACAGATTATCGATATTAGCATCAAACATATAGCAACTTATCGACCACACCACTAGTATGACAAAGAAACTGCTCAATATGCCTCTGAGCCAATGCAGATTGATGTTCTCCTGATAAGAAAACCGCTCCTTGAGCTGACGCTGATAACGAGCTATCAAGAAGAACATCAACACATAGGTAGCAGTGCCATAAAGAGCGCCCAAGCCAGCAAGAACATCAAACCAAAAAATCTTACGAGTAAAAGCATACAGGATCAGAGGCAATAAAAATACCGCCTCATGCATAATGCCCTTTCGCCAAGTTAGCCATCCTGGCTTCACCAACTCCATCAAGACGAATGTATAGAAAGGAATGATTACCATATCTATTGCATTCATCAGATACCATACGTTGGAATGTGCGCCAATGCCATCTACGAATAGAAACAAGTCTTTCAGGCACTCCATATCCAATATCGCCATCAGACAAGTGATGAGTCGGGACAGCTTCTCGTTGTTCTTCCGATAAAACATCCAAACCATCATCGAATAGAACATCACGCACAATCCATATATAAAGAAAGTAATATGCTCCGTCATTTCTTCATCTGGAAATTAAGTTTACCGCCATTCAAAATGTCCGTATGAGATAGCTTGTAACCATCTAACGGCTTATCGTTCAAGCTCATCTTTTGTATATAGAAAGCATCTTTTGATACGCCGTCTGCCGTCAAGACAAACTTCTTGCCATTCTCCAAATTCAGCGTCACCTTGTCGAAACTTGGGGTACCTATATAATAATAAGGTGTACCAGGACAGACAGGGTAAAAGCCGATAGCGGAAAAGACATACCAAGCCGACATCTGCCCCGCATCATCATTGCCCGACAATCCACCTGGAGTATCATTATACTCGGTCTGCAAGATATGATGCACTCGCTCTTGTGTCTTCTCGGGTGCCCCAGCCACATCATAGAGATAAGCCACCTGATGGCAAGGCTCGTTACCATGCCAATACCATCCATTGTCAAACATCTTGTCTAAACGAGAGATAACTTTCTCATTCCGTTCTATCTTTTCTCCCTCTTTCAGACGTCTCTTCTCTTCCTTGTCTATCAGTTTTTCCGATTTGTCCATCGGTTTGCTATTGCGTATCACCTCGAACAAACCCTCTGGATTCTGCGGTACATACCAAGTATAGTGGCAGGTAGCCCCCTCGGTGATGTAGCTCTTGCGATGCACCAAGTCCTCGTTGCCTTCCCACTTACCATCCTCGTGTCGGCCGTCAGCCCATCCAGTAATAGGGTTAATGACATTACGCCAATTCTCTGAGCGACGCATCAGCTCATCATAGTCCTCTTGATACTTCTTAGTTTGCGCCTCATCCTTGCAAGATGCGAGCAACGCCTTCGCCATCTGAGCCACAGCATAGTCATCGTATGCATATTCCAAGGTACGAGAGGTCTGCTCATTGGTATGGAAAGCCTCCTCCACCATATCCTCCAACGGGATGTAACCATTGTCGATATACGACTTGATGGCCCTCCTTCCCTTGCCGTCTTGATAATCCTTAAAGACGTATGGGGTGGAGAAAGCATTCATGCGCATTCCCTCGTAAGCCTTCTCTGCATCAAAGTTGCGTATTCCCTTGACATAGGCATCGGCAAGAGCGGCACTGGCATGGTCGCCAATCATCGCCGCCGTATAACTGTTCCAACAAGGGAAGATAGGCATCCATCCTCCCTCCTTGTACATCTGCACCAAAGACTGCATCATCTCCCCCGACATCTTCGGGGTGATAAGACTGTAGAGAGGCAACTCGGCACGATAGATATCCCACATCGAGAAATCGCCATATTTCTTGAGGGCAGAGTAAGCAGGAACGGCATATCCCTTGGCACGAAGCGAGGTATTGCCCAACTTCGGGGTTCCCGTGGAAAACTCAGGATAATCGCCATCGACATCGCTCATCTCGTGAGGAAGGAACGAGGCACGATAAAGGGCACCATAGAATTGGTTCACCTTCTTGATGTCCCGACTCTCCACGTCAATGGTATGCAAACGGTCAACCCATAGTCCAGAGGCATACTCCATCATACTGTTGAAGTCCAGTCCCCCATACATATAATTCTCTCCATTGAGATTGGCAAGAGCATTCTCTCTACTGGTAAAAGACGTTCCCGACATCCACTCTTTCGGCTCACCAGCCTTAGCACGAAAAGTGAGCCAAGCACCAATACGTGGTTTACCTTGCATCTTCAAGCCACGAAGTATCTTGTTTTCTCCTTCAAAGACACCATAATCTACCAAGTCCTTGGGGTCATAAGCCAACACGAAATGCCCGCTGAAACCTGCAGGCTTTCCCCATCCCTGGTAGATACGATGCACAGGATTATAGCCATAGACCACATGATTGATGGTGTCAATCTCGATGTATCCCTGCCCCTCGTCGCTGTTCGGATTAATGACCAAATGCACCAACTCATCCTTGTCGGGAGTGACACGAAGGATGGCAGTATGGCTCAAGGCTGTCAGCTCCGCCTTGAGATGTTCATCCTTGAGATTCACCGCATAATAATGAGGATGAGAGACCTCATCTGCATGGCTAAACGGCGTAGCACGCTGCTCGGGCTGCAAACGAAGTTTACCGCCTAGAGCTGCCACCGTGAAGGAGCCATAATCCTGTGTACATCCTCCCACTAGCCAATGGCTGCAACGGAAACCTTGTAGCTGAGTATCCCTATAATAATAAGGTGCAATGCACTTCTGCTCTGTATCTTGTGTCTGCGGGGTCCAGAAATTCTGTCCGTTTGGTACGAGCACGGCAGGAAGAGTCTGTCCGTGCTCCTCGCTTCCCTTGCCAAACATACCTGCGGTCTGGGTGTTAGCTTGCGCCGTACCCACCATCGTATTGATGGCGTTGAGCTGGCGGATATGCTCCAAGTTGTGGATGCGCTCATGCATTTCCTGTTTCCAACTGTTCCAAGAATAGTAGCGAGTGCCATAGATTACCTGCCCCACAGGCGAGATCTTGATGTCACGCTCATTGAGCATAAACTTCACCAACACACTATCCTGCGGATTCTTATAAAATATCATCTGTAGATTAGCTGCCATCGGAACCACACGATCCATCTTATCCACCTCGTCGCCCAACACGACAGATGCCTCCTCTTCCCTGGCTCCAGCAGGAGGCAAAGTAACATCAAAGAGAAGAGACAAGAGCCGATAAAGCGCCGTATCGTGACCAAAGCGCAAAGTAGCCGAAGACTTTTCCGAAGCCAATGCTGCATCAGCCTCAGCCTCTATGTTCTGCCAAAGCGAGATGGCACATCGGGCAGGTATCTCCTCATTGGTAGCCTCGCTTCCATTATTGATGGTCATCCTGCGGTTGTTGGCTTCATAGAAGGCACGGAACTCATCATCTGTAAAGAGTGCATTCAACCCGTCCTCTATATCCTGCGGATAAGAAGGGAAATTCAAACCCACATCTTGGATAGACGAAGTTACTGCTTGCATCTCCCCCATCAACTTCAGCGGTTCATCCACCTTACGGATGTCCTTGAAGAGTTGACGCAGAAATCTATCTGGCGACACCTGCGCCACGACATTCGTTCGTTTCTCCAAAGCCTTGATTTCGGGCGACACGTATGCTATCCAAGCCATATCGGCGGAATCGGTCTTCACATCCATGTTCAAACTTGGCTGGAGCAAACGAAGCTCCGACGTAAAAGCTTGCATACTCTTGGCACATCTATCCACTACGCTGGAGCGTGCTTTCACATGATTGCCAGTCGCAAAGATTTGTGGATAATGCTGGTACATACGGAGAGCAATGCCTTGATGCTGGAGCGCACCAAGTTTGGAGAGCTTTCCACCATTGCCCATGGCGTTATCCACCACTCGCTTTAAGAGAGCCTTCACCTTCAAGCCGAGAGGAGTGAGATTGCTCTCATCCTCGAAATGCTGATAAATCCAAGTATAACGATTGTCGTGAGGCATCCATCGAGAGCCATGACGACCGTAATGACTGATATAAAAAGGAGTAAAGCCAGCTGGAAGCTGATTCAAGGAATCCGCGAGCCAAGCAGTAGCCTTTCCGAATGTTCCAGTCTTTACCTCAGGACCATTCGGATAAGCATAATATACGCCACCCAACTGTTGGCGTGTCTGGGCTTGCATTCCCAAGGAGCAAGCCAACGCTATATATAATACTATTTCTTTTCTAATCATACTAAATTATCAAACGAAGTTTTATCCGCTTTATTGTCATAGGCGATACCAGTTTACCTCCACTCTAGTTTCCAATCTATCCCCAAGGGATTGTTCTCCATCCGTAGAACCCAGGGGAGAATTCGGTTGGTAGCAATCTGCATCATCGTGCCATCCTGCTCTGCCTTCACAGTAACACTCTCGGCATCTCGTGAGATTTGCTTCCATTGGATTCCATTATAGACAAAAGAGCCGGTATCTAAAAGTTGGCGCAAAGCCTTTCTGGAAATAAACAAGAAGGTTCCGTCGCTATTACCATTGTTGCCTTTCTTGTCGCATACATAGAGGTTCTTACCTTTCTGTGGACTGTCCCAACAGAACCCATCAGCCTCATCCACCATCTTTCGAGGTATCAGATAGACCGACTGATTGCACTTCAAGAGCAAAGTATCGGGATTACTGACAGAATCCACACCCACTTCCCAATTGCGATATTGACGGTTGAGAACAAAGTGAGATACACACTCCGTAGGAACAGTTTTCAAATAGTTATCCACAGTATGTGAAAAAGTTGTGGATTTCTCTTTCTTCTTATCTTTCAGAGCATTTACGCCCTTATCAACAGGATTATCCGCTACATAACAAAATGGAAGAACAAGTTTTCCACCACTTATCAACATATCGTGGGTTATAAACTTTCGTTTCCACTTATCGTCAAAATTCTTATTCTCTCTTTCTGCAATCCGCCTTTTATATGCCTCCTCTTCCGACTCTCTAACTACCCTTAGTTTCTTTCCATTCGAGAGATGAACAGTGTATTCAGGGAACATAGGCATACCTACAATATACAGGTTCTGACCCGCCACGGGATAGAGTCCCAACATATTGAAGACAAGCCAAGACGACATGGCTCCACTGTCATCATTGCCGGGCAATCCATCAGGTGTGTCGTCATAATGATTATTCACAATCTGATAGATACGATTCACGCTTCTTTGCGGACAATCAGCCCAATGGTAAAGATACGGCGTCATAAAACTCGGTTCATTCGCCACATTATAATGACCATTGGCAAAGAAAGTATCGAGCCGCTTGACGAAAGCCTCCTTGCCACCACAAGCCACTATCAATCCCGGCACATCATGCGGAATGCTCAAGCTATACTCAGCAGAGAGAGCCTCATAAAAAAAGGTGCTCCACCAAGGAAGATACCACGGAGCCACCTTGGTATCGGGGCGATAGGGAATCATCGGATGATAGACCTTCGACTTGCCCCAAGGCACGGAGTCGAGCCACCTTCCATCCTTATCACGAGGCATAATAAAGCCCTTCATCCCCTGCCACTCATAGTCGCTGCGCCACAGGTTGCGCCAGTTATCCGAGCGCTTCATATATTTTTCGTAGAGATCTAGATGATTCAAACCTTTCGCGACTTGGGCGATGCACCAATCATCATAACTATACTCCACAGTTCGATTGCCAGCCCTGTCGATGCCGTATGGAATATAACCTAGTGAATTATATTCCAGCAATCCACCCCTACCATGCTTCTCAGTAGGTATGCTGCCATAATAGCCATCACTGTCGGTAGGCGGAACTTCCGCATCCTTCAGCATCGCCTGCAATGCGAGTTCGTAATCTATGCCCTTCAGCTTCTTGGCAAAGGCATCGGCAATCACTATCTCTGCATTGCTTCCGCCTTGTGTCCTACCGTTCCAATTACCGCTTCGGGCATCGGGCATATAGCCATCGTGCTTGTAGATATTCAATAGCGAGTTGACCATATCTCGCTGTTTATCCTCGTCTATCAAGGTCAGCAATGGCATCGAGGTGCGATAGGTATCCCAGATGGCATAATAGTCATCATAATAAGGTGAAGCAGAGAAATGCGGATTTTCCCCTGACTTATCCACAGGCATGAGCATCGTATGATAGATGCCTGTATAGAACATTCGCTTCTGTTTCTCGGTACTTGAGATTTCTATTTTCTTCAGTTTCTCGTTCCAAGTCTTCCTGACTTTTGCAACTTGTACATCGAACTTGCAAGAAGGGATATTGAGCTTCGCTTGCTCAATACTAACATGAGATATGCCAACTTTCAGATTGAGGACTTCCGACTTGACGGGAATCGTCAGCCAACGAGATGCCTCGCCTGCACCTTTCCCGAAAGGAGTATCAATATGAGACCGTTTTTCCCTCGTTTTCATTCCATCTCCCTCTATATAGAAGAACACGGTATAAGGTCCACCATTATTCCAACCACCTCTCACCGTGGTCCAGCCCTGTATAGTTCTTCCATCCACTTGCTCTACATGAGCATCCACCAATTGCTGAGTCTCTCGCTTGTTTACAATCGTATCCATTCCCAAAAACGAGACCGCATCTATTAGCAAACAAGGCTCTTGATAAAGAGACTCCTTTTGTGTCTTCAGATTACTCTTAGAATACTTTTCTTTTTCCTTTCGATAAGTGATTCGATAGAAGGCGCAACGCTCAGAAGATGTAATCTCCGTTTGGATACCATCCTCATAGGAGCAAGCATAATATCCAAGCGAGATCTTCTCAGAAGTTCGCTTTTGTTCTATTAGAGGAATCTCAATGATCTCTCCATGAGGAGCCAGCACATGACAAACAGCACCTTTCCCATCCACTGCCGTAAAGCGATAACGTCCATTCTTCTTGCTCAAGAAAGGTTGTATCAAGACATTTCCATACTTCTGTCCTCCTCCCGTACCGCTGACGTGCATCTGCGAGAATCCCTTGATAAGCTCCGGCATTGGAGCCCATCCTGCATTCGGCATACTCACGGCATCCGGTCCTGGTTTCGCCATACCATACGGCATACAAGGACCAGGGAATGTTCTGCCCAATCCCTCACTGCCAATACGTGGGTCAACGTACTGGGCATAATCCTTTGCCATTAACGACAAAAGGTTAATGGAAACACACAGAAAAAATAGCCATAACTTCTTCATATATCGTCTTCTATCTTTAGCACAAACCTATTAATATATACGATTCTACAAACTGAAAATGCGCCAAAACATGAGAGATTTAACGTTTTTGGCGCAGTTTCAGACTAACCTTACTAGATTACTCGCAAGAGAATATCTATCCCTTTCATTTCCTCAATAGCTTCTCAAAGACCTCTGGACGATCGAGATTGACCAAATCCGCCCCACTCTCCAACACCTGCTGGAACTGCGAGGTATCATCCTCCTGACAAGCCGCCATTACCTTGATGTTATAGAGAAGACAATAATTCAAAAATTGTGGGGTGATATTTTGCGGAGCTATCTCTACGTATGCTGGATAACAGATTTTCTGCCAATATTTCAATCGTTCAATGTTTGAGGCATTCACTTTTATTTTAAGGTCAGCTGCCTTCGACACCATTTCTCGGAGCATGTGCTCATCGGCAAACCAAAAGAAGCTCTTGTCTGAATATCCTTTCTCCCTCACCAGTTTTACCAAGTCATCAACAGGTGTTCCCTTCTTTACATCGAAAAACACACTCGCCTTGCCTTTCAAATGGTCGAGCATATCAGCAATAGTAGGTACTGACGTACCAGCATATTTCTGCGAAAACCAAGAACCCGCGTCTAGCTTGCGTACATCGGCAGACTTCATATCCTTCAAGAGGCCCTTTCCATTGGTCGTCCTATCCAATGTCTCATCGTGGAGATTGAAGAGCACCCCATCCTTGCTGCGGCGCACATCCACCTCTATCCACTTGGCTCCGTGAGCCAAGGCGGAATCGGCAGAAGCAATGGTATTCTCTGGAGCCAAGGCATTGGCTCCCCGATGCACCACCATCTCTATGTTCGTCTTATCATGAGGAACAATGCTTTGCTCTATGTTTTTAAGCAGCACTTCCATATAGCCATGCGCCATCACAAAGGCTTTGCTGGAAGTTTGCTTGGTAATATCTTTCTTGACGAAAGGGAAGCATTCATTCAGAGCCCAAGTCTCCGAAACCTTATAAGGCGGATGCTTGTCATAATCCACGTCCAGCATCGCACTGACGATGCCATCATCCACTCTCGTTACCTCATAATTCGGAATAGAGACGGTAAGCTTTACCCGCCCATCATTTACATCACAGCGAACAATAGGTCGTATATGGACATAATAGGAAGATGCACCCCCCGAATGAGAGGCGATGCATGGCAAATAACCTCTAGCCAAGATAACCCCTAAGTCCTTATCCGCCATTTCTATCTTTGAACTGGCATTGCTAAAGGTTTTCAAGAACCAATAGTTTAAATCTACATATAGCTGATTTTTTGTCTTGCCTGATACAGAAATTGTCTTTTCGAAAGTCAAGGCATTATCTTTATCCAGTTGGTCTTTGGCAACCAGATAAAGAGCAATGTCACGCCAAGCATGCCCATACTGATTTTCTACATAGGCATTCACATCTGCCCGGCTCAGACTTTGGGCTAGCATCACTTGCGAAATTAGCAAAAATAACAATAATAATAGATTTCTTCTCATGACAAAACTGTTTTTAAGATTAATACAAAGCTGTCCAATAGAACTATATAACACAAAGAATAGCCTAAATGGGGGGAGCAGCTGTACGGCTGCTCCCCAACTTACAGATGTCGTTTTTAATCCTAGTAACCTGGATTCTGTTTCCAGTTAGGATTGGTATCCAACTGGTTCTTCTTATGCAATGGGAAGATACGATGAGTCTTATCAAAGTTAGCATTTTCAAAACCTTTCTTATGGAAGCCATATTCATCCTCGAAATGACCGAAACGAATCATATCCATTCGACGAAGGTTCTCATCAAAGAACTCACGACCACGTTCCTCGTAAATTTCATCCAATGTTGGATTATGGTCAATCTCGGGAGCATGAACGTAAGAACGGATCTCATTGAAAAGCCCCTTGGCATCTTTACCCGATGTAGCCTGAGCACCACGAGTCAAAGCCTCAGCCTTCATCATTAAGATGTCGGCATAGCGAATCAATGGAATGTCATTAGACTGGTTACGGCTATTTTTAAAGTCTTCATTGCTCACAAACCATTTGATGGAACGAGCGCCCTGACGCCATCCTTCTACATTATCGCCAACATCCAACTCTGCGGTCTGCTTTGTCAACTTGATATTTGGCTCCAACACTAATGGATTGCCGTCACGATCTTTACAAACTCTCTCTGTAGGCAGAAGCGTTTCAGGGTCATACACATGAACTGTACCTTGAAGCACCATTGTATTTCGCTCATCTCCAGGAAGATTGAAACGAGCAGCCGCTTCAGGAGTGACGGTTATATATCCACCACCTGAATTAGACAGAGCTGTACCATAATAACTAGGAGACAACTTCTTGATATCCTTATAAGAATGGGAACGACCATACTGCATACCCGTTGCATCCAATGTATGATAAGGCATTGCATAAATGAAATCCTTGATTTCTCCCTTCTCTACCAATTCTGTATTGTTTGGAGCAAACTTGAAGCGGTAAGCCACAGGACCTAACTCGAACTTACTAGAATTGATAATCTTATCACAAGCTTCCACACAAGCATTGAGCTTCTCGTTGCTATAGTTGGCTGCATCATATTGATCAACAGAAGACGCTGTGTAAACTGGCCAGTTGATATACAAACGAGCCAAGAGACCGTATGCCATATACTTGTTAGGCTTACCATAGTTCTCGCCAGTTGTCTCTTCTGGCAATTGGTCAGCTACAGCCAATAGCTCGCTCTCTATCCATTTCGCCACGTCTGCACGAGGTTGGCGAGCGGTAATATCCAATCCATTCTTCTCGGCGTATGTCTTATCTACAATTGGAGCGTCGCCAAAATTATCCATCTCCAAGTAGGTAAAATAAGCACGAATGGCACGAGCTGCATACTTATACTTATCTTCTGCATTAGAATTGATTACCTCATTAGCTTTCACCACACCTTCACCCAACACATTCATCCAATCAATCGTAGCACACTCATCATTGAAATTATGAAGTGTTGTATTGGAATAAGCATACGAATCCAACCAGTTTCCACTATACGACAAAGCTGTAAACTCATCACTTGACAATGCCTGTGCCTCCATAAAACGACGCCCAAAGCAATCGCGCATTTGAAAATAGATTCCTGCCATTCTGGCTTCACTAGCAACATTGTTACCAGGATAATCAGAATATTGAGAATCCATAGGCACATCCAAATCCGTACAACTCACAGCTAAAGTTGCCAAACTAGCTGCAAATAGCGTTTTAATATTTAGTTTCATATATCTAAGCGTATTTAAATGTTGTTAGAAATTAATTTTAGCACCCAACATAATCGTACGAGTATGTGGATAGTTACTCCAACGATAATCCACTCCTGGGTCGATGCCACCGAGGTTTACCTCTGGATCCAATCCCTTATAGCTTGTGATGGTGAAGACATTGTTGGCTGTAACATACAACTGCAAACTATTCAACCATCCATCCAAATTACGGAAGGTATAACCCAAGGTAAGGTTCTGCAAACGAACGTAAGAACCATTCTCGATAAACTTATCTGATGGGATATTTGAACTTTTATCCGTAGCAGGACGATCGGTAATGAATTCTTTCAACACATTCTTGCCACCAGCAAAGAAATCTGGAGCAGTATAGTGGGCACGAAGTCCATTATAAATTTTATTACCGAAAACTCCTGTAAAGAAGAAGGAAGCACTCCAATTCTTGTAATTGAACGTATTATTCCATCCGACATTTAACTTAGGTTGTGCACAACCAGTAATGGTACGATCCTTGAATGTTGGAGACTTTGTTGTAGTACCTGTACGTTCACCCGTCTCCGCATCATGCTCATAATACAAAGAAGTACCATCCTTGTCATATCCAGCAAATTCATAGGTAAAGAATGTTCCCAAAGGTTGACCTTCCATAATCTGCTGAGTATAGCCATTGGAAGAAACACCAGCCACCATAGGATCTCCCTGGGTAAAGGAAGCCGTACTGTACTGCTCATTGGTCAACTTCTTTACCTTGTTTTTATTATGAGAAAGATTCAAAGTAGTAGTCCAAGTAAAGTTCTGATTTTGCACAGGAATAGCGTTGATAGAGAACTCAACACCTCGGTTGCTTATCTCACCCACATTAGCTGCTATCGTACTAAATGGATAAACGAAAGATGATACTGGATAATTCCAAATCAAATCCTTTGTATCTTTGTCATAATACTCGATGGAACCATTGATGCGCCCATTGAAGAAAGCATAGTCCAAACCAACATTTAACATACTAGTTTTCTCCCACTTCAAATCGGGATTAGCCAACTTGGTTGCCACCAACGTAGCATAGTTTTTACCATTGATGGTTGATATAGCACCATTCGCACCGTAAGTCGTTACAGCAGTATATGCGCCAAAGCCTAAAGCATTACCACTGACACCATAGCCCACACGAAGCTTTAAGTTGGAAAGTTTCAAGGCATCCTTCAAGCCATCCATAAACTTCTCTTCCGTAACATTCCAAGCACCAGAAACAGATGGGAAATAACCCCACTGATGACCATCGCCAAACACAGACGAACCGTCACGACGAATAGTAGCCTGCAACATATAACGACTATCATAAGAATAAGACAAACGCCCATAGAAAGATATGTTGCGAATGGTCTCCTTAGTACCACTCTCCACTGCTGTCATACCGTCGATAGTACCTGCATACTTCAATTGGTTCCAGCCCAACTTATCATCGAAGAAGTTGTGAACAGTCAGACCGAAACCATCATTATTGACACGTTCTTCCCATGAGTAACCAGCCATCAAACCCAACTTGTGCTTCTTGGCAAAAGTAGCATCATAGTTGAGGTAAGTTTCAAAAGTCTGGTCATGACCTTGGTAAGTGCTACGGTTGGCACGTCCTTGGTAATCGCTGATACCATTGAGCTGACTATTATGAGAATCGTATGCGCTATATGTACGCTGCTTATTGCTATACTGATAGTTAGCATTCCAAGTCAATCCCTTGACAATATTTGCAGTAGCCTTTCCAATAAACTGCATACGCTTCCACTCAAACTCAGAGGAATCCTCTGCTATAAGAGAAAGAGGATTGTAGTTGCCTGAGCCATCACCCTTGCTCCAAGAACCATCTTCATTGCGGATAGGAGTGGTAGGATTAAAGTAGTTCATGGCATCAAGCACAGAGCCACCCTCATTGTTCATTGGCACACCCTCATGCTTACCATACATAGCATTCAAACCAGCAGAAAGATCCAAGTGATCTTTCAGTACCTTAGAACTAATCAATGAACGGAAGTTGATGCGGTGCATATCCGTACCCTTGATGATTCCCTCACGGTTATTGTAGTTGAGGGAAGCCATATAAGTAGATTTCTTGCTTCCACCATTGATGGAAAGATTATGGTTATGACTGATACCCGTACGAAGAACCTCCTTCTGCCAATCGGTAGAAGCACCATAATCGTAAGCATAATCCAAATTATTTGCCTTCACATAACCACGAATATCATCGGCAGATGCCATATCCAAAGTCTTGGAAATATGGTCAAAACCCACATATCCAGAATAAGACACATTCACACGGTCTTGGTTGTTCTTACCTTTCTTTGTGGTAATCATAATCACACCATTGGCGGCCTTCGAACCATAGATAGCTGTGGCAGAAGCATCACGGAGCACGTCGATGCTCTCAATATCATCTGGAGCAACCATAGAAATATCGACTCCTGGAATACCGTCTATCACATAATATGGCTGCATCGCCTCACCTGTACGGAGAGAAGAAGCACCACGAAGCGTCATGCTAGGAGAGCCATTAGGGTCACCCGTAGAACTAACCACCAATCCTGGCACTTTGCCCTGAAGCATCTGCGCTGGGTCGGTATAGACTCCCTTGTTCAAATCCTTGGCATTCACGGTAGTAATGGAAGAGGTGACATCCTTGCGACGCATCGTACCATAACCTACCACAACCACCTCGTTGAGGGCAGTGTTGTCCTCGTCCATCACCACTTGGCTGTTGCCACTAGCCTTGATGGTCTTAGGGGTAAAGCCAATATAGGTGAGCTTCAACTTGGCTCCCGGCTTCACGTTCAAGGTGTACTTACCGTCTATGTCGGTAACTGCACCATTGTTGGTACCCACCTCCATCACACTTACGCCGATGAGAGGCTCGCCATTGGCATCCTTCACGGTGCCGCTGACCTTACTTTGTGCAAATGTGAGCGAACTCACCAGTAGAAGGGCGGAAGAAAAGAGAACTCGTTTCAGGTTTCTTCCCATTGTCTTTTGTTCTATTTGCATAATTTATTAGATTTAATAAAATTATTGTCGATGCAAAGGTAATGCTACCAAATTACATCGGGTTTAGATTTCTGTTTCATTCTGATGAAGATAAAGATGAAATTGCTGGAGAAAAGAGAGAGATTAGTCGTCTATCCCAAAAGTCTTTCCTCCATAATTCACTTGGGGGGCTACTTGTACCTTCAAGTCTTCAATCTCAACATCCTTTGCTTTTTCTACATAAACTCCATATACCTTATTATATATAAAGCCTTCGCCACGACAAGGGCGCTTGTCATATACACCGCCATCGTAACTTGTCAACTTCTTCAAGTTGAGATGTACATTATTGAGATAGATATTATTCACTTTATCCTGTGTGTCTCCACCGATAAAGCAACCATTTTCGGATGTGGCATAGATGTTATTGAAGTAGATATGGCTCACCTCGCCACATCTTCCCACGGTCTGCCCCTTGGGGAATCGCCAGTTGGCATCCTTATGGTTGCCATTGGCACGGGGATAGGAGGTTACATAGATAGGCTCCGCCTTGCCCCACCACACATCGCTCCAAAGACGGCAATCCAAGATGATGTTGGAGAATACCACATTACTTACTGTACCCTCGTCACGATTCTGGATACCGAGTCCACGGTTACTGCCCTTGATGACGCAGTTGTCGATGGCAACATTGTAGATGGAATCCATATTCTCGCTTCCAATCTTCACCGTGCAACTACGGCTCTCCATCACACAATTCGTCACCACGATGTCGTGACAAGAACCGTATTCCTCATATTCTCGTCGATTCTTCAGGCAGATGGCATCGTCGCCACTGGTGATATGGCAGTTGGCGATGCGCACATGCTTACTATGATCGATGTCAATGCCGTCGCCGTTGCGAATCTTCAAATTGTTGAGCAAACTGATGCCATCTATCACAGCTCCATCGCAACCGATGAGATGCACCGTCCAATAAGCTCCCTCCTTGATGGTGATGTCGCGAATACTAAGATTTTTCACTCCCATCAAAGTAAGCACATGCGGACGAGGATCGAAGGTAGTGACCGGCTTGAGTTCATAGCTATCAAAAAGCTCCGAACCCATAAATTGGATGCCATTGCCATGGATGGTGCCATGACCTGAGAACGAAAGATTCTCCACATCCTTCGCCCATATCCACATCATGCCCTCACCCTCGTTTTTTCCGAAGGCACTGAGATGATAGATACTTTCATCAGGATTGGCTTTCCACACAGAGTTAGTCTCCAGAACGACATTCACGTTCGACTTCAACTGTACGGGACCAGAGAGAAATACATGGTTGGAAGCAAACACAACATCGCCACCGCCAGCATTCGTACAAGCATCCACGGCCTTCTGAATGGCGGCAGCATCATCACTGATTCCGTTGCCTTGGGCACCGAAATCCATCACATTGAAGTTACGACCATAGAGTAAGCAGGGTATGGCCAGTAAGATCAACAGGTTTATAGTTAACTTCTTTATCATTCGCGTTAACGATTATTAGTTTAAAGATTATTGCAGTGCAAAAGTAAGTAAAAAAAATAAGAATAGCAATAATTTCGCCAAGAAATTGCATTTTCACAGGTAAAATATACCTATTTATTCGCATTGTCAACCAACAGTAATCCTATTCCATCTACAGTAAAGAATGCACACATCGCATATTTATACCGCATATTATTTGCATAAACCTAGCATTTTGCTACAAATTATCACGCTTTATGCAAATAATATGCAAAATTATTTGGCAGTTTCGTATTTTTGCAGTAATTTTGCAACCGCAAACGAATAAAAATACAACGTATGAAAGTAAAGAATAGCAGATTGGAAGCATTGAAGATGCTCATCTCAAGCCAAGAGCTGAGTTCGCAAGAGCAACTCTTGCAAGCTCTCCACAAGGAAGGGTTCGAGATTACGCAAGCCACATTGAGCCGCGACCTGAAGTTGCTCAAGGTTGCCAAGGCAGCTTCATCCAGTGGCAAATACGCATACGTACTTCCGAATGATGCACTCTATAAAAGAGTTCCACATCCTTCATCCATCAGCAAGATGGCACTGAGCACGGGCTTTCAGTCTATCAATTTCTCCGGAAATATGGTAGTTATCAAGACGAGACCGGGATACGCTAGCAGCATCGCTTACAACATAGACAACAGCGATATTCCCCAAATCCTTGGAACTATCGCTGGAGACGACACCATCTTCCTCGTAAAAAAGAAAGGAATAACCGAGGAGGAAGTCATCGAGGTCCTTTCGGAAGTAATTCCAGAAATCAACCATAGATTTTAATTCTCGGAAGAGGATTTCATCTATCGTTATATTTTAATTTACAAAGAAACAAGAACATTATAAAAGATAAAGAGAAAAATGGAAGAAGTTAAAGTAATGGTGGCTGACGAAAGTCACATCAAGTACATCGACACCATTCTGACTACAATCGCAGAAGCAGCTAAGAAACGTGGTTCAGGTATCGCCAAGCGTTCACCTGAGTATGTTGCCACCAAGATGCGCGAGGCCAAGGCTGTCATCGCCCTTCAAGGCGAGAAGTTCGCTGGTTTCAGCTACATCGAGACCTGGGGCAACAAGCACTATGTCACCACATCAGGTTTGATCGTTCACCCAGACTTCCGAGGCATCGGACTGGCAAAGCGTATCAAGAACCTTACCTTTACGCTTGCCCGACAGCGATGGCCTCATGCCAAGATTTTCTCTTTGACATCCGGTTCGGCTGTGATGAAGATGAACACCCAGCTGGGTTATCTCCCTGTCACCTTCGCCGACTTGACCGACGATGAGTCATTCTGGCGTGGTTGCGAGGGCTGCATCAATGTGGATGTGCTCCATCGCACCAATCGCAAGTATTGCATCTGCACCGCCATGCTCTTCGACCCAGAGGAGCATCTACCTATCAAACTTCCTAAGGAAGTGATAGAGAGAATCAAGAAGATTGACGGTCCAAGCTGCGAGCTTGAAGCATAAACCTATTATAATAGGAACAGGCATCAGAAATGCCCATTTAACACTTAACATTTAACATTTATCATAAAGTTATGGCAAATAAGAAAGTAGTAGTCGCATTTAGCGGCGGTCTCGATACATCATACACAGTAATGAAGTTGACCCAGGATGGCTGGG
>ERZ808266.220-NODE-220-length-22228-cov-4.324133_pt1 | contig 22228 bp, 17 predicted proteins | sample MGYA00521278_ERZ808266 | MGnify/ENA primary metagenome ERZ808266 (study PRJEB31516, sample SAMN03275591) | gut metagenome | biome: mammalia-associated habitat; material: feces | host: Papio cynocephalus | place: Kenya | collected 2012-08-02 ... | reverse complement strand
CCCTAGACCCACTGATTAAGAGTCAGTTGCTCTACCAGCTGAGCTAAGGACGCATTCTACAAAAACATTTCCAAGACCAAGACGACCTCTTTGCTGTTTTGCGGGTGCAAAGGTACGGCTTTTTGCGATATTGACAAAACTTTCGTGAACTTTTTTTCAAAATATTTTCTTGCTTGATAGGGGCTGTGCTACTAAATGGTTGATAATTAACGTTGTATACCTATTTGAGATTTTGCGTCTATTTTGTTGCCCCAAAAGCCATGTTCCAATCCTTTCCTTGCATACATTATTTATAATAGAGGACAAGAAATGAATGGAAAATGTCGTTTCGGCTTTACGCTTGAATCGCGTCGCGATTCAAGCGTAAAGCCGTCGCGATTCAAGCGTAAAGCCGTCGCGATTCAAGCGTAAAGCCATCGCGATTCAAGCGTAAAGCCGTCGCGATTCAAGCGTGAAGCCGACGCGATGTCTGTGGCGAGCCGTTGGCGGATTGCCGGAGAATCGTTTTTGTCTAAATTTTTCACAACAGGCAAATAGTCAGCTCTTCTTTTCCGCAACGCTTTGCAACGGCATACCAGCAAGGTATGTCGCGCAACAGGTTGATGGCGTGAATGAAGAATTACCGCATAAATCCCGCATTAATGTTAAAAAATATTATTCATTTAAAAATAACTTTTGGAAATGAGGCATAACACGATATTTTTCTTTATTTTTGCGAGTGGAACTTAAATTAAAAGATTGTGAATGCAAGACCTCTTAAAACTATGACAAAGTATAATATTACAGAAAAGAAAGAAAAAGATGCTGCTTATCGTGCCTTGGTAAATCCTAAACTCATGGATGAACTTGAACGTCGCATAAATGATATAATTATTGTCCAGAAGAAATTCAGGGATAAAGGCTATTCGGCAAAACAACTCGCGGAAGATCTCAACACCAATACGAGATACATTTCCGCGGTCGTGAACGTGCGGTTTCATATGAATTATACTTCTTATGTGAACAAGTTCCGCATTCAGGAGGCCATGTCAATGCTTGTGGACAAGCGTTATCAAGACCTTAACATGGAAGAAATTTCCGACTTGGTGGGTTTCTCAAACCGTCAGTCGTTTTACGCGGCTTTCTTTAAATTGAATGGCGTCACGCCACGCGACTATCGTAAGATGCGGCTCTCGGCCATGCCTGCCCATGACGCTAAGCCCAAAAAGAGAGGACGGAAAACCGGATCTAAAAACAAGCATAAGAATGAGTCGGAGGAGGGATGACAAAAAGATTTTTCTCATATTTTTTAGATAATAATGGATAACACCTTTAATTATTCTGATGAGCGGTTCGCTGACATTCAGATGTTGAGATACCGTGTAGACGGTTTCGACGGGCTCGACGCGAGGCGGAAAGCTTATGTGTATTACTTGGCGAAGGCCACGCTCTCGGGACGCGACATTACCACCGACCAATACGGAAAGTATAACCTCGTGATAAGGAAGACCCTGGAGACCCTGTCGTGCCACTGCGTCGACACGGATGTCGACGATTTCCGGCAGATGACGGTTTACCTGAAACGAGTTTGGTTCTCAAACGGAATATATCATCATTATGGTTGCGAGAAGTTCGTTCCGGGCTTTTCGGAAGGATGGTTCCGCAAGGCCGTGGGCGCGTTGCCGTCAGGTTGTTTCCCCATCGCCGGATACGCCGACGCCGAGTCGCTGCTCAGAGTCATATGCCCAGTCATCTTCGATCCATGCGTGTTGCCCAAGCGAGTGAACCAGGCCGATGGCGAGGATCTCGTGCTCACGTCGGCATGCAATTTCTATGAGGGCGTGACACAGGCAGAGGCGGAGCGTTTCTATGCGTCGAAACACGACCCTGAGGCTGGCGATTGCCAGCCATCGTGGGGGTTGAACTCCAAGTTGACTCGCGTAGACGGGAAACTAACGGAAGACAAGTATGTCACAGGCGGACTCTATGGCGCGGCGCTGAAAAAAATAGTGTATTGGCTCGAAAAGGCCAGGGGTGTTGCCGAGAATGATTCGCAGGCGAGGCTTATCGAATTGCTCATCGACTATTACGCCACTGGCGACTTGCGCCGTTTCGATGAGTTCAGCATAGAATGGCTGAAAGAGCAGGATGGCAAGGTTGACTTCATCAACGGCTTCATAGAGGTCTACGGCGACCCACTTGGCTTGAAGGGCACGTGGGAAGGTATCGTGGAACTGAAAGACGAGAACGCCACGCGGCGCACCCGCGCCATAGCCGACAACGCCCAGTGGTTTGAAGACCATTCGCCCGTGGACCCGAGGTTCCGCAAGCCGAAGGTGAAAGGAGTGTCGGCCCATGTGGTGCAGGCTGCGATGCTCGGCGGCGAGGAATACCCGTCGTCCGCGATAGGCATAAACCTCCCCAACGCCGACTGGATCCGGGCGCGCCATGGCTCGAAGAGCGTCACGATAGGCAACCTCACTGACGCTTACAGCAAGGCGGCGAGGAACAACGGCTTCGACGAGGAGTTTGTCATAGACGACGCTACGCGCGAGATGATAAGGAAGTACGGCGACCTGTGCGACGACCTCCACACCGACCTCCATGAGTGTCTTGGCCATGGCAGCGGACAACTTCTGCCAGGGGTGTCTCCAGATGCGTTGAAAGCCTACGGTAGCACCATAGAGGAGGCTCGTGCCGACTTGTTCGGACTCTATTACCTTGCCGACCCAAAGCTCTTGGAGCTCGGTTTGGTGCCCAACGGCGAGGCTTACAAGAGCCAATATTACCACTATCTGATGAACGGCTTGCTAACGCAGCTCGTGCGCATAAAGCCTGGCGACCAGATAGAGGAAGCCCACATGCGCAACAGGGCGATAATAGCCCGCTGGTGCCTTGAGCACGCCGAGGGGAGTGTGGAGCTCGCCACCGTGGACGGCAAGACCTACGTGAGGGTGAACGATTACGCACGCCTGCGCCAGGTCTTCAGCTCACTGCTCGCCGAGATACAGCGAATCAAGAGCGAAGGCGACTACGATGCGGCCAAGAAGATGGTGGAAGACTATGGAGTGAAGATAGACGCTGGCTTGCACAAGGAAATACTCGGCAGGTACGAGAAACTGAACATAGCTCCCTACAAGGGCTTTATAAACCCGAGGATGAACCCAGTGATGGATGCCGACGGCAACATCGTCGACGTGAAACTCGACTACACCGAAGGATACTCGCACCAGATGATGAGATACTCTCGCGAGTATGGCCTGTTGTGAGGACGTGAACCATCAAAAAACACGACAACAATGACAAAAGACGAAATAGACAGCAAGATAAAAGAGTTGAAGCGCGGCTTCAGACTGGTGATGAACGGGATGGCCTCGCAGTCGATGCGCGAGAAGGGCGTCGAATATCGCCTCAATTGGGGCGTGCCGTTCATCCAGCTAAAACAGATGGCGGCAGACCTGCCACACGACTACGACTTGGCCATAGCCTTGTGGAAAGAGGACATACGCGAGTGCAAGATTCTCGCCACGTTGCTCATGCCCCACGACAAGATGCCAGAAGAGGTGGCGGAGATATGGATGGAGCAGACTCGCTCGCAGGAAATGGCCGAGATGCAGGCGTTCAACCTATACCAATACGTGAGCTACGCGCCAAGGCTCGCCTATCGCTGGATGGCGCTCGACAACACGATAAGGGAGATATGCGCCTACGACATATTGGGCCGCCTGTTCATGAAAGGGCAGGAACCAAACGAGCGCGGCATCAACGAGTTTATAGACCAGGCGGTTACGGCTTTGAAGTCGCCATCGGCGGGGCTGCGCCATGCCGCCATGAACGCCTTGACGCGTTTTGCCGACTTGGGACTCGTGTACGAGCGCCTGGCGAAGGCCGCGCTCAAGCGTGAAGGCTTTGATTTACTGTGAGGTAGGACATGAGCTATGTCAAAACTTTCTTAAAATAAACGTCTTCATATCCTTTTTAATATTATTTAGGTCGCTCTGTTGTGCTTCTCGAAAAGAAATTAGTACTTTTGCGTATCGAAAAAAACAAATACAGAATATACAAAAGTCAAATTTCTCAATTATGGCAGAATCAGTAGATATTCGTGAACTGAACATCCTTATAGAGCAGCAGAGCGGCTTTGTCAATGACTTGACGACGGGCATGGGCAGAGTGATTATCGGCCAGTCGCATTTGGTCGATTCCCTGCTCATTTCCTTGCTTAGCGATGGCCATATCCTCTTGGAGGGTGTGCCGGGCCTGGCGAAGACATTGGCCATAAAGACCCTGTCGCAACTCGTCAATGCCGATTTCTCACGCATACAGTTCACGCCGGACCTTCTTCCTGCCGACGTGGTGGGCACCATGGTCTATTCGCAGAAAGACGAGAGCTTCCATGTGAAGAAAGGCCCAGTGTTCGCCAACTTCGTGCTGGCCGACGAGATAAACCGCGCGCCGGCAAAGGTGCAGAGCGCGCTGCTTGAGGCCATGCAGGAGCATCAGGTCACCATAGGAGACCAGACGTTCGACCTGCCAAAGCCGTTCCTCGTGCTCGCCACGCAGAACCCGATAGAGCAAGAGGGAACTTACCAACTGCCAGAGGCGCAGGTAGACCGCTTCATGCTGAAAGTGGTGATCGGTTATCCTACGATTGAGGAGGAAAAGAGAATCATAAGGGAGAACGTGCAAAAGACCTTCCCTAAGGTGCAGCCCGTGTGCAGCGCCGACGACATTCTCAAGGCTCGTGAGGTCGTGGGCCAGGTGTATATCGACGAGAAAATTGAGCAGTATATCGCCGACATAGTGTTCGCCTCGCGTTATCCCGACCGTTATGGATTGCCGGAACTGAAAAACATGATCACTTTCGGTGGCTCGCCTCGTGCGAGCATCAACCTCGCCAAGGCCGCGCGTGCCTACGCCTTCATCAAGCATCGTGGCTACGTGGTGCCAGAGGACGTGAGGGCAATCGCCCACGACGTGATGCGCCATCGCGTAGGCTTGTCTTATGAGGCCGAGGCCGCCAACGTGACAAGTGAGGAAATAGTTAGTCAAATCATCAATAAGGTGGAGGTGCCTTAATGGATACTTCTGAGATTCTTGGCAAAGTAAGGAAGATAGAGATAAAGACCCGCGGGCTGAGCCAGAACATCTTCGCCGGGCAATACCACTCCGCTTTCAAGGGCAGGGGCATGGAGTTTGCCGAGGTGAGGGAATACCAGTTTGGCGATGACGTGCGCGACATCGACTGGAATGTCACGGCGAGGCTGCACCGCCCCTACGTGAAGGTCTTTGAGGAGGAGCGTGAGCTTACGGTCATGCTCCTCGTCGACGTGTCTGGCTCGCTCGATTTTGGCACGGCAGGCCAGACAAAGCGCGACATGGCCACGGAGATAGCAGCCACGCTGGCCTTCTCCGCCATACAGAACAACGACAAGATAGGCGTGATCTTCTTTTCCGACCGAATTGAGAAGTATATCCCACCAAAGAAGGGGCGGAAGCACATCCTTTACATCATAAGGGAGATGCTCGACTTCCATCCCGTGAGCCACAAGACCGACATAGCCGCCGCCACGGCATACCTCACACGCGTGATGAAACGGCGATGCACGTCGTTTGTCATCAGCGACTTCTATGATGGCAAGGACTTCCAGAAAGAGATGGAGATTGCCAACCGCAAGCACGACATGGTGGCCATACAGGTCTACGACCAACGGGCGAAGACATTGCCCGACATCGGGCTGCTGAAGGTTCGCGACGCTGAGACAGGCCATGAGATGTACATAGACACGTCGAGCAAGAAGCTACGCCGCGCGCATACCGCTTATTGGCTCAAGCGCGAGGAACGGCTTAAGACAACGTTCGCCAAGAGCAAGGTCGACTGGGTGTCGGTAGCCACCAACGAGGACTTCGCCAAGTCGCTCATGCTTCTTTTCAAGAAAAGAGCCTAACAAGACATTGCGATGAAAAGAAATGCTAAATATATATTGACACTTTTGCTGCTGTCACTGTCTGTGGCGTTGAAAGCACAGGTTACGGTGGAGCAGACCGTAGACTCCGTGGCCATGCTCATTGGCGAGCAGACGAAGTTGAGGCTGACGGTCACCTTCCCCAAAGGCTCTAAGCTGCAATGGCCAAGGCTCAAGGAACGGCAATATGTCGTGCCGGGCGTGGAAATAGTGGAGTCGCCAGCTCCAGACACGCTGAGCTCAGGAGGCGAGATGAAGGTCGAGAAGGCCTATACCATCACCTCGTTTGGCGAACGGTTGTATGCCATACCAGCGTTGACGGTGAAAGTGAACGGCAAGCCCTACAAGGGCGGAACTTCCGCACTGAAAGTGATAACGGTGGACGTGGACACGTTGCACCCCAACCAGTTCTTCCCGCCAAAGGATGCCCAGGACAATCCTTTTGAGTGGTCGGAGTGGAGCCCATATTTCTGGCTCTCCGTCTTGGTGTTGCTGATATTGTTGGGCGGTGCATATCTCTTCGTGCGCTTGAAAGAGAACAAGCCGATAATCACGAAAGTGCGCATAGTGCGCCATGTGCCGCCACATCAGCGCGCCTTGAGCAAGATAGAAACCATCAAGAGAGAGCACTTGCAGGTGAGCGACGACCAAAAGGCGTATTACACGCAGCTTACCGATACGTTGCGTCAATACATCAAGGAGCGCTTCGGATTCAATGCCCTCGAGATGACCACCGACCAGATTATTGGCCACTTGCAAGCCGCCGGCGACCGCAAGATGATAGACGAGCTAAGGCAACTGTTCCAGACGGCGGACCTCGTGAAGTTCGCGAAATACTCTACACAGCTCAACGAAAACGACATGAACCTCGTCAATGCAGTCAACTTCATCGACGAGACGAAGCAAGAAGGCCAGGCCGTGGAGGAGAAGATAGTGCCAAGGCTCTCCGACGACGACAAGAAAGTGAGGTCCAACCGCATCACCATCAAGACGCTGTTGTGGATTGGTGGGGTGGTGGCATCACTGCTTCTGGCTTACATTATATATAATGTATATATGTTGTTGGTGTAGGCATTGAGAGTAGCCATATATAATAATGTGAAAAATGGAATTCGCGAATAAAGAATATTTCTTGCTGCTGTTGCTGCTTATTCCTTACGTGTTGTGGTATTTCCTCGGTCGAAAGAAGAGTGAGCCCACGATGCGCATGAGCGACACCCGGGCGTATCTTAATGCCCCGAAGAGCTGGCGAGAGCATATCATGAACCTGCCAATGCTGCTGCGTTGCCTGACGTTCACGCTCATTGTCATCATTCTTGCCCGTCCGCAGACCCACAACTCTTGGGGAAGCAAGACCGTGGAAGGCATCGACATCATGCTTGCCATGGACGTGTCTACCTCGATGCTCGCCGAGGACTTGAAGCCTAACCGCATAGAGGCTGCGAAGGACGTGGCCGCCGAGTTCATATCAGGCCGGCCCGATGATAATATCGGGTTGACCATATTCGCCGGAGAGGCGTTTACCCAGTGCCCGATGACAACGGATCACGCCTCGTTGCTCAACTTGCTGCAAAACGTGAGAACCGACATCGCGGCAAGAGGACTGATACAAGATGGAACCGCCATAGGAATGGGGCTCGCCAACGCCATATCGCGACTGAAGAACTCAAAGGCCAAGAGCAAGGTCGTGATCTTGCTTACCGATGGCTCTAACAATATGGGCGACATATCGCCAATGACGTCGGCGCAGATAGCCAAGTCGCTTGGCATACGTGTCTACACCATAGCGGTAGGCACCAACAAGGTGGCGCCGTACCCGATGCCAGTGGGTGGGACTGTGCAGTATGTGAACATGCCTGTGGACATTGACACGAAGACGCTTGGCGACATCGCCTCCACTACCGACGGCAACTTCTACCGTGCCACGAACACGGCGCAACTGAAGAAAATATACAAGGACATAGACCAGTTGGAGAAGACAAAGATGGATGTCAAGAAGTTCTCCAAGCGCTATGAGGCTTACCAACCATTTGCCCTCGCCGCCGTGCTCCTGCTCCTTCTGGAGATTCTCCTTCGGAACACGGTATTGCGGCGACTGCCTTAGCAAGCGCGAGAAGAGATACAGGGTGGTCGTGTGTGCCTTCATTTGTTTGAGAATTAAATAGTGTAAGAACTTAACGATATGCTTCGATTTGAAGATCCTATATACCTGTTGCTGTTGTGGTTGATACCAGTGTTGGCATTGGTAAGGCTGGTCATGTGGCGACAACGCAAGGCTAAGTTGCGGAAGTTCGGTGACCCAGCCTTGGTGAGAGAATTGATGCCAGACGTGTCGAAGTTTCGCCCGTCGGTAAAGTTTTGGCTGCTCAACGCAGCCCTCGCCGTACTCATTGTCATGTTGGCACGGCCACAGATGGGCGCGAAAATCTCGCATGAGTCACGCAATGGCATTGAGGCGATAATCTGTATGGACATATCCAACTCCATGCTTGCCCAAGACGTGGCCCCCAGCCGTCTCGACAAGAGCAAGATGCTCGTGGAGAACCTTGTAGACCACTTCACCAACGACAAGGTCGGGCTGGTGGTGTTTGCCGGCGACGCATTCGTGCAACTGCCCATAACCAGCGATTATGTATCGGCAAAGATGTTCCTGCAGAACACTGATCCATCGCTTATCCAGACACAAGGCACCGACATCGGCAGGGCTATCACCGTGGCCATGCACAGTTTTACGAAACAAGACAAGGTAGGGCGCGCCATAATCGTCATCACCGATGGCGAAGATCATGAGGGCGGAGCTGAGGAGGCCGCAGCCGCGGCCAAGAAGCAGGGCATCAACGTGTTTATCCTTGGGGTGGGAAGCCCAAAGGGAACTCCCATACCCTTGGGAGACGGCAATTACATGAAGGACGCGAGTGGGCAGACCGTGATGTCGGCTCTCAATGAGCAGATGTGCAAGGAGGTGGCCAAGGCGGGAAGCGGGACCTATATCCATGTGGACAATACTGCGGACGCGCAGGAAGAACTCAACGACCAGATAACAAAGCTGCAGAAGGGCGACACGGATTCCGTGATATACAGTGAGTATAATGAGCAATTCCAGGCCTTTGCCATATTTGCCCTGTTCATCCTCATAGTGGAAGTGTGCATATTGGAGTCAAGAAACCCAAGGCTGAAAAACATCAAGCTCTTTAAGAAAAGAAAGTGATATGAGATTCTATAAATGTATCTTGTTGTTGGCAATGTGCGTGTTGGCAATAGTTGATGCCAACGCGCAAAGCGACAGGCAGTTTATCAGAAATGGTAATCGGCTGTACCGTCAGCAAAACTATGCCAAGGCGGAGATTGAATACAGGAAGGCATTGGGCAAGAACCCATCGAACCCACAAGCCTTGTACAACTTGGGCACGGCGTTGCTCATGCAGCAGAAAGACAGTGCGGCGGTGTCACAATTGCAGAATGCGGCAAAGTGTGAGACATCCAAGCTCAGAAAGGCAAAAGTGTGGCATAACATAGGCGTGGCTTGCCAGAAGCACAAGCTTTTCTCTGATGCGATCAAGGCTTATGAGGAAAGCTTGAGAAACAATCCCGCGGACAACGAGACAAGATATAATCTCGCCTTGTGCATGAGACAGCAAAAGAACCAGAAAAACCAAGACAAGCAACAAAACAAGGACAAGAACAAACAAAAGCAGAAACAGAACAAAAACGATAAAAACAACAAGGATAAGAACCAAGACCAGCAGCAAAAGCAGCAGAAGCAGCAGGAGAAGATGAGCAAGGACAATGCCGAGCAGCTCCTCAACTATGCCGAGCAAGAAGAGAAACAAACCCAGCAGAGGCTCAAGAAGCAAGAGGCGCAGCCTCAGAGAAGACGCTTGGAAAAGAACTGGTGATGGCGGTTCAGCTTGTATGGATTTCAAGGAGTTAATGATCAAATAATATATGACGCAACGTTTACTCTTATATATCTCGTTTATCTTAGGCTTTTTGGCTGGTGGCGTAAGCTATGCCAACGCCCAAATCTCTGTTTCGGCTCCTTCGAGGGTGTCGGCAGGCGAGAATTTCCGAATAGCTTATACCATAAATACGCAAGACGTGGAGAACTTCCGTGCTGGGAATATCCCATCTGGGCTTGAGCTCATAGCGGGTCCATACACCTCACAGCAAAGTAGCTACCAGATGATAAACGGCCACACGTCGAGCTCATCGTCGATTACGTTCACCTTCACGGTCTTCGCGGCCAAGGATGGCGTGTATACCATTCCAGCGGCGCACGCGCGTGTCAGGGGGCACAACACGACCTCACGGCCAGTGCGAATCACCGTGAGCGGACGAGCCCGAAGCAACGGCGGCGCTCCGCAGATGCACCAAGATGGCGGGGGACAGCAACCACGTATCGCACAGGCAGGTTCGGCAATATCAGGCAAGGACTTGTTTATCAAAGTGACCGCCAACAAGAGGCGAGTCCATGAGCAAGAGCCGGTGCTCCTCACATACAAGGTCTATACTCTCGTGGACCTCACGCAGTTAGAAGGCAAAATGCCGGACTTGACGGGATTCCACAGTCAGGAGATTCCGTTGCCGCAGCAAAAGAGCTTCCATGTGGAGAGGGTTGACGGGCGCCCGTATCGTTGCGTCACTTGGAGCCAGTATCTGATGTACCCCCAGATGACAGGTTCACTTCAGATACCGTCCATTACCTTCAAGGGAATAGTGGTGCAGCAGAACCGCAATGTCGATCCTTTTGAGGCTTTCTTCAATGGAGGCTCAGGTTATGTTGAGGTGAAGCGCAACATTGTCGCTCCTGGATTGTCAGTCCAGGTCGACCCATTGCCAGCAAAGCCTTTGGGGTTCTCGGGAGGTGTCGGCAGGTTTAACATTACCGCGAGTCTTAGCAGCAAGGAGGTTAAGGCGGGCTCGCCCATTACCCTTAGAGTGGTCGTGGGTGGCACTGGAAACCTTAAACTCATAAAGCAGCCTGTGGTGGAGTTCCCGAAGGGATTCGACAAGTATGACCCTAAGGTGACAGACAAAACTAAACTTACCAATGCCGGGATAGGAGGAAACATGGTATACGATTTCCTTGTCGTACCTCGTAACCAAGGCAAGTACACCATTCCGGCAGTGTCGTTTATATATTACGATGTTGACGCCAATGCCTACAAGACGCTGCATACCCAATCGTTCGTCGTCAATGTCACTCCAGGCGACGGCAAGGGCACAACGGAAAGCTTCGATAAGATGGCCGACAATGACATCCGTTCCATAAAAGGCGGAGCGTCAACCAATGCCACTGGTGGCAAGATTTTCTTTGACAGTGTGGCATATTGGGTTTGCCTGTTGGTACCATTGCTGGCGTTCGTGATATTGCTCATAGTGTTCCGTCGTCGGGCTATAGAAAATGGCGACGTGGTGAAGATGCGCGGTAAGCGCGCCAACAAGATTGCGAGGAAACGCTTGAAGAGGGCAAGCAAGTTGATGTTTGAGCACAACACCGCAGAGTTTTATGATGAGATCCTGCGCACGCTGTGGGGCTATGTCAGTTTCAAGCTGAATATGCCAGTGGAAAGTCTCTCGCGTGACAATATAAGGGAAAAACTCGCTCAACGCGGGGTGGGCGAGGACATTATAGATAAGTTCATGTCTGCCCTTGAGGAGTGTGAGTATGAACGCTACGCTCCTGGCGATGAGGCCGGAAACATGGAGAAGACGTTCCAGTCGGCAATGACCGCCATTGTGGATATAGAAGATGTAATGAGGAAAAGAAAATGATAAAGCACCATTTCAATATATTTGTCATCACGCTCTTGGCGACGCTCCTTAGTCCGCTATCGGTTTTCGCGCTCACCAAGGGTATTGCGGACAGCTGCTATCGGCAGGGCAATTACCAGCAGGCCATATCCGATTACAAGGCATTGCTTCAACATGGAGTGTCGTCTGACTTGTACTATAATTTGGGTAATGCGTACTATCGTTCTGACAGTCTTGCCCAGGCCATTCTTTGTTATGAACGAGCTTACAGGCTCTCGCCGAGCGACGACGACGTGAGGTTCAACCTGCAATTTGCCCGCTCCAAGACGATAGACAAGATCGCTCCCGAGGCAGACAACTTTTTCGTGGCGTTATACCGCGACGTGGTTTCTTTCGCTAATGTCGACACGTGGGCTTCTTGGAGTATAGGTAGTGTCATCGTGGCACTGATTCTCATGCTTTGCTATCTTTTTGCATCGCCACTGTGGTTGCGTAAGGTAGGCTTCTTTGGCAGTGCCGCTTTCTTGGTGGTGTTCGCGTTCTCAACGCTTTTCGCTTGGCAGCAAAAATACTGGCTTCACAATAGCCATGGAGCTATAGTCATGTCACCGTCCATTAGTGTCAAGACGATACCAGAAGACAAGAGTCCCGACGCTTTCGTGATCCACGAAGGCACGCGAGTGGAAATCATAGACGATGGGCTGAAAGGCTGGAAGCAAGTTGAGCTTGGCGATGGCAGGGAAGGCTGGATTAAGTCTGGCATGATAGAAAAGATTTGATGATGCTTGAAAATATCTTGTCGGCAGACCTCTCACTGTTGCGTTTCTTTAATAGCGGCAACTCTGTATACTTCGACGCGTTGGTTCCGATGTTGACATCTGGGCTGACGTGGATACCTCTTTATCTTGCCTTGTTTTATCTTGTCGTGAAGAATCATGAGACCATGGCGCAGATAGGACTTGTCGTTGGTGCTGCCATGCTGTGCGTTGTTCTTGCTGGCGGTGTTGGCGATTTTATAGTTAAGCCCATGGTCGGGAGGTTGCGCCCATGCAACGACCCAATGGTCAAGACGCAATTGAACCTCATTGTTGGCACGTTGAGCGATAGTTATAGTTTCTTTTCTTCACATGCTGCCAACACGTTCTCATTGGCTATGTTTTTCAGTTTGCTTGTGCGTGACAGGCTTTTCGCGATCGTGATGTTTCTTTGGGCGTTGCTCAACTGCTGGACACGGCTTTACCTGGGCGTGCATTATCCTTCCGACATACTTTGCGGCATGCTTTATGGCTCTTTTGTAGGAACCTTGGTTTACTTGGCTTTCTACAAGTTGTTTTATAAGTTCAACATAAAATTTCAATACATATCATCACAATACACGGCATCGGGTTATGCCAAGGCCGACATTGACATGGTGGTGGCGACATTGGTGCTCACCATTGCGGTAGTGACGCTTTTGGCGTTTGGTGACATCTCGATATGAACCAATATAAGAACATGGATACAAAACACATAAGAATAGACGATTACGACTATTGTCTTCCGGATGAGCGAATAGCTAAGTTCCCATTGAAGGAACGCGACCACAGCAAGTTGTTGGTATACGACAAGGGCAAGCTTTCCGACGACATCTTCTACAATCTTCCGCAGTATCTTCCCAAAGGTGCGTTGATGGTTTTCAACAACACGAGGGTTATCCAGGCGCGCATGCATTTCCGCAAGGAGACAGGCGCGCTCATAGAGGTCTTTCTCATGGAGCCGGCCAGTCCAGCCGATTACGAGCAGATGTTCCAGTCTACATCCCATTGCAGCTGGCTTTGCATGATAGGCAACTTGAAGAAATGGAAAGATGGCGCGTTGAAGAGAGTCTTTGAGATTAAGGGTCGCAAGCTCACATTGTCGGTCACTATGGACAGAAGCAAGACAATAGAGAAGAGTGGCGGCACCAACTATTGGGTTGATTTCGAGTGGGATGCCGCGGAGGTCAATTTCGCGGAGATTCTCGATGCCGTTGGCGAGCTTCCTATCCCGCCCTATCTCAACCGCAAGACTGAGGAGAGCGACAAGACGACCTACCAAACGGTTTATTCCAAGATCAAGGGCAGCGTCGCGGCTCCTACGGCAGGCTTGCACTTCACCGACAAGGTGCTGAAAGACATCGACGCACAGGGCATAATTCGCGATGAGGTGACGTTACACGTCGGCGCGGGGACGTTCAAGCCCGTCAAGACGGAGGAGATAGAAGGCCACAAGATGCACTCAGAGTACATAGTGGTGCATCGCCACACTTTTGAGCGACTCTTGCGTCACGATGGCCGAGCGATAGCCGTTGGCACCACGAGTGTCCGCACACTTGAGAGCCTGTATTATGTCGGCGTGAAAATTCTGCGCAACCCCAACGCCACCGAGGAGGAGTTGAGTGTGGAACAATGGGAGCCATACGACCTGCCACACGATGACGATGGCCTCGTGATCGTTGACGGCAAGCCAGTGCATGTGTGTGATTCTATAAGGGCTATACTCGATTATCTCGACCGCGACGGTCTTGACGCGTTGCACACGTCCACGCGAATAATCATAGCCCCAGGATATGTCTACAAGATAGTGAAAATCCTTGTCACCAATTTCCATCAGCCTAAGAGTACGCTGCTCTTGCTCGTGAGCGCGTTTCTCAAGGGAAATTGGCGTGTGGTATACGACTATGCGTTGTCGCACGGTTTCCGCTTCTTGAGCTATGGCGATGCCAATCTGCTTATACCATAATAAAAAAGAACGTAGTATGAAAATAGGAGATAAAGTAAAGTTTCTTAGCGAGACTGGAGGCGGAAAGATAGCCGGTTTCCAAGGTAAGAACATCGTGTTGGTAGAGGATGAGGATGGGTTCCAGATTCCGACACCCGTCAATGAGGTAGTAGTGGTCGAAAGCGAGGATTACAGCACTGCCAATGTCATAAATCGCCGTGCAGAGGAGCAAGAACAGAAAGCAGCCGAGACTCCACTGCTGCGTGGCCATCGCTCAGTGAAGGCAATGATGCAGGAGGGGCAGGACGAGGAAGTTGACATGTCGGCTCCCGACATGGTTGACATTTCCAAGGACGTGTCTTTCCGTCCCAAGGCAGAGGAGCGCAAGGGCGGCAATCAGCTGTCTGCTTATATAGCCTTCGCGCCGACAAGCGACAGTAGCCTCGACACGCCGCACTTTGAGGCTTACTTCATAAACGACAGCAACTATTACCTGCGCTATGTCATCCTTTCGGTCGAGGGAAACAGTTGCTCCATCAAGAACGAGGGAGAGGCGGAACCAAACACCAAGGTGTTTATCGAGGAAATTAGCTCACAGGACATCAATCACGTTGGCAGGCTCGTGGTGCAACTTCTCGCTTACAAGCGCGACAAGAACTTTATCGTGAAGGCTCCCGTCAGCGTGGAACTGAGGCTTGAGCCATTGAAGTTTTACAAGACTCACACTTTTGAGAATACCCCATTCTTCGAGTCGCCAGTGCTGTTGTATACCATCGTAGAAAACGACAAGCCAGCCCGATCGCTTGTGGTGGATGCTAAGGAACTTAAGAAAGAAATGTACGGTCATGCTGCCGCGCAAGCGCGAGAAGATGCTACCACGGAAAAGAAAAAACAGCTCGTGCGCCGCTATGATGACAATCAGAGCAAGGGCAATGCCAAGAACGCGCCGTATATTCGGAATCGCGGTATCGATGATGCTATTGTCGTCGACTTGCATGCCGAGACGTTGCTCGACACCATGCAGGGAATGCAGGCTGGCGACATACTCGAATACCAGATGAAGGTGTTCCGTGACACCTTAAAGCAATATGAGAACAAGAAAGGCCAAAAGCTCATCTTCATCCACGGCAAGGGTGCCGGCGTATTGAGGCGTGCGCTTATCAACGAGCTGACCTATAAACACAAGTCTTACCAGTGGCAGGACGCGTCGTTCCAGGAATATGGATATGGCGCCACACAAGTCACTATCAGATAAATGTCTATATGAAGTACGGATTAGTAAAGGTGGCGTCGGCGGTGCCCACGGTGAAGGTTGCCGATTGTGTCAGCAACATCAAGGAAATAGAATCGCAAATAGCCATGGCAGAGGGAAAAGGCGCAGAAATTATCGTCTTCCCAGAGCTCAGTGTCACGGGATATACGTGCCAGGATCTCTTCCGCCAGCAACTTCTCTTGGACGCTACGGAGAACTGCGTGATGCAATTGCTGGAGTTTAGCCGTCAGTTGGACATCATATCCATCATTGGAGTGCCCTTGGTGGCTGGCGACTTGTTGCTCAACTGTGCCATTGTCATTCAGCGCGGCAAAATTCTCGGCATCGTGCCCAAGACTTTCCTCCCCAATTACAGTGAGTTCTACGAGAAGCGGTGGTTCGCCTCTTCGCAAGACTTGCGCCCCCAGGAGATTCGCTATGCGGGACACCCGGTGTTCATCACTCCCGACCCACAATTGTTCCGTACTGGCGACGGCGTGTCGTTTGGCGTTGAGATTTGCGAGGACGTGTGGGCTCCAACGCCTCCGAGCAATCATCTCGCATTGGCGGGTGCCGACATCATCTTCAACCTCTCCGCGAGCGATGAGCTCATAGGCAAGCACGATTATCTCAAGAGCCTCCTTTGCCAGCAGAGCGCGCGCACTATCTGCGGTTACGTGTACAGTGGCGCAGGCTTTGGCGAGAGCACGCAAGACGTGGTGTATGGTGGCAACGCCTTGGTTTACGAGAACGGACAACTGCTTGCCGAGAGCGAGCGTTTCTCCATGGAAAGCCAACTCGTCTTCGCCCAAATCGACGTGGAGAAGCTCAACTCCGACAGGCGAAGTAACACCACGTTCGTAAACGCCCAGCGCCGTATGATAGGCGAGGAGATACACATAGGCCGTGCCGAGGCCGCCGCTGTGCCTCACGATTTCGCGCTTGAGCGTTATGTAGACCCTCATCCGTTCGTCCCTTCCGACGTAGACATGCATAAGTCGTGCGACGAGATTTTCAACATTCAGGTGATGGGTCTCGCCAAGCGCATTCTTCACACCCATGCCAAGACGGTTGTGCTGGGCATCAGTGGCGGACTCGACTCCACTCTCGCTCTCCTTGTGTGCGTAAAGACTTTCGACAAGCTCAAGCTCGACCGCAAGGGCATAGTGGGTGTAACCATGCCTGGGTTTGGCACCACGGGCCGCACTCATCGCAATGCCGTGAGCCTGATGCAGAGCCTTGGCGTTGACATGAGAGAGGTGAACATATCCAAGAGCGTAATGCAGCATTTCGAGGACATAGGTCAAGATCCTGACTTGCACGACGTGACCTACGAGAACTCCCAGGCGCGTGAGCGTACGCAGATTCTCATGGATCTCGCCAACAAGCTCAATGGGTTGGTCATTGGCACGGGCGACCTCTCTGAGCTCGCCTTGGGATGGGCCACTTACAATGGCGACCATATGTCGATGTACGGTGTCAACACGTCAATACCGAAGACCCTGATAAAACACTTGGTGAAGTTCGTGGCACAGACCGTTGACGACAAGTCGGCGTCAACCCTGTACGACATCATTGCCACTCCTATATCGCCGGAGCTGATACCAGCCGACGAGGAGGGCAACATACAGCAGAAGACGGAAGACCTTGTGGGCCCTTACGAGCTTCACGATTTCTTCCTCTACCATTTCCTTCGCAACGGCTTCAGTCCGCGAAAGATATTCATGCTTGCACAAAAAGCGTTTGGCAACGGTGTCGCTGCCGATGACGGCGTGGGTCACTATTCCGACGATGTCATCCTGCATTGGCTTGGCACGTTCTGCCGCCGTTTTGTCAACCAGCAGTTCAAGCGCTCTTGCTTGCCAGACGGCCCCAAGGTTGGCTCCGTGACGCTTTCGCCGCGCGGCGATTGGCGTATGCCGTCGGATGCCATGGCCACGTTGTGGCTGGACGAGGTGGCTAAACTCTCTGCCCCGCAATCCTCCGTCGAGGTCATAAACAGTTAAGATTAAATCAGAACACCATAAATTAGATTAGCCATGATTATTGATTTTGAGAAGATACCAGAGGCTCATATCACCGGTTTCAAGGGTGGCAAGGGGCATTTGGACACGCGCAACTATGTGGACGACAACGTTAAGATAATGTATTCCACACTTCGTCCAGGGGCTTCGAGCGGCCTGCATACCCATGAGGGCAACTCGGAAATTATCTTCGTCATAAGTGGCACGCTGACTTTTCATTACGATGATACCATAGAGGTGTGTCATGCCGGCCAGTGCCACTACTGTCCCATGAACCACAGCCACTACATGGAGAATCTCACCGACCACGACGTGGTTTATTTCGCCGTGGTGCCCGAACATGAGAAACAATAAGACCTATATCTATGAACAAAGCAAGTCTGACTCTCCTTGTCGCCCTGCTCGCATCACCGATGTATGCACAGACAGCACAATTGGGAGGATTCTACTATGGGCAAATGCAGTCGCCCACTGGGTGGGAATGGCAAAGCCCCGACTCTGTGGCCTACAACAAACAGCAGCCACACGCATGGTTCTTCTCGTTCAAGGATGTTGACGAGGCGCGCCGCGTGTTGCCAGAGTACTCTTCGTTTTGGCGCTCACTTGACGGGGAATGGCTGTTTCATTGGGCCAAGAACCCCGACGAGCGTCCAAAAGACTTCTTCCGTACCGACTTCGACGCAAGCCAGTGGGACCGTGTTCAAGTGCCAATGAACTGGAACACGGCTGGCATGAACGATAAGGGCGAATTCAAATATGGATATCCGTTATATTCCAATCAGCGCGTCATTTTCCAGCACCATGTGAAGGAGGGCGACTGGAAAGGCGGTGTCATGCGCGAACCAAACAAAAACTGGATGACCTACAAGAACCGCAATGAAGTAGGCTCATACAGACGCTCATTTTCCATTCCTGCCGATTGGAACGGCAAGGAGATATACATCAACTTCGATGGTGTAGACTCGTTCTTCTATATCTATATCAATGGCAAGTATGTGGGATTCTCGAAGAACTCGCGCAATCTCGCGCAGTTCGACATTACACCTTATCTTAACAAGAACGGTGAAAACATCGTGGCCGTAGAGGTATACCGCAATTCCGACGGCTCTTTCCTCGAAAGCCAGGACATGTTCCGTCTGCCAGGCATATTCCGCTCTGTGTCACTTACTGCCAAGCCAAAAATACAGGTACGCGACATCAAGGCCATTCCCGACTATGACGAGACTTTCACGAATGCGTCGCTAAACATATCTGCCGCGGTGAACAATCTCACGACCAAGGCGGCAAAAGGCTATTCCATAGACTATAAACTATACGAGAACAAGCTGTATTCAGACGAGAACACTCTCGTGCCTGGTGTCAGCGCGACTGCCAAGGTTGATGGAATAGGTAAAAATGGGGAACTCACGGCCTGTGTCACACTAAATGCAGGCAACATCGTAAAGCCATGGAGCGCAGAAGCTCCTCACCGCTATACATTGGTGGGCGAGTTGAAGGACAAGAAAGGCAACGTGGTTGAGACTATCTCCACTATCGTAGGCTTCCGCAAAATCGAGATAAAGGACACTCCTGCCGACAAGGATGAGTTTGGGCTGGCTGGACGCTATTACTACCTCAATGGCCAACCCATCAAGATGAAGGGCGTTAACAGGCATGAGAACAATCCTGCCACTGGGCACTATGTCACGCGCCAGCAAATGGAGCGCGAAGTGTTCCTCATGAAGCGCGGCAACATCAATCATGTGCGTGACTGCCACTATCCTGATGCCCCTTATTGGTATTACCTGTGCGACAAGTATGGCATATATCTTGAGGATGAGGCCAACATCGAGAGCCATGAATACTACTATGGCAAGGAGTCGCTCTCACATGTGAAGGAATTCCGCAACGCCCACGTGGCTCGCAACATGGAGATGGTGCATTCCACGGTCAACCATCCTTCCATCGTGATTTGGAGTCTTGGCAACGAGGCCGGCCCAGGCGACAACTTCAAAGACTGCTACAATGCCATAAAGGCTTACGACACAAGCCGCCCCGTGCAATACGAGCGTAACAACAATATCGTTGACATGGGCTCAAACCAGTATCCTTCTATTTCCTGGGTGCAGGAGGCTGTGAAAGGCAAGTACAGCATAAAGTACCCATATCACATCTCTGAGTACGCGCATTCCATGGGCAACGCGGTCGGCAACCTCATCGACTACTGGAACGCCATCGAGAGCACGAATTTCTTCATGGGTGGCGCCATTTGGGACTGGGTTGACCAGGCCATTGACAACATTGACCCCAAAACAGGCAAACGCTATTGGGCCTATGGAGGCGATTTCGGCATGGACAACAAGCCAAACGACGGCATGTTCTGCATGAACGGCATCATGCGCCCAGACCTCTCGCCAAAGGCTCAATACTATGAGGTGAAGAAGGTCTACCAGAATGTTGGTGTCAAGGCGGTTGACATGACAAAGGGACGCATCGAGATATTCAATAAGAACTACTTTGAGCCGCTGCGAGGCTATCATATCGTATGGTCGTTGTGGAAAGACGGCGAATGCGTCGCTAAGGACAAGTCGCTAATGGGAACCAAGAACATTCTCGGTCCACGCGAGCGTCAGGAATACACTCTCAATTACGATTATTCTAAGCTCGACCCACGAAGCGAATACTTTGTCAAGGTTCAGTTCCTGCTGGGCAAGGATATGCCATGGGCAAAGCAAGGATATGTACAGATGGAGGAGCAGCTGCGTGTGAAGGGAGCTGACATTAAGGCTCCGGCACTGAATACGGTCGCCAATGCCGATGGAGGCATCTATTTCACGCAGGATGCGAAGCAGGTGAATGTGAAGGGTTCTGGATTCAATGCGACATTCGACCTCTCTACTGGCGCGATAAGCGCGCTTGCCTACGGTAACAACACTGTATTCGCCGATGGTAATGGCCCTAAGCTCGATGCTTTCCGCGCTCCTACCGACAACGATGCCGGCATTGGCTATCCAGGGAAATGGTTCAAGTATGGACTGTATGACTTGCGGCACCGTGTGCTTGGCAAACCGCTGATAGTGAAACAGAAAGACGGTTCATTGCAAATAAGCCTGACAGTGGAAAGCCAGGGCAAGGAAGGCTGCCGACAGGCTTATTCCAATCGCGACCGTGATCCACAGTCGGCTTATTCGTTCAATGTTGACAAGAGAGCCCTTGGAAAGGACGACTTCAAGTTCACTACAAACCAGATTTACACAATATATAAGGATGGTTCTATCGAGCTAAATAGCGCTATCTCTGCCAGTCAGGCAAGCGTGGTTCTGCCGCGTATAGGTTATGCGATGAAGTTGCCAAAAACTTATAGTCAATTCGACTATTACGGACGAGGGCCAGTGAACAACTACAGCGACCGAAAGACAGGACAGTTCATAGAGCACCATCAAGGCATCGTTGGAAAGCAGGACATTGTCCTGCCAAAGCCGCAATCCATGGGCAATCGCGAAGACGTGCGTTGGTGTGCGTTGAGCGAAAGCGGCAAGCCGGCTGTCGTGTTTGTCGCCGACAGCACGATGTCTGTGTCTGCCTTGCCTTGGAGCGCGCAACAAATGACAGTCACGGCTCATGCCAATGAGCTTCCTGAGTCTGATGGCACATACCTGCACCTTGATGCCAAAGTTACAGGTCTTGGCGGAGCAAGTTGCGGACAGGGTGGACCGCTCACCGATGACCGCGCATACAGCCAAAACTATAGCTTCGGTTTCGTGATTCGTCCAGCGGCCAACCCAAGCGCGGAAGCAATGGAAAAGGCAGCGAGGGTTTCTCTTTCTGGAGAACAGCCTATAAGCATTTCCCATGGCAACACCGGCAAGGTGACTTTGAGCAGTCCTGCCGCCAACCGCACGATTCTCTATACGGTGAATGGAGGCAAGAAGGCTTTGCGGTACACAAGGCCAGTTGATATGCGCAGTGGCGGAACAATCACGACATGGTATAAGGAAAGCCCGCGGCTGAAGACCTCTGTCAAGTTTGATAAGGTTGACGTAGTTCCCCTTCAGATTGCATTCGCATCGTCAGAAGAACCTGATGAGGGGGAGGCAGTAAACCTTGTTGATGGGGACGAGTCTACCATTTGGCACACGATTTATTCCATCACACTTGCCAAATATCCTCATTGGGTTGATTTTGATGCCTCAGAGCCAAAGCTCATGAAAGGCTTCACGATCCTGCCGCGTCAGGACACAGGCTATGGCCGCATCAGGGATTACGAAATATACGTAAGCAATGATGGCAAAAACTGGGGAGAGCCTATAGCGAAGGGACGGTTCGACGCAAGCGATGAAGTGAAAAAGGTCATGTTTGACCAACCTGTCAAAGCGCGTTACATACGATTCCGCGCCCTTAACGGCCATTATGGTGTTGACTATGCTTCCGCGGCAGAGTTCTCTTTGATAGCAGAATAACAGACTGTTATTCGCACAATAAAATTTTAATGGAGCCAAAAGGACTTTTAATGGAAAGAATGATTTCCATAAACC
>ERZ808266.216-NODE-216-length-22627-cov-7.178761_pt1 | contig 22627 bp, 19 predicted proteins | sample MGYA00521278_ERZ808266 | MGnify/ENA primary metagenome ERZ808266 (study PRJEB31516, sample SAMN03275591) | gut metagenome | biome: mammalia-associated habitat; material: feces | host: Papio cynocephalus | place: Kenya | collected 2012-08-02 ... | reverse complement strand
GTTCTTGAGAATACGACTCAAGAAGCTCCCTGCCTTTAGACGGGAGAGTTGTCACGCAGGTAAATCATTAAAGTAGGAACACAACAGTTTAATTTGATTAATTGCACGAGGTAGAGAAATATATATAGGATCCCCCTCTGGCTCTATATACTCCCCGAAGTTACTCATTATGACAATGCTGTCTTTATCCTCTTCTAACAGAGTGGGATCTAGAACGACCTTATTCTCTTTCCATTTGCAATCTCTGTAGGATGGATTTCCGTTTTTATCTAAGGCAACAGAACCTCCAAATAGTCTACAAACCATACTTCGACCTTCATAGAAAAAGCAGTGCTTTTCTCTATCCTCTATATAAAGAGGACAAATAGGAGAATTAATATCTCCATTATTGAGAAGCGCTAAAGCTTCTTCTTCTCTTTCTTCTTTTATTAAAAGAAAAGCAGCTACATTGGCTTCTGTTTCAGATAAATAAGGAACGTAATGGCAACAACACTCACCACAACACTTCGGGCAAGAGACAGAAAAAAGAGATAAGAATTTTCTTTCTTTTTCTTCAAGAATACTATATATGCCTAATAGTTTTCTTATTTTTTCTCCACAAAGGGTAGAATAAAGCACTGAATCTAAAATCTCTTTTTTCATGGCATATTTTTTAAATCAAACAAAAAAAGAATTTCAATAGTCGATCTTCGATTTTTGAATAAAAATCAATTTTTTTACATTTTCTTTACATATACTCACTTCCTTAAACTTTATATATTCCTAAAATTTTATCCCTCTTACTTTTTTTGAAGAACATTAACTTAATCAATTGAATTTTGATTGCTGATAGTTCACAATTCTTGTGCGATGAAAATAGTTATTTTAGGTGCAGGAAGACGAGGAATAAGGCTTGCTAAGCATCTTATTCAGGAAAAGAAATCTGTAGTAATTGTAGACTCTAATCCAGAGCGTTGCTCACAGGTTGTTTCAAAGCTAGATTGCCTTTCTATCTGTGGCAGTGCAACAGATTTAGATATCTTAAAAGAAGCAGGATGCGAAGATGCCGACGCTATCATTGCAGTAACTGATAGCGACGAAGTGAATTTAGTAGCATGTGGCATCGCAGCCTCTAATTATCCAGAAGCAAAAACAATTGCTGCTATTCGTAGTATTTCCTACTTAGGTAATGGAGCAAAATCAAAAAACAAAATATTAGGCATTAACCATATTGTCAACCCTGAGGAAGAAGCTGCTAAAAGCATGACTGGCATCCTCAAATCTGGTCTATTTTCCAACATCATATCATTTGAAGATGCAAACTTTATTCTGTTTAGGTCTATGATTACCCCATCTAGCCCATTTAATGGACAGAGTCTTATAGATATGAAAAAGAGCCTTAATGGCGAATACATTATTATTGGAATAAAACGTGGTGATGAGGTTTTCACACCTAGTGGAAACACAGTTTTAGAGATTGGTGACGAAATTGCTGTAATGGCAGGAGATGACGACAGCGAAAACATCTATAAAGATCTATGTGGAGGAGCAAGCCATACTAGACTTAAAAGAATTATTGCTGTTGGTGGAACTCGTATTGCACGCTATCTCTTCTCTAACCTTCCTAAAAATATGCTGAAGCACATTACTCTAATCGAAAAGAATCCAGATATTTGCACAGAATTTGCCGATGGGTTTCCTTCAGTTCTTACGATTAATGAATCAATTACCGATGAAAACATATGGGAAGATGAACGCTTGTCTCAAGCAGATTTACTTATATCTGTGACAGAAAACGATGAGTTAAATATTATTACTGCCTCCTATGCAAAAAGAATAGGCACAAAGAAATCTATAGCCCTACTTAAAACAAACCCAAACTATATCCAATTCGCAGCTAATATGGACATAGATGTAACAATAAGTACTACAGAAGCTACAGTAGATGCCATCATGAAGTTTTTAAGAGGAGATGGCATAAAGACGTTGCACTCAACTTTCAACGGAGAATTAGAGGTCTATGAATATGTTTTGGATGAAAAATTCTCAAAACTAGGAGAATCTCTTTCTAATGTTGATTTACGTGGTAAATGTATAATTGCAGGAGTAAAAAGAAGCAAAAGCGAAAGCTTTGTACCTAATGGGTTGTATCAATTTGAAGTTGGCGACACGATTCTTGTTGCATGCTCACATGGTAACTATGATGCTGTAATGGAGTTTTTCAAATAATGAACTATCGCTCTGTTTTTAAATTACTAGCATACATTGTTCTTTTTGTTGCCCTATTAATGGTTTTACCTACCATTCTCTCTATCTATTATGGCGAAACAGTAGCCTTATTTGGCTTTCTAGTAACGCTAACAGTAATGGTACTATTAAGTCTAGTTACAATTTTAATTCTTTCTAGATGGAAAGAAAAAATTATAATAGGTCCGAAAGAAAGCTACCTTTTTGTAACACTTGCATGGGTTTTAATCTCTACATTTGGTGCTCTTCCACTGTACCTAAGCAAGGTCTATCCATCGTTTGCAGGTTGCTATTTTGAAATAATGAGTGGCTTTACAACAACAGGAGCAACACTATTAGACAATGTAGAGGGAGTAGACAAATCAATACTTTTTTGGCGCAACATGACAAACTGGCTTGGAGGAATGGGAATAGTAGTATTATTTGTTGCACTCCTTCCTGCCTTTGGTGCAAAAGGAACAGCACTTGTAGGTGCAGAGTCTGTTGGCCCAACAAAAGATAAGCTAACGCCGCAAATAAGGCATACAGCTCTTGCATTGTGGCTTATTTACTTTGCACTTTCTGTTCTAGAAACTATACTTCTTCTCTTAGGTGGCTTAGATTTATTTAATGCTACAACAGTTACCTTTGGCACTATGGGAGCCGCAGGATTCTCACCAACAAATCTCTCAATCCTAAGCTATCACTCCCCTTACGTTGAATGGGTATGTATTATCTTCATGTTCCTTGCAGGTTCCAACTTTGCTCTCTATTTTAAAATATTAAAAGGACAGTTCTCTAAGGTATTCAAAGATGGTGAATTTAAGCTTTATGCATTAATAGTCTTATTTTCATCTTTAGCTATAGCAATTAATCTCTTTGTGAATACAGGGCTTAGATTAGCAGATGCATTTAGAGATGGTCTCTTTCAGGTAACATCTTTTATAACCACAACAGGCTTCTATTCAACAAAGTATGAGAGTTGGCCAGTATTTAGTAGGCTAATACTCTTTGCTTTATGCTTTGTTGGAGGATGTGCAGGATCTGCGGGTGGCGGTATTAAAGTTATAAGAATTGCAGCTATTTTTAAGCTTGGAACATCCTCTATAAAGAAGAGACTTCATCCCAATGCTGTAACTACAGTTAAGATTGGGCAAGATACATATTCAGAGAATGTTCTCTCTTCTATTTGTGGCTTTATCGGAATGTACCTCATAACTTTCTGCCTTGGCTCAATAGTTATCTCTTTAGCAGGACAAGATATTCTTACAACGATATCTTCTACAATTCTTACACTTGGTAATATCGGCATAGGACTAGGAGGAATTGGAACGGAATTCTCATTCTCAATCTATCCTTCTTGGGCACTTTGGGTCTTTTCATTTTTAATGATGGTTGGAAGACTCGAGCTCTTTACTGTCTATGCTCTCTTTACTCGTGATTTCTGGTACAACTAATTTTGACGTACTCCAACGGCTAAAGCCTGTTGGATTCTGGCCCTACAAGCGATAAATGCACCATGGTGGCGTCTTACTCAATCTTGGACCGCTGAGGCCCGTCCATCCTCAGTATTTATTAGTAGTCTATACTACTGATAAATCCTTAATCATTCTTAACCCTTCGTTCTTAAGATTGATTGCAGCATTTATGTCTCTGTCAATTTGTGAACTACTTGGTAATTGAATTACAGAGGAATCCCGCTAGCTCTCCTAAAAATGTCTTGAGCCCAAAATCCATTCAGCATTCATATCTCTTATCTCTGTTTTCACCCATGGTGATAGGAGCATCTACTGTTATGAATAAAAAGTACTCGACAAGAGCATTTCTCTTTATCGTCATAGTATGAACATTAACAGTCTAAAGTAGGCCATTATAGGAATCCCAGAATCTGTAGATGTGACCAGAGATTTTAACTCTACCAACAGGAAGAAACTTATATCCTGCCTTCTTGTATGTTAAGCTTTTGTATTTTTTTACCTTCTTTCTTTTAGTAGGAGATGCCTTAATACCAATCTTTCTATCTGTGAAAAATTTATTATAATAGCGGTATATCCTGTCTGTTATATCTTGGAGAGCTTAACTTCCTACCATTTGCAAAAAGCTATTCTCTTCACTGTTTCTAATATCTTTGAGAATCTTTTGAAGGTCACTCTTTTTCATAAGCTTTCCTTCTTTCTTGTACTCATGAATAGCCTTTCATCCCACAGCTAAAGATTGTGGGCTTTCTCGGCTAGATATTGTAAAATAAATGTTCAATATATTGAGAATACTTTACATAGATTTATAATTATTTCTTAAGGAATTGATGAAAAAATGGATGTAAAGGCTTTAGCAGATAGCTTACAGAAAGAAACTGAAAAGATTATCGTTGGTAAATCAGATTGCATTAGGAAAGTAATCCTTGCCCTTCTTGCTGAGGGTAATGTTTTATTCTCAGACCTACCAGGTTGTGGAAAAACAACATTAGCAAAGACAATCTCACTTGCCTCGGGATTGAACTTCAATAGAATACAATTCGTTTCAGATATGCTTCCGTCCGACATACTTGGCATGGAGATATTCAATCAAAAGACTGGAGACTTTGTTTTAAGAAAGGGTCCTATTGAAACGAATATACTTCTTGCAGATGAAATAAACAGGGCTATTCCAAGAACACAATCAGCGCTTCTTGAAGCAATGGAAGAAAGAGAAGTATCTATCGAAGGTAAGTCTTTCCCTCTACCACGTCCATTTATTGTTCTAGCGACTCAAAACCCTATTGAAAATGAAAGTACATTTGCACTTCCCTCTGCCCAAATGGATAGATTCCTTATTTCTCTTTCTATTGGCTATCCTTCCTTTGAAGAAGAGAAGGAAATGCTAAGAAAAGTTGGAGACGGAACTCCATACGATACTATCAAAGCTGTTTCATCTGAAAGTGAGATACTTCAAGCGCAAAAAGAATGTAAAGAGGCCTTCATCTCCGATGAATGCGAAAGCTACATCGTAAGAATTGTTGACGAAACACGAAAAGATCAACGCTTAAAGATGGGAGCCTCCCCTAGAGCATCACGCTCTCTATATTCTGCGTCTAAAGTTTGGGCAAAGATGAATGGAAGAGATTACGTTAATCCTGATGACATAAAAGAAATTGTAGGACCAGTACTATCACATAGATTAGTTCTATCTAGTTCATCTAAATATGCTGGCCTTACCGTCGAAACTATTCTTAGCGATATTTTATCAAGAGTAGAAATACCCGAGAAGATTAAAGAAATAAAATGAGAAGCTCACACTCCTTCTCTCGCTCTAGTCTATTTGTTACTATCCCTGCAATTATTATCTCTTTTGTTCTCTGCATAGTAATGGCGCTACAAAGAGAGGGCCTACTTATGGCACTTTTTGCCATTTTATTCTTCTTCTCTCTTATCTCTAGACTATGGGCAAAGAGTGCAACAAAACATATCGAAGCATCGCTCTCTTTTTCTAGCCAAGCGACATTCCCTGATAAAGAGATTGAAGCAAAGTTGAAAATAAAAAACAACAAGCTCCTTCCTTTGCTTTGGATAAAGATTACAATGCCACTTTCAAAGAGGCTATCAATAGTACCAGAAAAAACAAGAGTGCCAGAGAGTAGCGAAATATCTCTTTTATCGTCTAGGCTTGAATCTACAGCGCTAATCGGAGAAGAAAAGCTTGGTCGTATAATGTGGTACGAAGAGGCGGAATTTACATTTAAGCTAAAAGCAAAAGAACGAGGAATCACACATCTTAGCTCTTGGTACTTATCCTCAGGCGATGGTTTTGGACTATCGGAGGCAAACATCCCAATGAATGGTCTTGGAAGTTTAGTTGTATATCCCCGTCTTGTTGAGGTAAATATAGATCCTTTTATAAAGAACCATTGGAATTCCTCTACAGGACCAAGAGGTATTATGGAGGATATTACTGTAATAAGATCGACAAGAGACTATCTTCCTTTTGATAAAGTAAAAAATATAAATTGGAAGCAAGTTGCACTAGGACTACCATTACAGACTAATGTATATGAGGAGATACTACCAAAAGGTATAAGCATTATATTTGATGGAGAATCATTCTCTGGTCCTGTTGGCATGAAAGAAGAACTTGAAGAATGTATATCAATCATTGCATCAATACTAGTTAGCCTAGATGAGAGAAAGCTCCTTCCGTCTCTTTCTCTTTCAGATTCGTTTTATGCAAAGGCAGAAACGATTAAGAGCTCGGACGGCCTTAATAGCCAACTGTCAGCTCTCGCTTCTTACGAACCATTAAAAGATGTCTTGAATCAGAATGGTACTGAGATGATAAGACAAGAATCTTCATTTAGGGACGAAGAAATTATCTTTTCAAGCCAAGATTGCATGGAAGTATTCTATTTTGCTGCTTATTCTGACGATATTTTACGTCTTCAATTTATCAAAGAAATACCAGAAGAAAAAATAACAGTTGTTAGTGCAAAGGAAGGAAAAGAAAGAATACCATACAAAGCAATCACACTATCATCTTTAAGGAGGAAGAAATGAACTTATTCCCAACTACTGCAAAAGAAACAATTCTCTCCTCCTTAATTGCAACTATTCTTTCTTTGTTTCTAAAAGATGGTGGTGGGCCACTACCAATCTTTCTTGTTGTTTATACTCCTATTATTACTGTTCTAAATAATTCTTTTTTAAAGAAGGAAAGAAGTGGTTCTTCAATAGCTATCTTTAATCTTATTGTTATTATCCTTTTTGAAGTGGCTATTATTCTTTTAAGAACAACAGTCTCTCTCTTTATTTCAGTCCTTTTTATCCCTCTATTTGTGCTTATCTCTGCGTTTTCAGTAAGGGCATTAACAAAAGAAACTGGAGAGAAAAGCATACTAAGGCTTTTTGATATCTCAATATTCTCTTTAATCTTTACTATCTTCTATTTGCTGTCAAATAACGCAAATAGAATAACGATAGTCTATCCTATCATTGCGACGACAATATCTCTTATAACAATTCTAACAATGAGACAAGGAGGAAAGAAAAAGGGGTGGATTCTTACAGTCTGCGTAGCTTTAGTAACTCTTTTTCTTGTATTTCTGCTTGATAGATATGCTCCAACAATAGGAAAAGGCTTAGTGAACTTTTGGTATAAAATAGTAGCACTTGCAAAGAGAATCTATGCTTTTTTCCTCTATCTTATTTCATTACTACCAAGCATTAAGCCAAAGCTTAATTATGATATTCTTCCAAAGCCAGCTGATGGAGAATATAGAAGAGAGGTAGTAACAGGAACAATTGGAGAGAGCGTTTTAAAGATTATTGTTTTTGCTTTCTTCCTTATCGTTGCTATTATTGCTCTTATTATAGTCTTAAAAAATATACATATAAAACGAAATGGTGGAGCTAAAACCAACAAGAAAAAAACTATATCTAATAACTCTCTTATTGGTGCAATTAAGGCTTCTCTGTTGCGCCTAAAAGATGAAATAAAGCTGAGAAGATATATAAGACAAAATAAAGATTACTCTCTAGGTCTTTCTCTCTGGATGGAGAAAAAATTAAAAAATGACATATGGCATAGAGAACTAGATGAATCAAGGACATCTTTTGTAGAAAGAATTGGTCTTTTGATTAATGAAGAAGCGTTAATTAAATGTTCAAAGAATGTCGACGAAATTCTCTATTCAAATGAAAAGATAAGTGTTCTCAAAGTTGAAGAATCAAAATCTATACGAAATAGAATTCTCAAAGCAAAGTCAAAAAGAGATAAGGAAAAATTCTTAGAACGCTTTAGAAAGCACAAATAAGACTAAAAAAAAGGGCAACCCACTCCGGTGCCATTGCTCCCTCAGAACGGATTGCATCATTTTTTTCGGGTCTGGAAACCACGTCTGTCGGCGGCTTTTGCTCACTCGACAGTCCAGATACCACTATAGCAGGGGTAGGACTCGGACCTACGACCTCCGGGTTATGAGCCCGACGAGCTGCCAACTGCTCTACCCTGCGTCGACTTACCTTTCAACCATAATCAAAATTGCAATACTTGTCAATAGTTTATTTGCTCTATAAGATTTATACATGGATGCAAACGAAAAGAAAGCAATTCACATAAGAGTGAAAAGTATAATTAGTAATTTAGAAAAAAATAACTTCAGAGCAACATATGTCGAAACAAAAGAAGAAGCATTAACACTTGTTAAAACTATTATTACTCCTTCTTCTTATACTGCTAGTGGCGGCTCTATGACATTAATCGTTTGTGGAATTATGGACTATTTAAAAAAAGAGACAGATTATCATGAAGATAGAAGAGATGCATACAGAGCCAAATACTACCTTGCTTCAGCAAATGCGATAACAGATAGTGGCGAAATATATGAAGTAGATGGCAGAAGTAATCGAATAAGTGCAATAACATTTGGACCTGAAAATGTTATTCTTGTTGTTGGAATAAATAAAATAGTGCCTACACTCAAAAGTGCAATTGAGAGAGTAAAAAATATAGCAGCTCCAAGTAATGCTATTAGACTATGTAAAGATACTCCGTGCGCAAAACTTGGACACTGCCTCTCGCCCCTTTGTTCTCCAGATAGAATATCTAGTGAGGGTTGCTATAGTGATGAATGTATATGTTCATCTCAACTAATAATGCGTAAGCAAACTGAAAAAAACAGAATTACTGTAATTATTGTTGGAGAAAATCTTGGATACTGATTTACTCTATGCTCCATATATAGACGAAAAATACAAAGAGTTTTCTTCTTCCCTTTCTCTTACAGATAAAGAGGAAAGAAAGGGAATTAGAATCCCTGTTTTACGTTCTCTAGCAAAAACTGTTAATAGTGAAGATATAACAATAAAATACCATGAGGATGTAATACTTAAGGGTTTAAGTTTGGGTAGAGAGAATATTCCAATTGAGGAAAAGCTAGAAAAACTTACAGTTCTCCTACCCTATCTAACAAGTTGGGATCAAACAGATATCATTCAAAGTGGTTTTAAGCCAAAGAAAAACGACAAAGAAATCCTTTATTCATACTTTCGTTCTCTTTTAAATAGTAAAGATGTATACACAAAGAGACTTGGAATTATTTGGTTAATGTCTAACAGAAAATATTATGACAAAGAGCAAACACTCCTTGCCATAATAAATGCAGATGATGAAAAAGAATACTACATCTCAATGGCAGTAGCTTGGGCATTCTCTTTCTTTGTAATTGATGACCCTACTTTTATTTCATGGCAAGACAAACTTCAAAATACAACAAGAAAAAGAGCACTACAAAAGTTAAGAGATTCTAAGCGTTTTTCTTTTAGTCTTCAGCAGTAGTTGCATCTGCCACTTTCTTTAGAGGTACAAAGCCTTTTCCCATAACATTATAAGCTTCATTGACAAAGACAAAGGCCTTTGGATCATCTCTGTTTATTATTCTTAATAACTTCTGATACTGATGGTTTTGAACTAACACTAAAAGAATCTTATGTTCATGTTGAGTATAAACACCTGTCCCATCAAGGAGTGTACCCGTCTTCTTCATCTCCTTAACAATATCTTTGCCGATTCTTTCCATATTATCAGAAACAATATATACAGCTTTACTTCTTCTTGTGCCAAATCCTGTTAAGACATAGTTAACCATGTAAGAAGAACATGCCATTCCTATAATTGAAAAAAGCATAGGTTGCAGACCAATAAAATAACCAGAAGAACCAACAACAAGAGCATTGAAGCAGAAAGAGATTGTTCCTACTGCAAGTGGTGTATAGTGTGCAATTGACTGCGCGATGATATCTGTGCCACCAGTATTACAGCCTGCTTTCATGGTAATACCAATACCAGTCCCAAGCATAATACCACCAAACAATGCTGAAAGAAGCACATTAACAGGTTCACTAATATCCATTATTCCTTTGTATGAAGTTATTCTACCAAAGAATGAAATCCAAAAAGAAAGAAGAGAAGAACCAATCAAGGTTTTAAGACCATACTTAAAGCCGAATACAGACATCCCAATTGCTATTAATGGAATATTAACGCATAAGCTTGTTATACCAAGCTCAAAGCCAAAAAGGTTATATAGAATATTTGCAACTCCGGCTGCTCCACCACTAGTAATCTTTGCAGGGGTATAGAAAACAGCAATACCAAAGGCTGCAACAGCAGGACCAACTAACAAATAGAAAATATCGAAGGAATTGTGGATAACGTGAACTGATTTCTTCATAGCGCTGAAAATGATACAGTCTTTATTCCTTATTTCCTAGCTTAAAAAGTCAAAAAATGGCTATTTTCCCTACTTTCTGCACCTTTTACTTCACTTTCAAAACTTGTCTTCATATATAGAATTTGTTAGAACTGAAACGTGCTTTAAAGCCTCATTAGAAAGATGAGTATATCGATTATTAATCTCCTTGGATTTATGCCCGAGAACGGCCATTCTATCTTCTTGAGAAATGTTGTAATCCCTTCCAAGAGTTGAAAATGTATGTCTAAGAGAATGGAAGGTGATGTTCCTCTCTTTCCTTTCTTCTTCATTTATACCAATTTGAGAAAGAAGAGTATAAAAACCATTTCTTAAAGAAGGTGTTGATATGTACTCCTTACTACTCTGAGGAGATGGAAGTAAGACACCAAAAGATGAGGCATTTTGCTTAAGCTCATCAGCTAAAGTAGAAGAAATAAGAACAGATCGCTCATACTTACTTTTAGTGCTCTTTAGACCACTTATATAAGCAACAGAGTGCCTTATAATGACTTTAGATTGCCCTTTTATATCACTTTCTACAATATCTTTTACATTTAGGGCCCTTATTTCAGATATTCTCATTCCTGTTATAAGGCCTAGTAAAATACCATAATACAGGGATGGGAAGAGATTACTTTTCTCTTTTTCTAATTCTTCTCTTAGTTTTTTTACCTCCTCTAAAGATAAAATACCTCTCTCACTTTTTGTTCCACATGACTTTAAAATACTATCTGCAGGATTAGAAGATATATAGCCTAATCTTCTTGCTTCCTTAAGTGGCAACGAGAACGAATAGATAATAACGTTAATAGTACTATTTTGCTTTTCCCCCTTATAAAGACTCTTTACAACTCGATCTAAAATTGCAGAAGTAACATTTACAAGCTTTAAACCTTTAGGTAAAAGAGGCTCAACATTTTTCTCAAAGTTTTTCTTCATATTGTATGCATATTCTCGTCCGATAGCATTCTTCTCAAGTCTATTCTTTAGCGTAATATATTCTGATTTATCATAATCCCAAAAGTTCTTACACCAGGAACTAAAAAGCATTCCACTTTCCTTAGAATTAATAAGTCCTTGTTCTAAAGCTTTAGATGCAACAATTGCAGCATCTTCCTTTCTAGTTATTGCCTTGAAATCCATAATGCCTAATCTTTCCTTTAAGCAATCAATACTTTTTGCACTTTGTTGCTTTCCTGTCTCACGATCTAAAAAACAAACATACCAATAATCTCCTTTTTTCTTGTGTCTTTTATAAAGATAAAAATCTCGTCTATGAGCCATACTCTCCTACTCCTTTTAAATTAGAGAGTTTATCATTTCTGCACTTTTTTATACACTTTGCTATTTTTTCGTTTTATTAAACTAATTTCATGACACTCATTTTCTTCCCAAGAAAAAGCCTAAACAAAAGAAAAAAGGAAAGAAAATCGCAAATGAATAATTGAGGAAAAAATGAAAAAAATCCTTACAATCGCTCTCGTAGCTTTACTTGCATCAACAAGTGTTTTTGCAGGTTTAAGCGGATATTCAAATCTTGGTTTTGGATACAATTCCCAGTCTGGTAAATTTGGATTCAACCCTGCAGCTGCTCTTTCTGTAGATTTAGATGTTGCTTCAGAAGAAGCAGGTTCTATCGGAGAAGGAGATATCTATGCTGGGATCAAAGCAAGTATTGCACTTAAGCTTATTGATACAGCAGAAAAAGAAAATGGTGCTGTTGTTTATCCTTATAACGATGATAATGATACAGGTTACTATTCAGTTGGTGTATTTGCTTCTATTGATGAAGCGTACGTTGCTGGTCAAGATTGGAAAGTTGCTTTTGGCACAAAGTCTTCTAACCCAGTAGACTTTGCTAAGTCTGCAATTGATACATATAAGACAGCATTAAAAGATGCTTATGATGTTGCATATTGGGTAAAAGATGCTTATGTTTCATATAAAGCACCTTATGCCTCAAATAGTGGCGTTGTTGCAACATATAAAGACTTTACTCTTGGTGTAGGTTTTGCAGGGAAGAAGGCAGATACAGATACAACAGTTGGATATACTGCATACTTATTAACACCTGAATTTGATTTAGAGAATGCTTCATTTAAGTTTGGTGCAGTTGCTAGCAAGAAAAATGCAGCAGATGTATTCTCTTCTATTGGTGCATCAGCGAAGGCTTCTTATACTGTAGATAAATTCTCAGCAAAAGTTTCTGCTGATTTAGGTTTAGAAAACATTTCAGATACAAATGACTTACATTTTGATATCGCAGGTAACGTAAAGTATGATTTTGCTTCTCTCGATGTTTACTATACTGATTACGCAAAGGTTACAACTTATGCGTTAGTTGATTACGCTCCAGTAAGAGGATCAAAGGAGTATAACAATCTTCTATCAGCAAAAGCAACAGTTGATTTAACATCACTTAATGTTCCTGTTGCTCTTACTCTTAAGGGAAAGGATTTAATCAATAGCCAGGATCTTAGTGCATCTGCAAAGATTGCTATATCAGAAGCTTTCAGCGTAACAGTTGGTGGTGGTTATGTAATTAAGAGTGAAAAGATCTCTACATCAGTTGCAGCTGAATATAAGGCTGAAAAGTTTACAGCATCAGCTAAGGCTGAATTCTCAATTAAGGGAGAGACAAAAACTCTTGTTCCTACAGTTGTCGTATCTTCTGATGCTCTCATCAATGGCGCAACAGTTGAGCTTTCTTGGAAACCTGCAACAGATGGAACAAACTCAACAACAACAAATCTTCTTGATGAGAATGCTGATTTCGGAAAGATTTACGCAACAGTTCAACTTTCCTTCTAATTCTCGTATAGAAGTTATTATCCCCTTGCCACGGCTCATGTCGTGGCATTTTAAATATATGCACAAAATCTAGTAATAGATGACTTTTTAAAATCTTGGAAAAACGGACAGAATAAGCTAAAAAAACATTGGAAAAACGGACAAGAATAGTGAATTCATAATATAAATAAACAATTAGTACAAACTGCCGATTTATTTTAGTACATAAAGTCGATTTTTTTCAGTACAGACTACCGATTTATTGACTTTAAAGGTTTCACCATAGATAATATTTTTATGAATGAATACCTACCAAGAATATCAGATAGTTTAATAGAAAGGAAACTTCAATCACTTGGTGCTGTCGTTATAGTTGGTCCTAAATGGTGTGGTAAGACAACATCTGCTAAGATTAAAGCAAACAGTGTCTTAAGTCTTTCCTCGACATTAGAAGTAAAAAGAGCAAGAATAATTCTTGAGAACAATCCTTCAAAAATCTTGTCTTCTCCTACTCCATTACTGATAGATGAGTGGCAGACAATACCAGAAATATGGGATGAAGTAAGAACTAAAGTAGATGAAAGAAACGCTGTAGGTCAATTCATACTTACAGGTTCCGCTGTTCCTCCAAATCTTAATTCTCTGACGCTACACTCTGGAACAGGAAGATTTGGATGGATAAAAATGAGACCAATGTCTCTATATGAATCTAAAGACTCTTCAGGAGAGATTAGCCTACAAGATCTATTTTTAGGAAAAGAACAAATATATGGAGAAAACAACATTGATATTGATAAGCTCTGTTATTTAATATGCAGAGGCGGTTGGCCACATTCTTTATTTGTTGATGAGCAATCTTCTTTAGATATTCCTTTTGACTATATAGAAGGAGTTATATCTTCTGATGTTTCTAGAGTCGATGGAATTAACAGAAAACCAGATAGAGTTAGAAGCCTTTTAAGATCTTATGCAAGAAATCAAGGGAATCAAGCAAACTTAGAAGTTTTGAAAAAAGACATGGAGAACAATGATTCAAAATCATTGGAAGCTGAGACTCTTTCATCATATTTGAATGCATTGAGGCAAATATTTGTAATTGAAGATGTTCAAGCTTGGAATCCAAATTTGAGATCAAAGTGTGCTATAAGAACATCTGATACTAGATATTTCATCGATCCTTCTATTGCAAGTGCATCTCTAGGAATTGGACCTAATGATTTAATTAATGATATTAACACGTTAGGTTTCTTCCTTGAAACGCTTTGTATAAGAGATTTGAGAGTTTATGCAGAAAGTCTTAACGGAAATATATATCACTATAGAGACAATAAGGGATTAGAATGTGATGCTGTTATTCATCTTAGAGATGGTTCTTATGGCTTGATAGAAATAAAACTAGGTGGAGAAACACTGATAGAAGAAGGCTCAAAAAACTTATTAAAGCTATCGAAAAATATCGATACAACAAAGATGAAAAAGCCTTCTTTCTTAATGATTCTTACTGGCTTAGGAGATATTGCATATAGAAGAGATGATGGCGTATTTGTCATTCCTGTTGGATGCCTGAAAAACTAAAACAAATTTCATTTAAACCTTTTCTAAACTAAAAAATAGGCTAAGCAACTACACCATTTTCGATTGAGGAAAAAATGAAAAAAATCCTTACAATCGCATTAGTTGCACTTCTCGCAACAGCAAGTGTATTTGCTGGCCTTTCAGGAAAGGCTAAGCTTGCCCTTGGTTATGATTTCGAGAATGGTAACTATGGTTTTTCTAATGGAAAAGAGTTTGCTCTCACAATGAATATTGCTGAGGAAACAAAGGAATCTGTTGCAGAAGGTGATATCTATGCAGGTATTAAGGCAACAATGGCTCTTAAGGCTGACGACCTTATTGGTAGTGATGCTGCTTTCTTTGTAAAAGATGACAGTGCAGCAATTGGTCTTGGTTTCATCTTCTCTCTCAAGGAAGCTTATGTCGCAGGCACAGATTGGAAAGTTGCTATCACAGGAACACAGAATGGTCCAGATTTTGCTAAGTCTGCTATTGATGTTGTCTTTGATAAGTATGCTAAAGACTCTTTTGGTGGAACAGATAACATGTGGTGGAGTGCTCTTTATAAGGCTAAATCATATTCAGTTTCTGTCAACAAGGCTCCTGGAGTCACAGCAACATATAAAGATTGGTCAATTGCTGCAGGTTTCAATGGTGGAAAGGCAAATGGAACAACAGGTGCTCCTGAATTCTTTAACTACCATGTATCAGCAATTTCTCCAGCACTCACAGTTGCAGAAGGCTTAACAGTTAAGGCTGCTGCTGTTGCTTCAGGTGTAAAAAACGCAACTGATACAGCATTAAAAACACTTGCTGAATTAGATACAGAGACAGGAAAAATCATAGCTCCTGAAACAAAGAAAGTATACAATGAAAGCAAGAACTTTGATGCATTTGGTGCATCAACAGAAGTTGCATATGCTTCTGACACATTCTCAGCAAAGGTTGCAGCTGACTTTGGTATGAAGAAGACGGTTGGAACAGATGAATTCAAGCCTGGTTTGGATATTGCTCTTAACACAGTTGTTTCTGCATTTACAGTTGATGCTTATTATCAGTATGGCGAAAAGCAGTGGATTTCTGCTCAGTTAAAGGCTGACTTAAATAGCTTCGAGATTCCAGTTGCTCTTACAATTTATGGAAAAGATATCCTAAATGGTAAGACATTTGGTGGAAAGGTGGACGTTACAGTTGATGCTATTACTGCTAGTGCTGAAGCAAGCTATGGAATTGGTGCAGAAAAACTTACAGTAAAGGGTTCTGTTGCTTATAAGACAGATATGTTTACAGCAAAAGCTGGTGCAAATTTTGAGAAAGTTTTCAAGGAAAATGCAGAGTCAAAGCAGCTTTATGCTAATGCTTCTATTGAATCTGATGCAGTTATTTCTGGTGCAACACTTGCTCTTTCTTATGGTCCAAAGACAAACAACGCTGATGGATCTAAGACAACTAACTTCTTCAAAGAAGGAAAGCTTGGAAAGGTTGAAGCATCTTGCACAATCAAGTTCTAATATAGACAAATATCCCCTTGTTTATAGTGCCACGGCTTCGGTCGTGGCATTTTAAATAAGAAAACAATTCTTATATTTTATAAATTAAATATTAGATAAAACATTGATTTTTACATTTTTATCAATTAGACTATAGACATGATTAGAAAAATCTATCTTGACCGTATTCGTCCCTACTACCATTCAGAACAATTAAAAGCGATAGTTGGATCCCGCCGTTCAGGAAAGTCCACAATAATGAAGCAAATTGTAGATGAAATATCTATAACTATAAGTAAAGATAGAATTCTTTATTTAGATTTTGAAGATTATGAAATGTCTATCTATCAAGATGATCCAAAACGTTTCTACCAAATTATTAAGAATTACGTGTCAGGAAAAGATAGATGTTACGTCTTCATAGATGAAATACATCACATGAAGGACTATGAGAAAGTATTAGCATCAATACGTTCAACTTTAGGATGCTCTGTCTTTGTTACATCCTCAAGTTCAAGTCTGTTAATGGGAACTCTTGCTTCCACTTTAACTGGTCGATACATTAGTTTCCATGTATTACCATTTCAATATTCAGAAGTCCTTGAATATAAAAAAGTAGAAGATTCTCCTGATGAATTCATATCATATATGGAGAAAGGTGGCTTTCCTCTTGTATATAAAGAATTATTCATGGACCCAAAGCAATACACAAAAGAGCTATATGATGCAATCATAAAAAATGATATTGTCAAAGCAAATGAAATTAGGAATTCTGACCAGTTAAAACGATTTGCTTCATATATCTTTGTTCATTCTGGAGAGATAATATCTTCAGAGAGTATCACAAAACACATTAAGAGTACTAATGAAGATATTTCAACACAAAGTTGCTATAAGTATTTAAAATGTCTCGAAGAAGCTTTTTTAGTGGGAAAATGTAAGCGTTATGATATTAAAGGAAAAGCTCTTCTAGATGCGAAAAGTAAATATTATGCAGTAGATCCAAGTTTCATAAACATAAATGAAGGTTCAGCAGATATTAACAAATCATTTATTCTAGAAACAATTGTTTACAACGAACTCAAATCTAGAAACTATGAAATTTATGTCGGAAAAACGTATAAAGGAGAAGTCGACTTCGTTATCTTTGATGGTAAGAAAAAATGTTATATCCAAGTATGCTATCTTCTAGCATCTGAAGACATAATAAGACGTGAGTTTGATGCTTTTCTTTCTATTAAAGATGCTTGCCCTAGATTTGTCTTCTCTTTAGATACTCTAAATTTTTCTCGTGACGGAATTACTCACATTAACATAAGAGATTTTCTTACACATAAAAAAGAACTTCTGCTTTTATAAAGATTAACACCGAAGATGAAACTATAGCTAGAAAGTAATCTTTATATTTTTTAAAATTTACTCAATCAACTGAGTAAATTTACTCAACGGAAAGAGAATATGCAAAGAAGTAAATATATTAAAATACTATCAGAAAGGCTATCTGAAGAGAGAGTTTATTGAGATGCTTGTTGGGGCAAGGCTAGTTGGAAAGACAACAATAGTTAGTCAATTTCTTTCTACTTTTGAGAAGCCATATATTTAGGAATCAGCAGATGATGTATCTTTTTCTCCTCAAGTTTGGCTTGAAGGAATATGGCAAAGGGCAAGGATGCTTTTTTATTCATCAAAAAGCGAAGTAGTTCTCTGTATTGATGAAATTCAAAAGGTTCCACAATGGAGTGAAACAGTAAAAAAGCTATGGGATGAAGACACAAAAAGCAATAGAAACATAAAAGTAGTACTACTTGGATCTTCTAGACTTCTTCTTACAACAGGGTTATCAGATTCTTTGCAAGGCCGATATGAATTAATATATGTAACTCATTGGTCTTATCAAGAGATGAAAGAAGCTTTTGATTACACATTGGACGAATACATTTACTATGGAGGATTCCCTGGGCCTGCAAAAATAACAAAGAATGAAAAGAGATGGAAAAACTATATTAGAGATTCTATTGTTGAACCGAGCATATCAAAAGATATCCTCTTCTCTACAAAAATAACTAAGCCTGCCCTTCTTAAACAATTATTTGAGCTTGGTGCATATTATTCAGCTCAAGTACTGTCATATAATAATATGCTTGGAATACTTACAGATGCAGAAAATAAAACAACATTGGCCGGATATCTTAATTTACTCAATCAGTGTTGTATGATGACCGGATTGAATAAGTACTCAGGGAGTGAAGAAAAGAGAAAAGCATCTAGTCCTAAGTTACAGGTGTACAATAATGCATTCTTGGCACTTTATTCACAATACTCTTTCAAAGAGGTAAAGGAAAACCCTGACTTATGGGGACCCTTTGTTGAATCAACAGTAGGGATGCATTTAGTTAACAGCTCTATAGAAAATGATTTTGTTCCTTATTATTGGAGAGATGGTAACTATGAAGTCGATTACATAATACAAAAAGGAAAATCTATTTGTGCTTTTGAGGTTAAGAGTGGTTTAAGAATAACAAATAAAGGAATTGATGTTTTTCGTAATCGATACCCACAATCGAAAATATTTGTCATTTCAAGTTCAACCGATACTTCAGGATGCATAAGACTTGAGGATTTTCTTTCTACACTTCCTAGTGATTTTCTATGAACTTATTATTTTTTTCTCCAAGAAAAAAGTTTTGAGACTTACTATATCTCCAGATAATAGCCTAAAACTATATTTCAATTTGCGATTGAGGAAAAAATATATTAGAAATCCTAAATCCCACAAAATTCAGGACTGAGTCACAATAAATATAAGTCTGTACCGGCATATATGTTTATTGTTCCGATCTATCTATCCCAAATATCGCATTATGATACAAGAATGACTCTAATTCTTCCTTATCACCCGTGTCATAGAAAGAGCAAAGGAGAGTATTAAATTCTTTCATATTTTTCTCTTTTATAGTTAATAAACCTCTTCCTTTAAATAGTAATAACTTGTTTGCTGCACATAATGATGTTCTCTTATTTTTAACCTTAAATAATTGATTTTTGTAATAAAGCAGAATAAATAACCTGATAATCAAATCATTTTTGATTTAAAAACAAGCTTTATTCTGATATTCTATATAAAAAAGGAAATTAACATGAGTTATATTTGGGAGAATAGCAATTGGCCTCAGTTTGAAATAGATATGTCTCATATCCAAAAAGAATATGAGAATTTCATCTATCAAAAGGGAAGAACAGACCAGATATTCACATTGCTGTCATCACCACTTAAAGATGATTTCATACTTAATTCTTTTACTTCAGAAATAGTTTCATCAAATGAGATTGAAGGGATTTCTATTTCTTTTGACTCTGTTTATTCTTCTGCTATCAAGGCCTTGGAAATAAACAAGCAATCATCAATAAAGAAAAATAAGATGGCAGAAGAAGTAGTAGCACTCCTTCTTGATGCTCGTAATACCACTATTCCTCTAACAGAAAAAAGAGTTCTCGCATGGCATAAAAAGCTTTTTAATACTGCGATAAGTAAAACACATCAGGTTAACAAAGGACAATATAGAGAAAAACCTGTTTATATAATGAAAATTACAGGCAAGCTACATGAGGAAGTACTCTATGAAGGTGTACCTGCAAATATGCTAAAAAAAGAAATGAGTTCTTTCTTTTTGTGGATTAATAACCAACCAACAAATCTCCCACCACTTGCTATAAGCGCTATTGCCTCTCTATGGTTTGTATCTATCCATCCATTTGAAGATGGAAATGGAAGAATTAGCAGATTAATCTCAGACGCAATTATTGCAAAGTACATATCCCTTCCATATTTAAGTGTATCATCTGAGATTTTAAAGAATAAAAAAGAATACTATGACATCTTGTATTCTGTCCAACATTCTTCATCTATGGCTGTTTCAGAATATGTCGTGTGGTTTATACAATTATGTACAAAAGCATTAGAGAATGTAGAAACAATATGTAGAAAGAAAGTTGCACTTTCATTCTTCATGGCCTCTCTTGACCCTACTGAATATAATTCTAGGGAGATATCTGTACTGTATAAGCTTGCATCAGGTACATTTAATGGAAAGCTTACTAGTGCAAAATGGGTAAAGATTACAAAGTGCCAATCAGCAACAGCAACTAGAGATTTGACACATCTTTGCTCGAAAGGAATTTTGATTAAATCAGATGAGGGAGGAAGATCTTGCTGGTATAGTTTGAATCCAAGTATTCTTGCAAAACTATAGTAAAAAAGTTTCTTATTCAAAATTCTTTTATCTAATTAAGCTTTGATTAAACAACATATATGCGATTGAGGAAATAATGAAAAAGATTCTCTCAATCGCTCTTATTGCAGCTCTTGCTTTAACATCAGTATTCGCTGTTTCTTTTACAGGCAATGCTTCTCTTAATTTAGGCTATGATCTAGATACAAAAGATTATGGTTTTGCAAATGTAAATGGAACAACTTTAAAGTTTGGTTTCGAGTTAGGTTCTGGTAATGGAGAAAGTGCTGGAGAAAAAGATCTCAGAGCAGAAATCGCTGGTGAATTCAAAGTTGAATTTAAGGAGCAGGAAATAACTGCAAGTGGAACACCTCTTGTCAGTCCTGTCGCTTCTACTCTTAAGCTTACAAAAGCTAACATTCTTTATAAAGACCTAGTAACAGTAGGTATACTCAACGCAGGTACTTCTGCTAACTATGCTGCTTCTTATTATGTTAACGATGATGGAGACCCAAAATCTGATATTATCACAGGTCTCAAAGATGTTCATGGCTTTACAGTTAAGGCATATGGTGTAACTGGTGGTTTTGGATTTAATGGAAACGCTGGTACAGGTAAATATGCTGTTCTTGCACATGCTGCTCTTGATGATAAGACTGTTGCTGAAGGCTTAACAGTTGCTGCTGGTGCTGCTGCATTACTTAAAGATGATACAAATACATTCAATGCTAACGCAAAAGTTGCTTATGCAAAAGATCTCCTTGCTGCTTCTGCTGCTGTTGATTTCCAAGTTGCAGGAGAGAACGTTCTTCTAGAAAGTGCAATTGCTGCTTCTTATGATTTCGTTAAGTTCAACGCTTACTATTTCACAAAGGATAAGTTCGAGAACAACAACTTAGATGCTAAGCTTGCTGCAACAAAGACAATCGATATCGTAACACTTACTGGTTCATTTGAAGCAAATAACATTTTTGATCAGGCTAATGCATTCTATGCTAATCGTGAATTTACACCAGCTATTGAAGCTTCAGCTACAGTTGATGCTTTTACATTTGGCGCAAAAGCTAGCTATGCTATCGTTGCAAAGAAACTTGCTACAGAAGCTAGTGTTAAGTACTCTAATGATTTCTTAACAGCTAAGGCTGCTCTCAATGTTAATACAACTATTGAAACAGAAGATTCTACACAGCTCTATGTTTCTGCTTCTGTTGAATCAACAGCTCTCATTGATGGCGCTACAGTATCTCTTGCTTATGCTCCTTATGCAGATGCAGATGATGTTGTTACAACAAACCTTCTCAAGGCTGACACAACAAAGCTTGGTAAGATTACAGCTTCTTGTAAGGTTACATTCTAATTAATTATTAGAATTGTTTTATTAGCCATGGCAGTTTTGTCGTGGCTATTTTATTAAAAAAGGCCATGGAACAAACCATGACCTTAAATCTGTACCAGAATATCAAATTAGAAAGAAATTGTTGCTGATGTAGCAATCTTTCCCTTCTTGTCTACGCCTTCTGCAAAGTCTGCACCTGTCCAACCAAGTTCAAGTGTAGCGTTGTTGATAATCTTATCTGAAGAGACAGATACTGTAGGAGCAATCTTTGTAACCTTAGTATCTTTTTCACCAAATACTGTAACTAACTCAAGACCAGCTTTTGCTGTGAATAAATCGTTGAGGTAAGAAACAGCTGGCTTAACTGTGAGTTTCTTAGCGATAATTGCATAAGATACTTCTGCTTCTGCCTTAACTGGCTGATATGTGTAATCGCCCTTGACAGTTGCTGTGAACTCTCTTGAATATAGAGTCTTCATGTCAGCCATATTCTGTCCAGCAAAAGATCCACCAACAGAACCATTCTCAAACTTGTATGTAGCAGTAATTTTTGTACCAAGCTCTGTGTTCTCGAAAGAATCAGCTGTACCAACATATGCATCTAATGTTACAAAGTCATAGCTAGCATTAAGAGCTAAATCAAGAAGAGCTTCACCTTCATTTGCAAAATTCATATAACCGAAGTCTGTAGCAAGAGATGCAGATACTTTAGCTTCTTCATTTTTATATGCTGTCTTTGCACTTAATTAAAGATTTCACACAATTATACACTATAAAAACTGAGATAAAGTAGCATTTTTGT
>ERZ808266.212-NODE-212-length-22883-cov-5.127563_pt1 | contig 22883 bp, 18 predicted proteins | sample MGYA00521278_ERZ808266 | MGnify/ENA primary metagenome ERZ808266 (study PRJEB31516, sample SAMN03275591) | gut metagenome | biome: mammalia-associated habitat; material: feces | host: Papio cynocephalus | place: Kenya | collected 2012-08-02 ... | reverse complement strand
CATGATTCACAGTTCATAACAAACCCAGAACCTGATTTCAGATTCCAGGAATGTGACACAGTCTGGATCGCAGGCAATGTGAGCGAACTGGAAACAGTTTAGAATTTGATGTATTCAGAGTTCAGATAAGGTTTGAGTTCAGCCCACGGGACAGTGACTTTGATTATTCCTTCAGCATAGCTGGCAATCTCGTAAGGCTGGAAGAACCAGGTGACGCCTTCAATAGAGACTCCGCACTTTCCGTTAGGCACCATTCCATCCTGGAACATCGTCTCGAACGTGTCACTCCCCTGTTCTGACTCAAGGCGATCCTTGATCAGACCCGTAACCGGAGCGACATAGCCCGGCAGGAACAAATCGTTCTCTGTCACGATTTCACCGTTCTTGATGTTAATGATATAAGGTATGGAGTAATACATTCCGTGAGCCCCTCCCGTGTAGCTTTCGCTGAGCACCTGATAGGTCAGAAGATTCATAAATTCATCCCCGAACGCACCGACCGTCCTATAGTACCAGTTACAGAATGTAGCTGGGTCCCAATAATCATCGCTCTCATTTTCATTGGAATAAGCAAGATATTCCTCATAACTCTGCCCTGCGTCCTTCTGGTAGCCCGCGATCAAGGTGTCTGAAACAGCATCCGACGCCTCCTCGACCGTCAGCCCGGCATATTCCTCCCCGAAGCAGCTTCTGACAATCGCGTCGTTGATCTTATTGCGAAGCGCCCTCCCCCCTTTGAAAGATTTGTAATACTCAATGGAATGGTTGATTTGCACCGACGCCGAGTCATCCTGCACCAACGTCTGTTCGTAATTGTTCTCGTAAGTAGCGACCTCCGTCTCCCTCTCCACGCAAGAGACCACCCCCAAGGCAAGCGTTCCCGCCACCGCCCAAACTGTCAGAATCCTGTTTTTCATAAAACAATCGTCATTTGATTTCGGACAAATATAGGCAATAATCCGATGACACGTATGAATATTTTATCTAAGATTCTCCAGTTATTCTGATTATGATTGCTAAATTTGCCAACAATTATGGAAAAGAACGAACTTACAAGACGAAGGATGAACGGGTGGCTGGCGCTTAGTCCGCTGGCGGTGTTTCTGGTGACTTATCTGGTGTCGTCGCTGGTGGCGCACGACTTTTACAAGGTGCCGGTGGCGTCGGCGTTTCTGATCGCGTCGGTCTATGCGATGCTGATCACGAAAGGCACGGTGAATGAAAGAATCAGCATATTCTCTGGCGGGGCTGGTAACAAAAACGTCCTGCTGATGATTTGGATATTCGTGATGGCCACAACTGCAAAGGCTATCGGCAGCGTGGAGGCGACTGTCAATCTTACCCTTACGATTCTGCCGGGGAAATGGCTGCTTGCGGGGCTGTTCCTTGCGTCCTGCTTTATCTCCATGTCAATCGGAACAAGTGTCGGAACGGTGGTGGCTCTGGTGCCGATCGCCTCTGGAATCGCCTCACAGTCAGGGTTGTCCTTGGCGATGGTGACCGGTCTGATTGTCGGAGGAGCGTTCTTCGGGGATAATCTGTCGTTCATATCTGACACGACGATTGCTTCGACCACATCCCAAGGCTGCTCGATGTCTGACAAGTTCAAAGCCAACATCTGGATCTGCGGACCTGCAGCGCTGATTGTCACGACAATCTACCTTATCATCGGACTCAACCACGGAGCCACTCCCGAAATCGGGGAGATTGAATATGTCAAACTCATCCCCTACCTGTCTGTCATCGTGCTGGCACTGTGCGGTCTGAATGTCCTGCTCGTGCTTGGGATAGGCCTTCTACTTAGCGCTGTCATCGGATTCATGAACGGAATGACATGGCTCGGATTCCTATGCAGTGTCGGTGACGGAATCTCCGGAATGGGCGAGCTGATCATCGTGACCATGCTGTCGGGCGGAATGCTTGAGCTGATCCGGCAAAACGGAGGAATTGATTTCATCATCAAGGGGTTGACAAAAGGAATTAAAGGCAAGAGAGGGGCAGAGTTCAGCATCGCCGGGCTGGTAGGGCTGTCTAATTTCTGCACGGCGAACAACACTATCGCCATTCTGACGACCGGGGACATCGCCCGAGACATCACAAAGAAGTTCGGACTTGACCCGAGGAAATCCGCCAGTCTGCTTGACACGTTCTCATGCGTTGTCCAGGGCATCATCCCCTACGGTGCACAACTGCTGATGGCCTCAGGGTTTGCCGGAATCTCGGCCGCCGAGATCATTCCTTGTCTTTTTTACCCGTTTGTGCTTTGCGCCGTGGCATGTTTCTCAATCATATTCAGAATCCCTAAACGCTACTCATAATGGACAGAACCGCAAAAGTGACTTTCGTGACTCTGGTAGGCTCCATTGTCAACATCATCCTCACCGTGTTCAAGATCATTGCCGGAGTTCTGGGACGCTCCACCGCGATGATTGCTGACGGAATCCATTCTCTGTCAGATCTTCTGAGTGACATCGTAGTGATTGTCTTTGTGAAGATCTCCGCCAAGGGAAGGGACAAGGACCACGACTACGGACACGGCAAGTTCGAGACGTTCGCCACGCTGATCATCAGCCTGATGCTTATCGTTGTGGCAGCCAATCTGATGTCCGGAGGAATAAGCAAGATCCGTCTGATTCTGAGCGGAGTTGAAGTCAGTTCTCCGGGAATGATAGCTCTTTGGGCCGCTGTCGCTTCGATTGTTCTGAAAGAGATCCTTTACCATTACACCATAATCCAAGGGAAAGCCCTTAACAGCCCGATGATGATCGCCAACGCCTGGCATCACCGTTCGGACGCTTTCTCGTCCATCGGTTCTCTGCTCGGAATCGCAGGGGCAATATTCCTTGGAGAAAAGTTTGTCATTCTGGATCCAATCACAGGATGCGTCATAAGCATATTCATTCTTGTGATGGCCGTGAAGATGTCCGTGCCGGCGATAAAGGAACTTCTGGACGTGTCACTGCCTGACGAGATCGAGCAACAAATCGAGACGACAGCCAAGTCCATACCGGGAGTCATTGACCTTCACGAACTTAAAACACGCCGCGAAGGCCCTGGAATAATAATGGAAGGACACCTTGTCCTGAACTCGCACATCTCCTTGAAAGCGGCACATGACATCTCCAAGAAAGTCGAGGGAGCCCTACGCAAGAGATTCGGCTCGGAAACGCAGATTTCCCTGCATCTGGAGCCGGAAGATGATTCGGAATAATCAAGAATACATCCAGCCTATCACCTTGAGGACAAGCCTTTGAGGTAGTCTGCGGATCAGGAAGACCAGAAGGCTGTAAACGAATGTCGGAGTGACCTCAGGCTTCATCTTCTTTCGTTGGAGCTGCCGCAAAATGGCCTTGCCGATGACCTCCGGGCGCATGCCGTCACGCTCATCCTTTGCCATGGCCGCGAGAGCTTTGACACAGCCTTTATAGTAAGGAGAGTCCTCTCTCTGAGTATTTTGCGCCACACGGCGTGCCTTAGTGAATCCGGTCTTGACATCGCCCGGCATCACGACACAACATTGCACGCCGAACCCCTTTGTCTCGATGGCCAACGCCTTTGTAAGCTGCAATATTCCAGCCTTAACGCATGAGTAATAGCCTTGATAAGGCAGCGGAGCGAGAGCCGCGACGGAAGAAACCGTCACCACCCGTCCATGCCCTTGACGACGGAAAACAGGGAGGCAAGCCTGCACGGTCTTCACTACTCCGTAGAATGTCGTTGAATATTGAGCCTCAATCTCTTCGATGGAAGTTTCCTCAATCGGACCCGCGATTCCGTTTCCTGCGTTGCAGACTACCGCGTCCAGACTCCCCCGCTCACGGACAATCCTCTCTACCACAGCGGCAATAGCCTCTGCGTCATTGACATCCATCACCAACGGAATCATATTCCCGTTCAGAGAATATCCCTCCGGAGCCTTCCCGCTCCTTGATGCCGCATAGACCGTCATCCCGGCATTGCACAGAAGCCGCGCGGTCGCCGCACCGATTCCGCTGCTCCCGCCGGTCACCAGCACTGTTTTGACATTCGTTTTCATACGGCAAAAATAATAAAATCCCGAAAGATTCACTTGACTTCCGGGATTATATTCATTTCTTATCATTAGGCGTTCACACCTTCAAGGCACGCATTGCGTTCAAAACGGCAAGCACGGTGACACCGACATCGGCGAATACGGCCATCCACATCGTCGCCACACCAAGAACCGCAAGGAGAAGCACAAGGAGTTTAATGAATATGGCGAAGAAGGTGTTCTCCCTTGCCAGTCGCAGGGTCTTGCGGGCGATCTTCACGCCGAGGGCAATCTTTGATGGCTTGTCATCCATCAGAACAACATCAGCGGCCTCTATCGCGGCGTCGGACCCGAGTCCACCCATCGCTATTCCAAGATCGGCTCTGGCGAGCACAGGGGCATCATTTATGCCGTCACCCACGAATGCGAGAGTCTTTCCGGCAGGTTTCTCTTTCAGAAGCCTCTCAAGTTCAGAGACTTTGTCCGCAGGCAGGAGTTCAGCCCGGAACTCATCGATGCCGACGGCCGAGGCGACATATTCACCGACCGCACTCTTGTCACCGGTAAGCATCACAGTTTTAGTCACGCCTTCCGCCTTCAACGCCTTGATTGCATCAGCGGAATCTGGCTTGATTCTGTCAGAGACCACAATGTGTCCGACATACACTCCATCAACACTCACATGAACTATCGTTCCGTTCTTTTCGCAAGGTATCCACTGCGATCCGACAGCGTCCATCATCTTTGTGTTGCCGACACAGACGGTCTTCCCGTTCACCACCGCGCGCACTCCGTGACCGGCGATTTCCTCCACATTCTCGACCGAGCATCCGTCAGACTCATTAGGGTAGGCGTGCTTCAGCGAGACCGCAATCGGGTGGGTGGAATATCTTTCCACGTGAGCGGCAAGATGCAGAAGTTCCTTTTCGTCAATGTTTTCCGGGTGGACGGCTGTCACATCGAAGACTCCTTCGGTCAAGGTACCGGTCTTGTCGAAGACCACAGTTCCGACCTTGGCCAAAGCCTCAAGGAAGTTGGAGCCTTTGATCAGGATTCCTTTTGAGGACGCTCCGCCGATGCCTCCGAAGAAAGAGAGCGGGACTGAGATCACGAGGGCGCAAGGGCAGGAGACTATCAAGAATGTCAACGCCCTGTAGAGCCAAGTCGCGATCGTGCCACCGAAATCACCGGACAGAACAGGTGGAACAAAGGCAAGTACAAGGGCTGCAATCACAACCACAGGGGTGTATATCTTTGCGAATCGTGAGATGAAACTCTCGCTCTTGGACTTGTTCTCGGAGGCGTTTTCTACAAGATCAAGAATCTTCGAGGCAGTGGACTCTCCAAACGCCTTGGTGACTTTCGCGCGGATGACTCCGGTAAGATTGACGCATCCCGAGATGATGTCATCGTCTTTGGCTATGCTCCTCGGAACGCTTTCGCCGGTCAGAGCCACGGTGTTGAGGCTGGATGTGCCTTCGAGAACAATTCCGTCCATCGGCACTTTCTCGCCAGGCTTGACGACGATTGTCTCGCCTATTTTCACTTCTTCCGGATTGACTGTCAGAATCTTTCCGCCACGTTCCACATTAGCCGTGTCCGGTCTGATGTCCATAAGTTTTGAAATAGACTTGCGGCTCCGCCCTTCAGCGATGTCCTCGAAAAGTTCCCCGACTTGGAAGAACAGCATCACGAACACGGCTTCAGGGAATTGGGTCTCGGCTCCGGGAAGGAATCCGATGCAGAGAGCGCCTATGGTGGCTATGCTCATCAGGAAGTCCTCATCGAAGAAATCACCTTTGACGATCTTCTCTCCGGCCTCAAGAAGGGTGTCGTAACCAGCTATGAGATACGGTACTAAATAAACAAGGAGAAGCTGCCATACACTGAGGTCCAGTTTCTTCTCCACCAAGACTGCCACTCCAAACAGGGCGGCTGAAAGAATGATTCTCGCGAATCTGATTTTGTTTTCCTTTTCCATATTCTTTCTTTGACTTTGATTTCAATGGTGCAAAGGTCGATAATCATTTCTGCAACTTGGTTGCAAAGTGATTTTGTAAGCAAAAATGAGTAAATTTGTGAGCGTAAACAGAAACAGACAGGCAAATATGTCTAATTTAGACCTTACAGAGCTGCTTGAGCGGCACGACATAAAAGCCACGGCCAACAGGCTGATCGTGGCGGGGACTCTCCTTACCGAAGAGCGGCCGCTGAGTCTGATGGAGCTGGAGGACAAGATCGGCACGATCGACAAGTCGGGAATATTCAGAAGCCTAACGTTGTTCAAGGAGCATCACCTCGTCCACGCGATCGAGGACGGTGGCGACGGCACCCGCTACGAGCTCTGCCTGAGCCACGATGCCGAGCGCGACGATGATGCTCACGTCCATTTCTTCTGCGAGAAATGCCACCGCACCTTCTGTCTTGAGGACATACACATCCCGCCGGTGGCACTTCCGGCGGGCTATTCAGAAACCACAGCGAACTACCTTATTAAAGGAATATGTCCGCGATGCTCGGAGAACGGCTATGGCGAAAAGTAATCTGAAAGGTATTGCGGGCAGCAATCTGAAAGGACACTTGGCCCTACTGACGGCCTACACTATCTTCGGGGTCAACATCGTGCTGACGAAAGACATCTCCAACTCCGGAGTTGTCACCCCTATCGCACTGTTCACGCTGAGGGCAATCGGTGCCTCCGTCCTGTTTTGGCTGATCTCTTTGTTCACACCCAAGGAAAAAGTTCCCGCCAAGGATCTGGTACAGATTGCGTTGGCTTCCATATTCGGACTTTTCATAACGCAGTACACCTTCTTGAAAGGCATCACTATGGCCACAAGCATAGATGCGTCAATCATCGGCACCCTCGGTCCGATCTTCACGATGTTCTTCGCGTTCATATTCGTGAAAGAGCCGATCACCGCGAAAAAGGCTACTGGCGTGGGGATCAGTTTCCTCGGAATCATATCCCTGATTTTCAATTCAGCGCATAGCCACAACGGGGTCGAAACGACAAAACCGCTCGGCTTCATCCTGCTGTTCCTTAACAGCATCAGTTTCTCGTTGTACCTCGGAGCGTTCAGGCCGCTCATTCAGAAATATTCAGTGGTCACCTTCATGAAATGGATGTTCCTCTTCTCCCTGCTGATGTCACTGCCCTTGTCTGTCGGTGACCTGATCTCGACGGATTACTCCGCCATCAGATTGCCGCAGATGCTTGAAATCGGGTTTCTTGTGTTTTTTGCCACGTTCGTTGCCTATTTCCTGATTCCTGTCGGGCAGAAATGCGTCCGCCCGACAATCGTCGCGATGTACACTTACCTTCAGCCGATACTTGCGTGCATGCTCAGCGTCATCGGAGGAATGGACACGATGACATGGCAGAAAATCATCGCCATCATTATGGTTTTCAGCGGAGTGGCCGTCGTCAACCGAAGCCGCGCCGCGTCACACAATCAAAGTCACAAACATTAAAACTCTATGAATATGAAAAAGATCATCCTTGCTTTGGCGGCCGCGGCACTGGCCACTTCCGCACTCGCTCAGGAAGTCATCAAGCTTCCGCAGCCTGACAAGAACGTGTCAATGACTCTCTACCAGGCGCTACAGCAGAGAGCGTCTGTACGTGAATATTCAGACGAACAACTCTGTGACGCGACTCTGTCACAGTTGCTTTGGGCCGCATGCGGGGTTAACCGTGAGGACGGAAGGCTGACCGTTCCGTCAGCCATGAACACACAAGAGGAAATCGTCTATGTCTGCCGCGCTGACGGATCTTGGCAGTTCAACGCCCAGAATAATACCTTGACCAAGATTTCAGGGAAAGACATTCGCTCAGACCTGGCCGGCCGCCAGACTTCTGTGGCAAACGCTCCTTTGTTCCTCGTGATAGTCTGCGACCTTAACAAGTACAAATTCCGCGATGAAAGAACCGCGATGTTCGGAGCGCTCGACGCCGGTTACGTCTCTCAGAACATCTGTCTTGCATGCGAGGCTCTCGGGCTGGCGACTGTTCCGCGCGGAAGTATGAACCACGATGCTGTGAAGACGGCTCTTGGATTGAAGGACGGACAGGAACTTTTGCTGAATCACCCGGTCGGATACGAGAAAAAGTAACCTATCTTACTATTAGTTCAAAATGTTTTAAGTTTCTATTTATAAAACACATAAGTCCCGTCATCGCTCAATGATGGGACAATTTTATATATTCAAAAATATAATATTTTACGATTTTTTACTACCTTAGCGGATTGTAAAGTATAAGGACAATGGCTATTACAACCAAGGAAGTGATCAGCAGACAGGATCTGAGGCGTTTCGTCCGGTTCCCGAACGAGTTGTATGCGAACAACGAATACTACGTCCCTCAGATTGAGTCGATGGAAATTGACACTCTCACTCCGGGCAAAAACCGGGCCTTTGAGGTTTGCGAAGGAAAATATTGGCTGGCATATGACGAGAACGGCAAGATTGTCGGACGGGTCGCCGGAATCATAAACTACAAGTACAACAAAAAGGTTGACAAAAAAATCTGTCGCTTCGGTTGGATAGACTTTGTTGAATCACAGGAAGTGGTCCACGCCCTTATGGAGAACGTAAAGGGATATGCCAAAGAGAAGGGGATGGAGGTCATCGAGGGTCCCGTCGGATTCCTTGAGTTTGACATCTCAGGAGTATTGGTCGAAGGTTTCGACCAGCTTCCCACCGCCTACGGGAAGTACAACGCTCCATACTACGAGCCGATGCTTCTGAACGAAGGCTTTGTGAAAGAGACTGATTTCGTGGAATACAGGATCACGGTTCCGGACAATCTCGACCGCTATTTCCATTTCGCCGAAATGATCGGGGAACGCTACAATCTCAAGGAAGGAGACTATCGGAATAAAAACGAGCTTCTCCATAAATATGCCGACGGAATATTCCGTGTGATGAACGAGTGCTATTCCGTCCTGCACGGATTCTCGGAGCTCTCACCCGCCCAGTGCGAGGATCTCAAGGACCAGTTCTTCCCGAACTTGAATCTGGATTACGTCTCAGTCATTGTGGATCAGACCGACAAAGTCATCGGCTTCGGGATCACACTTCCGTCATTGTCAAAGGCTCTGCAGAAGGCAAAAGGACATATGTTTCCTTTCGGGTTCATCCACATACTCCGGGCGCTTCATCACAACGACACGATCGACGCATTGCTCATCGCCATCTCCAATGAATATAAGGACAAAGGTGTCAACGCGATGATCATTTCAAAGATCGGCAAGGGAATGCACAAGAACGGCATAAAATACGTTGAAAGCACACGAGAGCTGGAGGAGAACCACAATGTGCAGAACCTTTGGGGCAAATTCGAGCATCACCTCCACAAGAGAGCCAGAATCTACGTCAAGAACATCTAACAATAATTAATATGGCAGACAAGAAAGCGGAAAGAATACAGACTTCCATCCTTAATGGAGTCGAGAAGAAGGCCCTTGTCTGGCTGGCCGAGAGGCAGCCGAAATGGGTCGTATCGGACACACTCACAGCCATCGGCACGCTCGGGGCTGTCATGATCGGAGCCGGGTACATCCTCAGCGGGGTCAACATCAATTTCCTATGGCTCAGCTGCCTTGGTTTCGTTGTAAACTGGTACGGAGACTCTCTGGACGGGACATTGGCCAGAGTACGCAAAACCCAAAGACCAATCTACGGCTACTACCTCGACCACACTGTCGATTGCATCAACGAGGCGTTCATGTTCATCGGTCTCGGACTGTCTTATCTCATGCGTTTGGATCTGGCGTTGATGATCTTCGTTGTCTATCTTTGCCTTACGGTGAACGTCAGCGTGAACGCTCATCTCAAGAGCGAGTTCCGGCTCACCTACGCCAAACTTGGGCCGACGGAATTCAGGGTGATCGCCATCATCCTCACCTCCCTTTTCATTTTCATCAAACCTCTCAGGGAGTTCAGCACTGCGGTCAGAATATTCGGAAAAGACATTGACCTCATGGCGCTTGACGTTGCCGGCCTTGTAATTCTGGTGTTGCTTGTGATCATCTATTTGGTAACAATAATCAGTGACGCAAAGGGTTACGCCAAGATGGATCCGATGCCGAAGAGAGACGACAAGTAGTAATGCCGCTTCTTCCAGTAGAACAGATTGAGCAGTTTGCACCGGTTTTCAAAGGAAAATTCGGCAATGTTGTCGTGCGGGTACTACGGAAAATTCTCTCAATAAAGACTCTGTCAGACCTGTACGACACTATTGATGAATATCAAGGACCTGATTTCGCCGGCGCGCTTCTGGACAGGCTGGGTGTCAATTATCATTTGGGAGGCTCGCAGAGACTTCTGAATCTGCCAGACGGCCCGTTCATCACAGTCAGCAACCATCCTTACGGAGGTATGGACGGAGTCATTCTCATTGACCTTATCGGGCATCTGAGGCCGGATTTCAAAGTGATGGTGACCGAGTTTCTCGCCTTGGTCGAAGCGCTGCGCCCCAGCCTCATCGTTGTCAATCCAAAGAACAATCTTAACAAGGGCATCACGGCCAAGAATATTCAAGGAGTCCGTGAGGTTCTGGAACGGCTCCATGATGGCAAACCGATTGGATTTTTTCCTTCAGGTGCTGTTTCGGACCTTAGCCTGAAAGAGATGAAGATAAGAGACAGGGAGTGGCAGGAACCAGTTCTTAGGCTTATTCAAAAAGCCAAGGTTCCGATCGTGCCTGTCAGGTTTTTCGACCATAATTCTATGTGGTTTTACTATTTGGGACTCATCGACTGGAGAATCCGCCTGATGCAGCTTCCTCACGAGCTTGTAAATAAAAAACTTAGGAGAATACGTGTTGGAGTCGGTGAGATCCTGACCGTGGAGGAGCAGGAAAAACATCCAGACATCAAGGATTACGGAACTTTCCTCCGAAGCAAGGTCTATGATATGCCGATACCGGATGACTTCATCAGATATAAGGATTTCATAGCGGCAACAAGGCAATTCACAGATATTTCCGGCAATGTGATTACATGATTTCTGCCGTTGTTCGCATAACAATAATATGAAAAAATCGCAAAAGTCAAAATAGAAATGAAATACCACCGCACTTACTTTTTGACTCTGCCTAAGATGAAAAATCTTTGAATATGCTGACTTCGTAAATGATTTTTTGTATATTTGCAATCCAATTGGGGTATTAGCTCAGCTGGTAGAGCGCAAGGTTCGCAATCTTGAGGTCAGGAGTTCGATCCTCCTATGCTCCACAAAAAAGTAGGGTGAGAAAATCTCACCCTACTTTTTTGATGACATCTCGATTTCCTATTCTTTGACGCAACGTACTGAGTATGCATCGGCACGACTTGCGGCGGCTGTCGCTGAAACGGATATTTCAGCAGGCTCATTCATGAAAGCCAAGACACAGAACCCAAAACCGGTGGCTTCACTATAAGATTTGGCAGGAGCATTTCCCCAATAAGAACCCCATAGACCACTCTTGGACCCCATCAACATTGCCCACTGACCATCATAGCGAGCGGCTGAGGGAAAAAACAGGCTTCCATTCTTCATGTTAAAATGCCATCCATAATTGTAATCTTTCTCGTTGATCACTCCATCTCCGTTTGAGTCCGCCACATCAAAATCCACCATATTTTGTGTGTAAGCGCCAGTAGCGGTAAATGTTCTGAACACATCAACCGGAGGCACGCGATAACCGACCGGACATGGGTCATAGTACGACTTGGCACCTTTGTTAGGATATTCATTCTCTGAATTCTTCTCGTCGCCCTTTGGGTTCCCCCATAAGGTGCCATTGCTGTCAGAAGATTTAAGCCAATCCTTGCATGAGGCATTCTGAGCATAATTAGAAAGGCAAATCGTCGGATGCTCTATAGAATACTCGATTGTGTTGTTTCCGGTAGAAGTCCATGAGGAATTGGAAATCTTGACCTCCTTCCCGTCCGGACCATAAACCGGCACATTGATTGTGTTCGTGTTGCCGGTAAGAGTAGGAGATCCAGGGAATGGATCCTTACGTCCCCATTGGTAAAGGAGTCCATACGGTTTGACACTAGACGTCTCACCGAAAGAGGATGTCATCGCGCCAAGATTCATATTCATCACCTCGTAACCAGACTTTGTCTCAACGGTCTTGATTTTCTCCTCCGGAAACCAGATATGCCAACTCCAGATGATTTTCTTGGCAGCCGAATATGCGGCGATCACTGCATTGCCGTTAACACCTGCCGCTTTGAAAGATATCGTTCCATCTTTTAATTTCACATCTGTGATCATACCTATGTTGGTTTCCCATAGAAGAGCCGCCGAATCCGGCGACATCTTTTCCGGGGCTTCAAGGCCTTCTGTCGCGGATCCATTGCCCTTGACGGTGGCATCAAATGAACACGCGCCTTCCTGCAGAATAATATAGCTGTTGGAGGTTCCATCAGCACTAAGATCCCTGACTACAATATCAGGTGTTGGATCCACACCAGGTCCAGGATCAGGTGTCGGATCCGGATCGGGATCAAAGTTGTTCTTCCCACAAGCGGTGACGATCAGGAGCAGCATGCCCCCAACTAATCTTCTCAGATTCTTTTTCATAACAGTTCGTTTTTTAATATACGAAATTAAAATACGCATTTTTCCGGGAATACTTCAAGAAATTTAAAGTTAAAACGTATTGCTTCCTGCCGAGAGAATTCAATTTGTTTTAATCCTTGGATTTACATATTTTTGCAATGCTATTACTGATAATTGAACAATAAACAATAATTAATATCTCAATCAATGAAAAAGATCATTTTAGGATTGGCCATTGCCGGCGTGGCGGTGTCGATGACATCATGCGCCCAGAAACAGAATACGCTGACCGCAGCCGAGAAAGCAGACGGATGGTGTCTTTTGTTCAACGGAGAGAATCTTGACGGTTGGCGTGACTACAATGGAGACTCTCTGACCAATGGCTGGACTGTTGTGGACGGATGCATCCAGGCTTCCGGCAGTGGAGCCGATGAATCCGGTTACATCGTGACCGACAAGAAGTACGAGAATTTCGAATTGTCCTGGGACTGGAAACTCACTCACGGCGGCAACAGCGGAATGCTTTACCACGTTGTCGAGAGCCCGAAGTTCAAGGTTCCTTATGTCACCGGTCCTGAATATCAACTCATAGATAATGAGGGATGGGAGGAAGTGAACGCTCCCGCGAAACTTGAGGAATGGCAGAAACTTGGCGTTGACTATGCCATGCATCTTCCTGACTACAGCAAAATGAAGGTCAACCCTCAGGGAGAATGGAACAATTCCAAGATTGTCTTTGACAACGGCCACGTGGAGCATTGGCTCAACGGAGAGAAGATTCTCGAGTTCGAGGCTTGGACGGATGACTGGTTCGAGAAGAAAGCCAGCGGCAAATGGGGCAACGCCACTGAATATGGTCTCGCTCACGAGGGTGTGATTTGCCTTCAGGACCACGGCGATCCTGCATCATTCAGGAATATCAAGATCAAAGAACTGCCTCACAAGTCCGGTCAAGAGATCGAGCTTTTCAACGGCAAGGATCTTCACGGATGGGAATTGTTCGGAAGCATGCGCACCGGTGTTGACGAGGAAGGCAATCTCGTGACCGAAAACGGTGAGGATCTTCGCTACGGCTATCTCGGGACCCGTGAATATTACAAGGATTTCGATCTGACGGTTGAATTCAAGCAGTGCTCGAACGGCAATTCAGGTCTCTTCTTCCACTCGTTTGTGGAAGGTGGCTATCAGAACAACATCGTGAACGGTTGGCAGTGCGAAGTAGCCCCTAAGGGTCAGGACACGGCCGGCATCTACGAGTCATACGGACGCGGTTGGCTGGTTCAGATTCCGGACGAGAAGGAAGATATTCTCAAAGAAGGCGAATGGAACACGCTCCGTCTGCGTGTCGAGGGTGACAACGTGAAGACTTGGCTTAACGGCGAGCCTATGGTTGACATAAACGATGAACTGATCGGCTCCAAGTCCGGCCGCATCATGCTTCAGATCCACGATGGAAACAACATCAAGGTCCTCTGGCGCAACTTCCACCTTACCACGATATAATTCACGCCCGTATAAATACGGTAATGAGCAGACATAATTTATACACAATAGGAGTCGATTTCGGCTCCGACTCGGTGAGGGCATTGCTGGTCAATGCCCTCACTGGGGAATATTTCCACACGGCAGAGGCTATGTACACCAGATGGAGCAAGGGACTTTATACCGACAGGGCAAAGGCCATGTTCCGCCAATCCCCTCTGGACTATCTCGAAGGTCTTGAAAAGGTGCTTACCGATGTTGTTTCGCATTGCCCGTCACCCGAGGCGATATGCGGCATCTCCGTGGACACCACAGGCAGCACCCCAAGTCTGGTGGACAGGCACTGCAACCCTCTCTCTCTGTTGGAAGGACACAAAGATAATCCCGATGCTATGTTCGTCCTCTGGAAAGACCACACAGCGGAAAACGAGGCCGTGGAAATCAACAATGCCATCAGGAACTCCGGCAAAGAATATTCCTGCCATTCAGGCGGACACTATTCAGCCGAGTGTTTCTGGGCGAAAGTCCTCAAGACGCTACGCCATTCACCGGACCTTCAGAAAGATGCTTGCACCGCCATAGAATTGTGCGACTGGATACCGGCTGTGCTTACAGGGGTTGATGACATCACGAAAATGAAATCTGGACTGTGCGCCGCCGGAGCGAAAAGATTATGGGCGAAGGAATGGGGAGGATTCCCTCCTGAGGAGTTCTTCGATGGAATAGACAGCGTTCTTGTTCCTTTACTTAGGAATATGCCGACAAATATATCCGGTTGCGACAAGGCGGCTGGAGTAATCTCGCCGGAATGGGCTGACAAACTCGGACTTTCGAGAGAGGTGCTTATAGGAATAGGAAACATCGACTCTCACTCCGGAGCTGTGGGAGCGGGAATCTCCTACGGAACTATGGCCATGAATCTCGGCACATCTGCCTGCTTTATGGCAGTCACACCACCTAACGAGCATATTATAGACGGGGTTTTCGGACAAGTGGATGGCTCCATCCTTCCGGGAATGACAGGATATGAAGTCGGAATGTCAGCGTTCGGGGACATCTTCGCCTGGCTGAAACGAATCTTGGGATGGGCATCTGAATGTCATGAAGAGAACATTCTTCAAAGGCTCTCGGAAGAGGCTGAGAAACTGAACATCAGTCTGTCAAGTCCAATTTCCACTGGTTATCTCAACGGAAGACGCTCCCCTGCCCCCGACAGTTCTCTGACCTGCACCATCACCGGATTGACCTTAGGGACTTCCACTGCGGAAATATATTACGCCCTTGCAGAATCCGCCGCATTCGGCGCTAAGGCTGCGATTGACCATCTGATGAACAACGGAGTGCTCATCGAGCGGCTTGTCGCGATTGGCGGCATCGCGTTCAAGTCCCCATTCATAATGCAGCTTATGGCCGACGCCAACATGAAAAGAATAGAAGTCCTTGACTGCAAGCAGTCATGTGCCTTGGGAGCAGCGGTCAACGCGTCTGTCGTGGCCGGCCTGTACCCCGATGTCCCAGCTGCCCAGAAAGCATTGTGTCCGCCGTCCGTCCTCTCCTACATCCCGTCTCCAGAAAGGCATGAGATGCTGGAGCGACGTTACCAAAAATATCTTGAACTAAGCAAATTGAAATAAATGGAGAATCACTCTTTCGGGAAACGGCGAATATTCATAGTCGCAACCCTCTTCGTCGCGATCATCTGCAATTATCTTGACCGCCAACTTCTGTCCATATTGAAACCAGAAATCCTGGACTATTTCGGAATAGGTGATATTCAATATGCTTGGATTGTGAACGTGTTTTTGATCTGTTACGCGGTGATGTATCCCATTTCCGGAATACTCGTGGACAAGTTCGGTCCCAAGCCGGTGATATCAGTCGGAATCGTTGTATGGTCCCTGGCCTGCATCGGAGGCGGTCTGTCAACAAACGCCGTGCTTTTCGCGACTTTTAGAGGCATACTCGGACTAGCGGAACCTACCATCATAGCCGGACAGATTGTCGCCGTGACTGTTTGGTTCGAGAAACGTCACAGGGCTACTGCCAACAGCCTTTGCACGGCCGGAGGAGCCTTGGGAACGGTCATCGCTCCGCTTGTGATAGCATGGATGGCAAGGATTCTGCCTTGGCATGAAGTGTTCATTCTGGCTGGTGGCATAGGATTGATCATCGCCGTTGTCTGGGCTTTTGTATACCGCAACCCGGACAAGGAAGTCCTTGCTATGACAATGGATGCGGATGAAGACGCGGACAATCCTCAGAAATCCATCGAAGGATCCGCCGCATTCACATGGACAGGTCTATGGAAAACCCGATCTCTATGGGGAATACTGCTTATCCGCCTCATCAGCGACCCTGTGTGGTATTTCTGCTGCTTCTGGCTTCCAGGTTACCTGAGGAGCATGGGAGAGGCACAGGGACTCAGCCAACAGGCCACTCTTGACATGATTCAGTACATGGGTGGCGTGCCGTTCCTGTTCAGCGCCATCGGCGGGATTATGTCTTCCATTTTCTCAGACCACCTCGTCAAGAAAGGAATTCCCGCCCTCAAGGCAAGGAAAATAATGATGATAGGAATATCATTTGTGGCGCCAATATGTGCGCTGACTCCGCTCGTAAGCGGATGCGAGTCCATAGCGTTCGGGGCAAGGGCGTGGATGGTCGTGGGCATATTCAGTGTTATCGCTGTAATGTGCTCAAGCTGGCTCTACACCATTTGTGTAGTGGTGGCTGAGGCTTTCCCGGTCAGGAATGTGGCAAGCGTGGTAGGCATCACAGCAGGTGCCGGTGCAGTCGGAGGCGCTATATTCAATGTATTTGTGGGCTCGCTGCTCTCATCGATGGGCAATATTCTGTTCGCCGTGATGGGTGTGCTTCATCTCATAGCCTCAGTGGTGCTATGGAAAATGGTGCGTCCTGAACGTCCCGTACAACATGCTCGTAATATTTAATAATGTATAAAACAAATTATCATGGAAACTAAACGGACTTACACTGAACCGGCAAGAGAGATTCCGGTAAGGGACAATGTGGATATTCTCGTAGTCGGAGGAGGCCCTGCCGGCATCATGGCCGCGCGTGCCGCTGCCGGCAAAGGTCTCAAAGTGATGCTCATTGAGAGCCGCGGGTACATCGGTGGGAATCTTACTCTCGGCCTGCCGATTCTTGGCTTTCTCGGCAGAAAGGGCAATCAGGTCATCGAAGGTCTGCCACAGACACTCATCAGCAGACTCAGGACAAAGGGCAAGGCCTCGGAACATAAGCCTTGCAAGAACCACGTCAGCCTCACGATCATAGATCCTGAAGCCGTGAAGGACGTGGCTTTGGCGATGCTGGAGGAAGTCGGTGTCAAAATCCTGATGTACGTGTTCTGCTCAGGTGTCATCAAGGAAGGTGACGATGTGAAAGGCATCATAGTCGAAAGCAAGGAAGGTCGTGAGGCCATCATGGCAAAAACAGTCATAGACTGCACGGGAGACGCTGATGTCGCCTTCAAGGCTGGAGTGGAATGCCATAAAGGGGACTCTGAAGGAGGCATGCAGCCACCGACATTGATGTTCTCGATGAGAGGAGTCAATATGCCCGAGTTGAGGGACGCGATAGTGAACCATTCGGATGAATTCGACATGGACGTGATGCCTACCGAACAGTTCAAGAACGGTCCTTTCATCGTGGTCGGGTTCAGAAAGAAGATCAATGAGGCCAGAGAGAAAGGCTATGACATTCCGGTGGCCAGAACGATCCTCATCACAGGCCTGGCAGATGATGAAATCTGGGTGAATATGTCAAGGGTATGCGGTGTGGATTCCACCGATCCCGCCAGCTACACCGAGGGGGAAATCAAGGCCCGCTTCCAGAACGATGAGGTTGAAAGATACCTCAAGGACTTCATTCCCGGATTCGAGAACGCATGGAGAGACAAGGTGGCTCCGTTCATGGGAATCCGCGAGAGCCGTGTCATCAAGGGCGAATATGTGCTTACCGCAGATGACATCCTGAACTGCCGCAAGTTTGAGGACTCAATTGGTGTCGGCAGTTACCCTGTTGACATTCATCACAGCCACGGGGACGACTGCACGATGATGTGGTGCCCTGATTGCTATGACCTGCCTTTCCGCATGCTGGTTCCGGAAAAAGTCGGAAACCTCCTCGTGGCCGGACGCTGCGCCTCAATGACCCACGAAGCAATGGCTTCCGCCAGAGTGATGTCCACCTGCATGGCCATGGGAGAGGCCGCCGGAAGGGCGGCAAGAATCGCATTGGAGGAAGGTGTTCCTGTCGCCAAGGTCAATGTGGCCGAGGTTCGCAAGGAACTCAAGGAGACCGGGGCATACCTCAGGGACTAATGAATATACAATTGCTCCAATCATGAATATATTCAAGAACAAATCATTGATTATTACTGCCTTGACTGCGTTGCTTGCGATTGATGGCACATCACAGGCGAGTGCAGCCGCGAAAGGTCTCAGCCGTGACGCTCAGGAGAAAGGCACCCACCGCATCATGACCTGCAACATCCGCATAACGGGACTGACGGAAGACACCAAGAAACCGGGATGCACCTGGGAGGAAAGACGTGAGGTCTGCCGGGACGTGATACTTGCCCAGAAACCAGACATCATCTGTATGCAGGAGGTCATCTATGACTCTAACGAGTACATGAAGAAAGAGTTGAAAGGCTACACTTCGTTCGGATTCTCAGGTCCCGAAATGGATCCTTTCACTGAAGGCTATCACTTCATCGGAAAGAATGTGATCTTCTACAAGACCTCCAGGTACGAGATGCTCGGAGCAGGTTGCTACTGGCTGTCAGAGGAACCGCTCATCGGGGGCTCTGTATCGTGGGGAACCACAAGGGCAAGGCACTGCAACTATCTCAGGCTTCGTGACAAGAAAACCGGTGAGGAGTTCCGCATACTTGACACGCACCTTGACCACAAGTCCGACAACGCCAGACGTGAACAGGCCAAGATGCTGGCTGCGGAGGCTGGTCAGTATGCCGAGGATTTTCCGCAGATCATCTGCGGGGATTTCAATTCAAGCATCACAGACGGGGCGGCCCAGACACTTCACGCCGCCGGATGGAAAGACGCTTACGAATGGATGGACATCCCGGACCGCTTCTCTTTTCATGGTTTCAAAGGCGAGAAGTACACCAAGAAGAACACCCGCATTGATTTCATCTATCTGCACGGCAAGGCCAAGCCGGTTCATTGCCGCATGATCACGGAAGGGATCAAGGGCATCCTGCCAAGCGACCACTACTTTGTGATGGCTGATGTGAAGTTTGGAGACTAAAGTTACTGGCAGACAGAGACAATTACATCTCCAACAGTCAACTTCACAAGAGTCTATCCGGTTGAATGGAACAGTACTTACCGCAAAGGGCGGTATAAAAAAACGAAAACCCAGATTTTTGGTAACGTGCAAAAATCTGGGTTTTATTTTTTTCATTCAGTTCGTCAATCAAATCTGAGCATTGAGTCGTCCAGCCACTTAGTTCCGACAAGTGCCTGATAGTTACCTGTGTCCTTACCAGAGCGGTAATTTCGGAAGTAACGATTCTCCGAAAGGACATTGCCGTCAGCTGAAGTCAGTTTGAGAGTCACTATGCAAAGGCCGTCCGGCACGTCAGCGACATTAATGACCGGAGTCGTCGTGTCTTCTGACGGACTGACAACAGCTGTTTTTGAATATACTTCCTCACCGTCCGGTTTAATCACGGAAATGACGGCGGTCAGGTTCTCAAGATCACCACAGCTGGCGTTCACCACCTCAACCAGGTTTGACGCAGGATTCAACTGGATGTGCAGAGGCTCACAGGCCTTTCTGACAGCTGCACAGGCCGCGGTCGGACGGAACCAATAATCGTAGGTCTGCCATGCAAGGCTTGGCCAGGCACTATGTGACATCCAGATCAGGAGTCCTTTACGACCTACGTTGTTCGCCTCGTACATGGCACGGTAGCCATCATAGTTGACCCACTGGGCATATTTCGCGAATGTCTCGGCAGACTCCATCGCCTGCTCTCCGAAACGTCTTCTGACCATTCCGACAAATGCGGTGTCACCCTGAGCCCCAGTCCTTGTGAAATCATGCTGCCCCCAGACATCGTTCGTAGGCCAGAGATGGTCCGGAGTGAGCATCTGACGCAGGCTTTCATATTCCATGATCGCAGGCATTCCCCTCTCGCTGTGGAACTTGGCAGTCGGGTTTTCGAAGTAGTACGAAGGCTCGACGGCACGGTAAGGACCGTGGCCGCTGACACCGTCATCGGCTGAGCTTGGAATATAAACGATGTCTGAATGAAGAGCGTTAACGGTCTCTGTCAGACCGGCGTTCAACGCAGCCGGAGGATAGCCCTCGTTACGACCACAGTACAGACCGATGCTCGGATGTTTGCGGATCAGGCTGACATAATCTCTGGCATTGTCCAAAAACATCTCATTGTCGTCAGGATCAGGACCGTCTGCCGGGTTGGCCAGCCAGAAATCCTGCCATACTACGATTCCATACTTGTCGCATGCATCATAGAACTCCTCATCGCCCGTCTGGCCGACCCAGTTACGGATCATATTCAGATTCATATCCTTGTGCATACGGACCGCAGTTTCATATTCATCAGCCCTATAGCGGAGGTTATATTCACTGAAGCCCCAGTTGCCGCCTTTAGGGAAGAAGCGGCGACCGTTGATGAACATCTTAAGGTCACTCATAACATCGCCGTAGGTGAATTCCCTGATGCCAGCCTGCCATTCGATAGATGTCATCGCATCAGTCGCTCCGTCAGGGATGAATACAAAGGAAGCTTTGTGCAAAGCAGGCTCGCCGTAGCCGTTAGGCCACCAAAGAGCGATTTCCTGATTCTTCAGTTGAGGATATTCCTCGGGAGTGAATATGATAGTTCCACTCTCCTCTGCTTTCAATTCCACTTTCTTTGAGAACTCGATGTCGCCGATGGTTCCACGCAGGGTTCCGCAGATGGTTTTCTCTGGTCGCTGAACCTGTCGAAGCGACTTGTAAGTTCCGTCCACAATCTTGACCGAAACGGTCATCGACGCAAGTCCATCCGTTATCTTGCTCTGAACCAAAGGATCACTTAAAGTCACAGCCTTCACCTTCTCGATCCGAACATCGTTCCATATTCCCATGTCGCGTCCTCTGACTGTAGGCATCCAGTCCCAACCCACAGTGGCATGGAAAGTCGGGTTGTCGGCCCCGAGCTGGCCTCCGTTGAAGTCTGGGCTCTCGGCGTTTTTCTCCTTGACTGCCGCATAATGGGCTGGTTTTATAATGTGAACGGCTATGACATCTTTATCGCCATTTATCAAGTCCGTGATGTCAAAACGGGCGCGCTTAAAGGCGCCGGCGATGTTCCCCACAAATTTTCCATTGACATAAACCTCTGCCTTCCAGTTTATTCCGTCGAATGCAAGAATCAGAGACTCGCCTTCCGATCGCTTCGACATGCTCAGTGACCGAGTGTCTGGTGTCCACCTGTACCAAAAATCAGAATTGAAGAACGATTCTGAAATCTGAAGATTGTTGTCCGCGATTCCGGGATCTGGCACGGCTCCAGCTGCCACATAACTGTAGAGAACGGTCCCTGGCACGACCGCAGGCAGCCAATCCGAGTCGTTATATTCATAGGAAGAAACCTCCTCGCCATTTTCCTTGACAGCCGAGGCACGCTGAAGCCTCCATTCGGGTTTTGCCTCTTCTGCATCCTTAGGTCCAAGCACTTCCATCTCACTCAAAGCAAAATGCCCGCTCTCATCAGTTCCCTCCATTGAAAGACGGACATAACGGGCGTTTCCTACCGCCTTGAATGAATATGCCAGAGAATCTGTCCGCGGAAGATCCGCGACCTTCTTCCAACTCTTCCCATCGTCCGATACTTCAATGCGGCCAACATCTGCCTTATGGATCCAATTCAGACGAATCTCACTGAATTTCTTTTTCGATCCAAGGTCAATCCGAATCCACTGTGGTTTGTCGTCAGCGCTCATCCACACGCTTGAATAAACCTCCGACGGAAGCACATTGAATCCACGTGATTCTTTGGAATCATAAGGCCCGGTGTCAGAACTCCTTCCGAATTTCGGTTTCGTTGAGAAATCCACAGAATAGATCACCCAGAAAAGAGCACTGTCCATATTGAACTCAATCTTGAAATGATCAAAGTCAACCGCATCTATGAGTGGAATTTCCAAATCCAACTCACGGGACGGACGGGAGATTGACGCGGTCTGTTTATTAGGATCCGTAATCACTTCAGGGAGACGTTTTGTCCCCGGCAAGCCAGTGCCTCCGGCAAACCCTACATGATTCATTACCGCTCCTGAATCACCTGCCTTGCATGTGACAGACCACCCTTTAGCAGGCTCCTGATAGACCACATACCCACGCACGCGGACACAACCGGCGGAAAACCTCTGGCGACTCCAAACATATTCAAGGAAATTAGCCGCCCCTTCCAACCTGTTGCTTGAATATGGTCCCGCGTCCACAGTCCATTCTTTCTCGCGCCGAGGCAATTCCCCTTCAGACGTACAGACTTTAAGCCAAGCGGGCACGGCATTTTCCACAACGCCATCCGTGACAAGCTGCGCCGTAAGGTTATAATCATAAGAAGACGAAGCGCAGGCCGCCTTATTCAAGGAAATATTCTCAACCGGGTCGTTGGATGTACAACCGACCGTTGCCGCGACAAACATCATCGCTGCGGCATAAGACAAATTCTTGATAGTCATAACTTGCTATTAATCAGTGAAAGCGGAGGATACAGGATTCGAACCTGTGGGGCCTTTCAGCCGACTTGTTTTCGAGA
>ERZ808266.205-NODE-205-length-23461-cov-17.172007_pt1 | contig 23461 bp, 16 predicted proteins | sample MGYA00521278_ERZ808266 | MGnify/ENA primary metagenome ERZ808266 (study PRJEB31516, sample SAMN03275591) | gut metagenome | biome: mammalia-associated habitat; material: feces | host: Papio cynocephalus | place: Kenya | collected 2012-08-02 ... | reverse complement strand
ACCGGCTACATAAAACGCGCAAAATCGGCACGGACGAAAACACATAAAATGGCGTGGAGGTATCGCGGGACATGAATCAGAATGATAGAATACTGCGGCATTTGCGGGATAACGGCAGCATAACGCCGCTGGATGCATTATCGGAATACGGTATCATGCGGCTTGCGTCACGGATATCCGATTTGCGCGGCATGGGCTATGACATATCGCGTGAAATGGTGCAGGGGCGCAACAGATACGGCGAGGCGACAAGGTATGCAAGGTATACATTGGGGGCTGGGCATGGCTGATTACGGCGATTATAAAGTGCTGTGCCCGTTCTGGTCGAAAGGCTCGGCGCGGGAAAACAAGATATTCTGCGAGGGCTTTTGCCCGGATGCACGGTTACAGCTTTGGTTTAAAGGCAACGAAAAGAAGCGTAAGGTATTTATCACAAAATACTGCGCTATGCACTATGCCATGTGCCCGGTATACAAGATCACAGAAGCCAAATACAGTGAAAGAGGGTAGCGCATTATGCGTTACCCTTTATTTTTTATGGCAAGGGTGGGGTGACATTGTGAGCCCTTTATATTTCATAATGGGTGTATGGATATTTGGGACGATATTAAAACCGAATACATAACATCAGGCATCGGTACAAGGCCGCTTGCGGAGAAATACGACGTTTCATACAGCACACTGCGTAAAAGGGCAGAGCGCGAAAAATGGGCGCAGGACAGGACGCAGTTCAGGGCGCAGAGGGACGCAGACCGTGTGAAAGCACAATGCGAGATAGCATATCAGGAATACAAAAGCCTGCTGGAGGCCGCCGGGCTGCTTTCAAGCAAGATATGCAGTGCCGTAGCGCAGATAACGGACGAGGATATATTAAAGGACAAGCGCGGCTTACGCAGCCTTACGGGGGCTATGAAGGACTTGGCCGACATTCAGGGCGTGAAAAGCGACGCGGACAAGCGCGAGCAGGAGGCGCGAATCAAAAACCTCGAACGCCAGGCAGCGCCGGATGCACAGCCCGAACCCGTGCGCGTTATCATTGCCGGGGCTGACGGCTTTTGCAGTAAGTAGCTATGCCTGAATACCGTATTGATTATTTAAGCCCGACGCAGAGCGAGTTCTTATCCGCTGCTGCCGGTTACGTTTTCTTCGGCGGTGCGCGAGGCGGCGGCAAAAGCTTTGTCGTGCGTGTTGCCGCTGTGCTGTACTGCTTCAAATACCCCGGCATAACGTGCATGATAGTCCGCAAAACATACCCTGAATTGCAGGAAAATCACATTGTGCCGCTCACAAGGGACTTGCACTGCTACGCGTCCGAAAAGGCGCATAGGCTTGCGCAATACAACGATCAGAAAAAGGTTATCACTTTTCCAAACGGCAGCCGCATTTTGTTCCGCTACTGCGATACGGACAAGGATGCAGAGCGTTTTCAGGGCACTGAAACGGACATTTTGTTTTTGGATGAGGGCACACACCAAACCGAGGAACGTTTTCGCAAGCTTACGGCCTGTGTGCGCGGCGCAAACGACTTTCCGCACCGCACTTATGTTACCTGCAACCCCGGCGGTGTTGGACATGCGTGGGTAAAGCGCCTGGCAATAGACCGCGTTTACAAGGGCGATGAGAACCCCGACGACTATGTTTTTATTCAAAGCAAGGTGACGGACAACAAGCCACTTATGGACGCTGACCCCGATTACATACGCAAGCTTGAAGCGCTGCCGCCTAAGCTGCGCAAGGCGTGGCTTGAGGGCGAGTGGGATATATTCGACGGCGCGTTTTTCGAAGACTTCCGCGCAATGCCTGATAGAACATTGTGCGAAAAAGCGGGAATAACGCCCGATGAAGCACTTAACCAGCGCAGATACACGCATGTCATACCAGCATTCGATCTGAACTCCGGGCAGGCTCGCGGCTGGACGATATACAGATCATACGACTTCGGCTACAACAAGCCGTTTTCCTGCGCGTGGTGGGCTATCGACTACGACGGCGTGCTGTATCGAATACTCGAATTGTACGGCTGTACGGACACGCCGAACGAGGGCGTTAAGTGGACACCCGACGAGCAGTTTAAGCGCATTAAGGAAACGGAAGATACACACCCGTGGTTAAAGGGCAGAAAGATATCGGGCGTGGCTGACCCGTCGATATGGGATGTATCACGCGGCGTATCTGTCGCTGAGACTGCCGAAAAGTACGGCGTATACTTTGACCCCGGCGACAACAAACGGCTTGCAGGCTGGATGCAGTGCCATTACAGACTGCAATTTGATGATAACGGTTATCCGCGCATGTATGTGTTCGATAACTGCAAGGGCTTTATACGCACGATACCGCTTTTGATGTATGACGAGCACAAGCCGGAGGATTTGGACACCGCGCTTGAAGATCATATAGCCGACGAATGGCGCTATATGTGCATGGCACGGCCTATAAAGCCGATAATACCCGAAAAACCGCGCGAGATCATTTCAGACCCGCTCAACCAATTCAAAAAGGAAGGATACAAAGCAAATGGATATCACTAATCAGTACGACCCGCTCCGCGCCGAGGTGACGAATGCGCCCGAACAGGCAAACGCCGAGACCGCCGCGCAGGTGATGGGCGTTAAAGCGATAGGCGAGCAGCAGATAAACGAGCTTATGCAGGTGCTCACAAAGTACCGCGCGGGCAAAAACTCGGTTGACAGCCGCATTATAGCCGCCGAAAACTGGTGGAAGCTGCGCAACGATGTTGAGGAAGACAAGGCAGGACACGCAAAGCCCGGCTTTCGCAGTAAAAGCGGCTGGCTGCACAATGTAATTACCAACAAGCATGCCGACGCTATGGACGCATACCCCGAACCGAACATACTGCCGCGCGAGCAGGGCGATAAGCTTGAGGCGGCTATGCTGTCAAAGATAATCCCTGTTGTGTTGGAAAAGAACCAGTTTGAAACTACGTACAGTAAAGTCATGTGGTCAAAGCTGAAAACCGGCACGGGCGTTTACAAGGTGATTTGGGATAAAAACAAGATGAACGGCTTAGGCGATATCAGTGTTGAAAAGTGCAACATACTAAATCTGTTCTGGGAACCGGGTATTGAAGATATCCAGCAGTCAAAATACTTCTTCGAAGTGGATTTTCAGGATGAGGACGACGTGCGCGAGATGTTCCCGCTTGAGCTGCCGGAGGGCAAGCAGATACCGCACGACTTCATTACAAGCAAATTCCGCTATGATGATCATGTGGACACCACAAGCAAAGTGCCCGTTATCAGCGCGTACTACCACAAAAACGGTGCGCTGCACTACATTCTGTTCGTGCCCGGCACTGTGCTGTACGCTACGGAGAATGACCCCGAACGGATGCTCACGGGCTGGTACGATCACGGCAAATATCCCTATGTGTTTGACGCACTGTTCCCCATCGAGGGCTCGCCTTGCGGCTACGGCTATGTTGATCTGTGCAAAGCGCCGCAGACGGAAATTGATCTTTTAAAGACTGCGTATGTTGAAAACGCCATGGTAGGTGCAAAGCCGCGTTACTTCAAGAAAGCAAACTGCGGCGTTAACATGGAACAGTTTACGAACTTAAATGAAAGCATTGTAAACGTCGAGGGCAGCCTGTCGGATGATAATCTTGCGCCGATAACACACGATAACCTTGACGGCAACTATATCGAAATGCTCCAGCTTAGCATAAATGAGCTGCGTGAGACCTCCGGCAACACGGAAACGGCGACCGGCACAACTTCAAGCGGCGTTACCGCAGCATCGGCAATAGCGGCCTTGCAGGAGGCCAGCGGCAAGGGAAGCCGCGATAATACAAAGGGCAGCTATAGAGCATACAGTGAGGTGAATTACCTTGCAATAGAGCTGATAAGGCAGTTTTACGACGCGCCGCGCCAGTTCCGCATTCTCGGTGACGGCGGGCAGGAGATGTTTTTCAGCTATTCAAACGAGGGCTTGCAGCCTCAGCCGCAGACATTCAGCGGCTACGACATAGGCAGCCGCATTCCCGAATTTGATATCCGCGTCGTTCCGCAGAAGCGCACGGCGTACACGAAAATGTCAAACAACGAGCTTGCTTTGCAGTTTTACGGTCTGGGCTTTTTTAATCCCCAGCAAACAGACCAGGCACTTGCATGCCTTACGATGATGGACTTTGACAGCATAGACGATGTGCGAAAAACTATTAAGCAGAACGGCACACTGTTTGAACGCTTCAACTCTCTGCTGCAGGTGGCGGCAATGCTGGCGGCAAAATGCGGCGACGCACGTTCGCTTGCGCAAATACAGTTGCTTGCACAGCAGTCCAACATACAGATGCCTACAGCGCAGGTAACGGGCATGCCCGCAGAAGAACCGGCAAACAGCAGAGAGCATGCGCAGGTAAGCAATGCGCGTGCGCAGACGAGAGAGGCGGCAATGCCCGACGGAGGTACGGCGACATGATAAACATATCCGTAAAAAGCAAAGATGACACGATAGAGATAAACGCGCAGGGACACGCAAACGCCGCGCCTAAGGGCAAGGACGTTGTGTGTGCGGCGGCGACGATACTTATACGGACGCTTGCAAAAACGCTTGAGAATGCCGTTCAGGGCATGGTAAAGGCCGATGTCGCAGACGGCAAAGCGAGTATATCGGTAACAGGCTATGACCCTGTTGCAGCTGTTGCTATCGAGACTGTGTGCACAGGTTTCAGGCTATTGCAGGAGCAATATCCCGAACATATAAAAATTTTTGCAGAAAAATAAAAAAAGTGCGTAAGGGTGGGGTGACATGCTCCACCCCTTTTTTATTATGCTTAAAGCGTGGACGCGAAACTTGGGCGGTTTGCTGTCCACCTCCTTTAAGAGCCGCCCCGGCAGACGGCGGCATGAGTAGTCTGCTACCCCTTTTCCCGGACGGGGTGTTTCCCCCTTCACCCCGTCCACTTTATACACCGCTTTAGTTTAACGGTAAAACGCTCAGAGAGACAGAGATGCAGGTTCGAGCCCTGCAGGCGGTACGATATGGGTTCGCCCACCTACGGGCAAACAAACAGGAGGCATGTAAATGCGCAACAAATTCAAATGGCTGCAGCTTTTCGCGGACGGTACCGGCGATGGCGGAGCAGCCGCGTCGGGCGTTACTTCACCTGCCGCCGCCGGGCAGGACACGGGCGTAAATGCGTCTGCCGTCGCCGGACAGACAGAACAGCAACAGACTCAGGCAGACAGGCTCAGGGAGCTGGGAGTGCCGGAGTCAAAGCTTAAACGGGCGAAATACAGTCAGAAAGCTGCGCCGCAGAAGCAGCAGGAGACTACAGCGCAGGCCGCCGCTGCGACACAGGAAGTCACAGAGGAAGCCAAGGACACCGCAAAGAGGCTCAGTTGGGATGAGATCATGGCAGACCCCGAATATAACGGGGAGATGCAAAAGGTAGTCAAGGCTGCAAAGGAAAAGCTCAAAACGTCGGCTGAGGGGCTTGAAAAGCTCAATCCGGCTATTCAGCTTATTGCAAAAAAGTACGGAGTGGATGCATCGGACTATGACGCTATTTCAAAGGCTGTAGTTGATGATGATGCATACTACGAGGAACGCGCAATGGAGCTGGGCGTTACCACCGATGTTGCGAAGCAGCTTGATAAGTCGGAGAAAATGATGCGAGCCGCCGAAGAGCAGCAGCAGAAGTTTATCAACGAACAAAAGCTGATGGAGCATATCGGCAAGCTCAACCGGCAGGCTGTCGAATTGCAGCAGAAATACCCTGATTTCAATCTCGCAAAAGAGCTTAATAACCCGACTTTTGCACGGCTTACCGCGCCTGACCTGATGTTCTCGCTTGAAGACGCTTACGAGCTTGTTCACCGAGATGAGATAAAGGAAAACATAAGGCAGGCAGCGCTCAAAGCGTCGATACAGCAGGTTTCAAACGCGGTGCAGTCCAACAAAAACCGCCCCAATGAGGGCGTGAGCAAGTCCTCTAACGCTTCCGTTCAGACGTTTAATTACCAAAACGCCACGAAAGCACAGCGAGAGGCACTGAAAGCCCGGATAAGATCGGGCGAAAAGATATTTCCCGGCCAGCTTTAAGCGCCTTGTCGTTTCTGCTCGTGGCACAGCTATGAAAGGAAACGATAAATGACTAATTTTAATTGGATTCAGCTTTTTGCAGACGCAGGTACTGTTGTAAACACCCTTGTAAACAACGGTACTTCCAACTACACCAACGCATACACCGGCGCTGCTGTTACCGCAGACCCCAGCACCAACACCCTTGCGCCGGAGCTTAAAACCTTTTACGATACCGAGCTGCTTGAAAATGCGCGTACCGAGATGTTCTATGCGCAGTTTGGCCGCAAGCAGCGCCTGCCCAAGAACGGCGGCACTACCATCGAGTGGAGAAAGTTCAACACCTTTGACCGTGCAAGCGAGCTCAAGGAAGGTGTAATCCCCACCGGTCAGCAGTTCGGCGCTTCCAGCCTTACCGCGTCTATCTCGCAGTACGGCACCTACACCTCCATTACCGATAAGCTCGAAATGCGAGCATATGACAACGTCATTCTCGCGGCAACCGAGGAGATGGGCGCATCCGCTGCGGCAACGCAGGAGACCCTTATCCGCGACGCGTTGCTTGTCGGCACTAACGTGATGTACTGCGATAACGTAGACACTGACGGCAATGTGCTCTCTACGCCTACCACCCCGGCGACCATGGGCGCCGGCGGTAAGACAGGAAACGGCGACAGCGCAACTTCGGACGGCTGGGCACTGCTTACCCCCACCATGGTAAACAAGGCAGTTACCAAGCTCAAGAAAGACCGCGTGCCCCGCATTAACGGCAAGTATTACGCTGTTATCCACCCCTCTGTTGCATATGATCTGCGCCAGTCCAAGGAATGGATAGAGGTACACAAGTACGCTGCTACCGGCGAGATATTCAACGGTGAAATAGGCGAACTGCACGGCTGCCGCTTCATCGAAGATACCTTCGCTCCCATTCTCGGCGGCAGCTACACCTACTCCGGCTCTACCACCTACAAGAATAAGTCCAATGGCGTTACCTATGCTACTTACTTCTTCGGTAAGGACGGCTTCGGCATCGTTGACCCCGAGGGCGGCGGCCTTGAAATGATCATCCACGACAAGGACGAGATAGGCGGTCCTCTTAACCAGTTCAGCACCATCGGTTATAAGTTCGAAACCAACGGCGCTACCATCCTTTACCCGGAGCGCGTGCTCCGCGTTATGTCCGTCAGCTCGTATTCCGCGACTGACGAAGAAAACAAGTAATCCGGCAATGGGAGGGCTAACACCCTCCCTCCCGTGAAAGGAGAAAACATGGCAAACACTAAGAAGACGGAAGCAGAGGAAAAGGTTGAGGTGTTCATACCTCGCGGCGACAGAAACAGCGATCCGAACAAGTATGTTTCCGTTAATGGCAAAAACTATCTGCTTCCCAAGGGCAAAACATCCCTTGTGCCCAAATGCGTAGCCGACGAGATCGAGAGGGCAAACTACGCACAGCGCATGCTTGACGAGAGCATCGACGCGCTGAAATTCAATAACGCATAACGGCGGTCACGCCATTATTACAAAAACAGCACAGCCGCCTGCAATGGCGGCTGTTTTAATAGGAGAATTACGACATGACAATTGCCGAAGCAATAGATTTAACCGATAAGCTTACCCCCAACGCATACGAAGAAACCGACAAAGTGCGCTGGCTGCTTGAAATGGACAGGCTTATATACAACGACCTTGTAGCGACGCATGAGGGCGCGGATAACGTTGACAGGCCTGAATATACGGCAGCTGATATAGCCGCGACGCTGCTTGTGCCTGAGCCTTATGCGGAGGATATATACGTTAACTTCCTGCAAGCCAAGATAGCGCAGCAGAACGGCGAGGATGCAAAGTACAACAAGGCCGTGCTGTTTTACAACGACGGCTATACGCGCTTTGCAAAGGCGTACAACGCGGCGCATATGCCGCTGCCGGTAAACGCGCATTTTAAGTTTTAGGAGGAGTTAAATGCCTACCTACGTTACCATACCCGAAAGCAGCGCGGTTGAAACCGTGACGGATGTTTTCGGGGGCTACAACCACAATTTAAAGATAGAAGACGGTGAATTTTACGACATGAAAAATCTCACGTCGGACTATTACCCGCTCATGGGCAACAGAGATACGCGCAGTATCATTGCCGCAGGCGAATTTACGTCGATATACGGCATGATAGCCGATGCTGATGCAAATCTTTACGTCGTGGGCAAGACAAGCGCAAGCGAGGAAAACGCAGCGCTGTACAAGATATACCGCGGTACGGGCACTTATGCTGATATCAAGAAAATAGTGCTCACTGTGGACGGAACGGCTGACAGCACGGCCATTATAAGCGCCGGGAGCAAGCAGATGATGTTCTTTTCAAACAAGATCGTCATTTACCCCGATAAGCTCAGTATAAAGGGCGAGAGCGGCACGGTCACGGACGAGACGGAAAACCATGAATACGAGCGGCTTTACAAAGAAATAAGCGTCACGGCGACGTCAGACGTGCCGATAAAATTCACTCCCTGCGACGAGGACGGCGAGGCCGTCACTTTCACAAAGGCCGATACAGCGCCGGAAGACCCGAAAACGGGCGATCTGTGGCTTGATTCATCGAGCACGGAAACGGGGCTTGTGTGGAAAAAATACATTGCCGGTTCGTGGGCAAAAACAAGCGATATCAAATCCCGCATCGTTCTGCCTATGGGCACGATGACCGAAAAAGAGATAGAACGCAAGATAAGCATCGACTCCGGCGACACGATAGAGATATCTTTCACGGGCGCAACGTTTTCCGAGGGGGATAATTCCGCAAAATTTGAGGGTACTCACACGCCTAACAAGCGAGTTATCCACAAAACAGATGAAACCACTTCCGAAAGCGGCGTGAAATCGTATGCTGTCGAGCTTATCTATGTTTTTACCGACATAATTACGGGCGATTTTACACAGACGGCGGGAAGCGTGAAGCTTTACCGCGACGCGCCCGATATGGACTTTGTCGTTCAGGCGCAAAACCGCATTTGGGGATGCCGGTACAGCTATGACGCGGCTGAATCGGCGGCGAAAACCAATGTTAACGAGATATACGCCTGCAAGCTGGGCGACGAAACACGATGGTCAACATACAAGGGCATAAGCACGGATGCATACCGCGCTTCAATAGGCACTCAGGGCGCGTTCACGGGCGTTGCGAACATCGGCGGCAACCTGATTTTTTTTAAGGAAAACTGCTATCACAAGGTTTATGTCTCATCATCCGGGGCACATCAGATAGTTGACAAGGTCGTGCAGGGCGTTCAGACAGGGTGCAGCGGCTCTGTAGCAGTAATAAACGATGTGTGCTACTACAAGGCGCGAGGCGGCGTGATGGCCTTTGACGGCACTCAGGCGTATGACATAGGCGCACCGCTGGGCGATGTGTATTACGTCGCGGCAGAGGGCGGCAGTGCAAACGACAAGTATTATTTATCGCTCAAGGACACCGCAGGAGCGTGGTCACTGTTCGTTTACGACACAAAGCGCGGCCTGTGGCATAAGGAGGACGAAAAACATGCACTTGCGTTCTTCTCGATAAACAACGAAACATTTTTTGTCACGGAGGGCACAGACGGCTGCTCGATAAACCTTGTTTCAAGCTACACGAAAACCGGGAATGCAGAGCCGGGAATCGAATGGGAAGCGATAACGGGCTTACAGGGCTATAACTATACCGGGCAAAAGTATATAAGCCGCTTTAATCTGCGCATGGTGCTCCCCAAGGGCTCGGAGATGCACATTTACATCGAGTACGACAGTTCGGGCGTGTGGGAGCATCAGGGGCGGATAAAAGGCAAGGGCACAACAACATTCATGGTGCCGGTCAGGCCGAAACGCTGCGATCATTTCAGAATAAAGCTTGCAGGACACGGCGAGGTCAGAGTGTACAGCTTCAGCAAGCTTTTTGAGGGAGGTACGGATATCAAATGATAATTATACCTCAGCCGCCGAGAATATCAGGAACGGCAGACGAAAAGGCGACACAACTATACCGCTACAGCGCACAGTTGGCGGAAACGCTTTCAGTTTGGCTCAACGCGGGGAACGCGCAGGACGTTGCGGAAACCGGCACGACAACGGACAGCAGCGTGGTTATTGCGTCGGTATCATCCGACAGCAGCATAGCATACGGCACGTTCTCAATGACATACAGCACCGAGGACGAAACGAGCGTGAGCGTAAGCTTCGGCAGCAAAGTGAAGTTTGCGGATAAACCCGTTGTCATATGCTCACAGCCGTTTTCGGACAGGAACGTAACTATAAAATCAGACAACGTAAGCAAAACGGGCTTTACGGCTTCATTACCCAAAGCCGACAGCGCCGGAAGCATCACGGTAATGTACATGGCTGTGGGTAAAGCACAAGATTAACACACGGAGGTTTTTTGAATGCCAATATACAACGGTGTTTACTACGAAAAAGATCGAGATTATCAGTCAGACATAAACAATGCAGTAGCAAAAGGTGACTACAAGGCGGCTGGTGAGGCTGAAATCAGGCGAAATGCGAAGATCGCCAACGAAGGCATTAAGGACTACGCCCCGACTTACAATTACGCGGGCAACGCAAACAAGTCCTACGGCGGCAGAAACTACAACAATGCAACAGACTACGGCCTTTTGGCCGATTCCCTTGCTGCTGCCGGCGACTTGGCGGGCGCAAAAAATGCCGAAAAGGACGCTAACGCTAAGATTCTTGGTGAGGGAATGAGCTATGAGCTGCGCAACAAATACGGTGCGCTCGACTACGAACAGGATTCAAAATGGTCGGACAAGCTTGACGAGATATTGGGCGCATACGAAGATGCCATAAACTCTCCCGGTGTTTCAATGCCGAGTTATTCTGCACCAAGCTACAACGCAAAATATGACGCGCAGATAGACGAGCTTTTGAACAAGCTTTTAAACCGAGACCCGTTTGAATATAACGAGGAGCTTGACCCCTTGTATCAGCAGTATAAGGACATGTACACAAAGCAGGGACAGCTTGCCATGGAGGACACGATGGGTCAGGCAACGGCGCTCACGGGCGGCTACAGCTCGACGTATTCTCAGGCGGTCGGCCAGCAGATGTACAACGCGTATCTCAACAAGGTGCAGGAGATGCTGCCGGAGTTCTACGACAGGGCATACGGCCAGTATCAGGACGAAGGCACTAACCTCAAGAACCTCTACAGCATGTACATTGACCGAGATCAGGTCGATTTCCAGCGCTATCAGCAGGAGGTCGCAAATGCACAGGCAGAGTATGAAGCGGCGGCAGCGGCTGCGAGCATGGCATACAATCAGCAGCAGGACAAGATCGGCAATCTCGGCAATCTGTACGATCTCATCTCCGGCGCGGAGTCGAGCGACTATCAGAGATATCAGGACAAGCTTAATCGCGATTGGCAGATGAACGAGACAAATTATGACCGCAATCAGGCAAAGGATGAGACCGACTATAACCGACAGCAAGACGCGATGAAGAATGCTCGGAGCGAGGTTGATGCCATCCTGCAATTGGGCGGCACGCCGTCGGCTGACCTTGTCAGCAAGTCGGGGTACAGTGCCGAGTATATCAACTCCGTGCGCAACTATTATGCACAGCAGGCGGCGGCACAGTCGGCGAGAAGCAGCGGAGGTGGAAGTTCGAGCAGTGGTAGCAGAAGCAATAGTAAAAAATATTATTCTACGGGCTCAACTGTTGTAAACAAATCAACAGGGCAGGTTACAAGCCAACCTGACAAAGAAACGGCAGAGCTGCTTGCGGCTTTATATAATGGTGAAATAACCCCGACACAATATAAAGAATATCTTGATGCTAAGAATTACGCAGCGGGAACACTAAAAGCAAAGTGAGGGTACTATGGCTTTTAATAAAAATAAATGGGAAAAGAAATACGCCGATGCTCTTGCTTCCGTTAGGAAAACAGAAGAGGCAAGCTCGTACAGCACATCGGGTAAAGGAACAGCAGCTAAGAGTGAATCTTCTTTTAACAAAGAAAATTGGGAAAGAAAATACGCTGACAGCCTCGCAGCTATAAGAGGAACTAAAACAAGTAGCTCCACAGCAAACGCAGGTGTAAACGGTGCATTGCCAAATAACGTGCTGGCGAGCAATAATCCTGCATACCTGTATGCAAAAACATATGGCAACGGTAAGACAGGTGCTGCGGCAAATAAGCCGGTAAAGGGCACGGCGACTCCTCGCAGCCGCTTTGAGCCTGCCGACACGGAAAGACCGAGAGGCAGAGCATCGGCGCAAAGGGCTTTTACGTCCACGCCCACGGGCAATTTCAAGGGCGAGGCGGTTGTGAAAAGCGCACTTTCTTCATCTGCGGCAGCTTACAAAAAGCTGGTTGCGGATGCTACATCTTCATCCGGTAATCTTTCCATGGGTGAGAGCGCACGGACGGCGATAGACGAGGTCAAGACTGCAAAAAAAGAGGGCAGACAGGCCAAGTTAGGACAAGCACAGCGCAAGGCAGAGCAGAAAAAGGCGGAGAGCTTCAATGATGGCTGGATGGGGGATTTCAAGCAAAAGCTGCTGGCAGGTGCCGAGGAAAGCTCGGAACGTGCATATGAGTACGAGCAGGAGGCCAAAGAGGGCTTGGGCAAATTCGGACAGGGCGTTGTTGACTTCGGCATTGCGGGCGCACAGTTTGCAGGTGACGCGCTTCTTAACGCTGTTGCACCCGGCTCAGGTCTTGCGGCAATGGCGGGGCGAGCATACGGCTCTGCTTCGCTGGAAGCACAGCAGCGCGGCCTGAGCGAGGGTGAGCAGCAGATATCCGGCATAAAGAGCGCGGCTATCGAGATGCTTACAGAGAAGCTTTTCGGCTCGGTCTCTAAAGTCGCATACGGCAAGGGAATCATAAAAAATGAAAACCTTGTCAACAATCTTGTAAACCGCCTTGCAAAGACGGACAAAGGCCGCACGGCATTAAAGGTTTTAGTCGGCGCGAATGAAGAGGGCATGGAGGAAGTCCTTTCGGATATTCTGAATCCCGTGGCCGACCGCATACTGAAGCTTGACGATGGGAAAGGCGACTGGTCAGACCTTACCGACGATTTCAATACTCAGCAGATGCTTGAGGACTATATCATAGGCGGGGCGCTCGGTCTTGTGGGCGCGGGCACGAACGTTGTCAGCGGTCAGTACAGAGCCGAGAACGCACAGCAAAGAGCGTATGAGGAATATCAACGCCAGCTCGTCAATGCCGGTCTTGCCACTGAGCAGGGCAGCGACGCGCAGCTGACGGCAGAAAAATATAAAAACATCCTCGATCAGAGCACACAGCGCGGCAAGCGCAACCTCAGCGACAAGGAAACCGAAAATCTTGAGTCTCTGATACGCGGCACATATGCACAGGAGGACGCAAGCGACGTAAGCTCACGCCTTGCGCAGCTGGGCACGGATGCCGACGAGCAGACCGTAAACGCTATAGTCAAGGCTGTAAACGGCGAAACGCTCAATAGAGCGGAGCAGAAAGCCTTTGATGCAAACCCCTATTCACAGCGCGTCGTTAACGAAATGCTCGACACAGAGGGCGTGACAAGCAACGAGTGGTATGCAGACAGAGCGAGTGCACAGAGTTTCACGCCGGAGAGCAGCAACGGTATCAGTGTGGAGCGGGCGCAGAATGTCCTTAACACCAGCACGACGAGCAATCCCGTGTTTGTAAACAGCATGGCGCGGCAGTACGACGTTGCGCCGGAAGTGGTCGAGCGCACATACAATCTCAATCCGACTGCGCCGCAGGCGTTTGAGACAGCATTCAATGCGGTTTATCAGATGGGGCAGCAGGGCACGGACAAGGCCGCACTCAGCAAAGTGCCCGTGCTCAACACGGCACAGGCGAACATTGCGTATCAGATGGGCGCAGACAGCGTGAACACAGCAAGCGTGAGCACCGATACGGCAGCACCTACGCAGACGGCAGCGCCGGTCGATATCAACAACACACAGGAGGTAAACGAAAATGGAGTACGTATACACAACGTCGCGGAGCGGATTGACGGTCAGAATACCGAAGGACAGATACGCGGAGTGGAAGCAGTCGCAGGAGAAAATGTCGGAGGAAGAAGTCAGCAAGAACAAGGCGGCACTGGCGAGATTCAAATCAAAGCTGGCGAAAAAGTAAGCTACAAGGGCAAGCAGCAGAAGGGCGTTTATTATGCCGCAGAGGACACCGAGGACATGAAAAAAGGCCGTGAGCTCGCGGAGAGCTACGGCTATAAGGTCAGGTATTTTATCGGCGGCGATATCCGCTATGCAGGCGGCGAGTTCAGAGGCGTTGTTGACACCGCAAACAAGACCGTCATGGTGAGAGCAGACCACCCCGACTACACCGCAGAGCAGATAATGCGCCACGAGATGGGGCATGCCGCGTTTGAAAACGGCGATCTGAGCATAGACGAGGCACGGGAAATGCTGCTTGACGATTTCACGGCGGACGAATTAAACGAGCTTATCGAGATATACAGCAACGCATACGGCGGCATTCTCAGCGCCGAGGAGGCTTTTGAGGAAATTTGCTGTGACGCGCTTGGCAGAATGAATGTCTTTGAGGGCACAGACCTCAACAGCGAAAGCTACGGGAAAGCACAGGACACCGTGCGCAAATACGCCGCCGAGAGAACCGGCAGCAAGGGCAGAGCTCCGCCGAAAAATGGCGGGGTGAAGTATAGCAAAGAAGCATCTGGCAGCATTAAGCAACAGTTGCGCAAATCCGAGAATGAGCTCAACAAAATGGAGCCTGTTGCGATTGTTAATACCCCTGATTTGAGCAAAATGAATATCAAGCAGCAGCGGCAGTGGGCTGAAAGCTTTCTAAAAAATACTGGTTATGCTGTAAGCCGTAAAGACTTTGGCAAGATTGAGTTTACTCCGAGGCATATAAACGAAGGGCTTAATTATATTAAGTCTCCAAGCGAAATATCTGCTTTTGCGGCTCTGCCTCGCGTGTTAAAGCGCGGCATAGAAATTGATGCGCACGAGCAGCATAAAGGGCGCAAAAGAGACTCTATCACGATTGCTGCGCCAATAGTAGTGAATGGAACGCGCGGTAATATGGCAGTTGTAGTTACCATAACAGCTAAAAATCATTATCATGCGCATCGTGTGTTGCTGCCCAATGGCGGTGAGTTTGTTTTCGGTATAGAAAAAGCAGACTCTAAACCGGCAGAGGCAGCGCCGAACGCTGAAAGCTCGCCAATAGAGTCTACTTCTGAAAACAGTATACGCAGTTCTTCCGAAAATGTCAACGAGAAATTTTCTCGAGAAGTAAAAAGCGCTGAGGAAGACAAAGTCAACAGCGCAATGACGATGGACGAGGCAAAGCGAATGCTCGAGAGCGCGTTCAGAATTTTCAAGGTAAATCAATTTAGTGAATATCGAAACGCGGACGAGTGGCTGCGTGATGTGGGCTCGGAAGACGTTGAATTAAACATTGAAAGCGAGTATTCGTTATATCAAAAGTACATAGGCAGTAACGAGGATATTCTTAACGAAGAATACAGCCTATCGGATGTTCTTGACGCTTATCTTGAGGGAACGCTTATCGGTAAGGAAAATCCGAAAGCAAAGCGCATGGACACATCAAAAAACTACGGTTTGCGCGACGATCGCTTTTATGCACCGCAAAAGATTGAAAATGCGAAGGAGTTTCTTACGCTTGCAAATCAGAAACTTACTGCCGCTAATCGAAATACTGTCAACAACGCGAGAGCAAAGGTGCTGCTGTTTGCACATAACAAGGGCGCGGCCGAGTTGTTAGGAATGTCACAGGCAGAGCTTAACAAAAAACTGCGCAGTTGGTCGGCTTACTCGGCACAGGCAAAACGCATCTCAGAAGCAGCCAACAGGGGTGTTGCGGAGGAAAATCGCTGGACAGGCATTGAAAACTGTGCTTACATTAGCAAAACCGTTGTCGCTGACGGGGAAATAGAGCGCCTTGTCGGAGAAATAAAGGGCAAGCCAAACGGTTACGAAAAACGATATATAGCTCGTGTTATGCTTGCGGCAGATACCCACATAAGCTACAAAGGGCTGAAATTCGTATTCGAAAGCAAGCGAGATGTTAATGCTCGTCTTGGGAACCCCAATGGCAGGACAAACGGCTTTTACTCCCCCGGTAATGCCGAAGTGCCGGACATGATAGTTTGCTCATACGATAAGCCGGAGACAGTCGCGCATGAGATGGGGCACTATATTGACACTCGATGGGGCAGAGACCTTGTCGGTGCCGATAGAGGGTCACTATTCCTTACACAAGGCGTAAATAAAGATATGATACGCGCACGCCACGGCGAGGATGGCATTCAGTTTGAAAATAACTTCAACATTTTCATGAACAGCCTCACTGACGTAAACACCGCAGTATCTTCCTACACAAATGATCGAGCCGAAGTTTTTGCGCGTTTCTTTGCAAAGTTTGTAGAGTGGACAGACAATATTGCAACCGGCTCCAAAACCTATTCATACGAAAGCAACATGTATGGCGACAAGTTTACGCAATCACAGTACGTTGAGTTTATCAAACTCTTGCAGGAGAAAGCCATGCTCGATGCGAAGTATGAAGCCTCGCAGGGCAAAGAGAAATTTTCCCGCGAGCCGGAGAGGCTTAACGAGCTGAGACGGCAGAATGAAGAACTAAAGCAGCGCGTCGAGTATTGGAAAAATCAAACCAGACCGACTACCACAAAAACAGTGCGTAAGAGCGACGTTCAGAAGCTTGCGCGAGAGGTCATAGACATGAGCGATACAGACCTCAAACCGGGGGATATTACGGAAAGCTTAAACAAGCTGGGAGAGTATATCCTCAACGAGCCTGAACTGCGTTACACCGATGTTGCGGAGATGGCAAACAGCATTGCATCGGAAGTTATAGAAAATGCTACGGCAATAGTCAACGAGGATGACGTAGAAATTCATAACGATCTCAAGGACTATCTCAAACGAGTTAAATTCCGCGACGATGGGTCAACGGAATTTGCGAGCGTTCGCAGGAACTATAAGCGCCGCATAATGTTTGACAAGAACGGACTCGGAGTTGATATGGCCTATGCAGAGCTTCACAATATGTTCGGTGGAGGATATTTCCCCGAAGATATCATTAACCCCGGAGATATGCTCAAACGCATTGCGGAAGTGCTGGACGGTACAGCACCGAAATACGGCAATCCCAACAGCTACTACAGAAAAGAAGCGACTGAATTTTTGCGCAACTACATAATTGACAGCATGCTCGGTGACCAAGTGCGTCAAACTGCTCCAACTTATGCAGATAAAGCCAATGCAAAGCTCGCAGAAACTAAAGCAGATTATAATCAGCGGCTCAGAAAGCAAAGGGAAGAATTTAACGCAAAAACCACAAGCATTAAGGAACAGAACAAGCAGCACGTGAAAGAAGCCATTTCAAAAGAGCGCCAGCGAGGAGAACGCCGTTTACAGAAGTTCCGTGACAGCGTGAAAGAGAGGGACACAAAGCGCAAAGAAATTGCCGAAAAGAGCCGTTATAAGAAGCAGATCGAGAAAAATGTCAAAACTTTATCCGACTGGCTTTTGAAGCCCGATCACAAAAACGCACTTAAACACATTCCCGGCGAACTGCAAAGCACGGTAAGAGATTTTATAGCGTCGATCAATTTCACAAGTGCCCGACAGCTGGGCGGGGGAGCGGCTACGCAGAAAGATATGAAATACCTCAGTAATCTTGAGCGGCTGCACAGGTATATCACCGACGGCAATGTGGGCGAGGACAGATACAGCGGCTATCTCGACTTACCCCCGAACTTTGACGTTGAACTCGGTAATTTCATACACGAGGTAAATGCACTTGCGAGGAAAAACTCAGGCTACACCATAAATGACATGACGGTGGAACAGCTAAAGGAGCTTTCGGATATCGTGAAGACTATGAAAAAAACGATAACCGACATGAACCGCATGTATCAGAATAAAACGTTTCAGCATGCATATGATGCTGGTGCCGCAGATGTGGAAACACTCAAAGGCTACGTTAAAACTAAAGCGTTCACCAGCAATCTTGCCGCAAACAGGCTTGACCAGTCTGTTATGTGGGAACAGTCGCGCCCGGCGCATGTGTTTAAGCGCTTTGGTGAAGGCGGTGAAAGTATTTATCACGAGTTTGCCGACGGTCAGGGCACGATGGCATTTCTCACAAAAGAACTCATTGACTTTTCGGCAAAAACCTATAAGAGCAAGGAAGTCAAGGTATGGGCGAAGGAAACTCATACATTCAAATTCGGCAGCGACGAGGTAACGCTTACGACGGCGCAGCTTATGAGCCTTTATGAGCTTAATAAACGAGCCCAGGCAAAACAGCACATAGATAGCGGCGGTTTCAGAGTGGCGAATTTCAAAAACGGCCATTTTAATCTGAAAGCAGATAAAAGCAGCCACAAATTCACCGATGCAGAGTTAGGCGAAATGTTCTCCAAGCTTACAGACAGACAAAAGGAGGTCGCCGATAAGCTACAGCGCTTCATGGTCGAAAAGGGCGGCGCATGGGGCAACTATGTCTCGGTAAAGCGTTTCGACGTTGAGATGTTTAAAGACGAGAACTATTTTCCTATAAAAGTGGACAACGGGCAGCTCGACGCGAAAGAGACTGAAAGCGTAGACAATGCAAGCCTTTATCAGCTGCTTAATATGGGCTTTGCAAAGGATGTCAGCGCAAAGGCAAATCAGGCTATAGTCGTTTATGATATCTTCGATGTTTTTGCAAATCACATGGCCGAAATGGCACAGTATCGCAGTTTTGCATTGCCGGTTCTCGATGCTATGAAGTGGTTTAACTACAAGGAACGCAATGAGAGCGGCGCAGTCACTGCCTCGCTCCGCGAAGAAATGCGACGTGCGTTCGGTTCGGACGTGAACGGCAAAGGCTTTGCGGAGAAGTTTATCACAGGAGTTATAAAGGCATACAACGGCGCAGAAGGACGCGGAGACAACAGCATTAATTCAAAAATGCTTAACAGGGTGAACAGGGCGGCAGTCGCCTACAATACCCGCGTAATGATACAGCAGCCCTCGGCAATTGTCAGAGCGGCAATGTTTTTGGATGCTAAAGACCTCGCGGCAAGCCTGAAAAACTATGTCGGTATCACAGCAAAGGCCAACATCGAAGAAATGCACAAGTATTCCGGTCTTGCTGTGTGGAAAGACTTGGGTTTTTATGATGTCAATGTCAGTCGCGGTGTTCAGGAGCTTATAAAGCACAGTCAGGGCGCTGTGAGCAAAATTAACGAGTTCGGCATGAAAGGCGCAGCACTGGCAGACAAAGTGACGTGGGCAGCACTATGGGATGCTTCAAAGCGGAAAGTCGGCAGAGAAACAGGTTTGAGCAAGAACGACGCGGCTTTTTTCCCGAAAGTCGTAGAATTGTTTGAGAACACCGTTTATAACACGCAGGTTGTTGATACTGTACTAACCAAAAGCGAGCTTTCGAGAAACAAGAACTCAGGCGTGCGGCTTTTCACTTCGTTTATGTCTGAGCCTATGACAACTGCAAGCCTTGTGACAAGTGAAATATTCGATATTCAAATGAAGCAGGCAGCAGGGCAAAAGCTCGGCTTGTCAGATTATAAGCGCCTAAGCAAAACCTGTGTGGTCGTGACATTGGCCGCTTTAGTTAACTCAGCGCTTGCAGCGCTCGCGGATGCATGGAGAGACGATGACGATTACGGCACATTCGGCGAAAAGTGGGAAAGAGCCTATCAAGTTAAGCTTGCCGACGAATTGATGCCGCTGACTTATTTCCCGTTTGTAAGTAACGTATGGGACATAACAAAAATCTTTCTTGATGACGCGGATAAAAAATGGTTTGGCGTTGCGGTCTATGGAAACGGGACAGATATTCCGCTTACCGATATTGTGTCTTCGGCTGAAAAAGCCCTTGAAATCTTTCAGGAAATCGACAAAAAGGGAGACAAAGCGAGATACACGAAGTTCGGCGGTTACTACAAAATAGTTAATATTCTTTCCAAAATCACCGGTGTGCCGTTTTATAATGCTATGCGCGAGGTCGTGACAGTCTACAATGTTCTGGCACCGTCTGAGAACAAATTGCGTTCATACGAGCCAACGCCAGAAAACGCCATACAGTTTGCATGGCGCGACGGTTATCTCACGGACGAGGAAGCGCTTGAGTATTTGCAGGACGAGGAAATCATGGGCGATGAAGTGCTCGACGAAGGCAAAGCATGGTTTGCACTTAACAAATGGAAAACCGGCGACACCTCCGATTATACAAAACTCTACGAAGAACTGGACAAGAGCGGCGATATAAAGGGCGCTGTCAACGAGCTCAGAGAGCACGGCAAAGAGGATGGAAACATCAAAGGCCGAGTTACTGACCATTTCAAGGACGCATACATAAACGGCAGCTCGGCAGAGCGCGAGAAGATACGCAGAGCAATGTACGCGACAGGGCTTTACGATAGCGTTAATGATGTTATCGAAAAGTGTAACGATTGGCTAAAGAAAACTAAATAACATGGCAAGGGTGGGGTGACATACTCCGCCCTTTTTTTATTATGCTAAAGACATAAGCGAAAAAGGAGGCAATGCCTTTGACAACTATAATGATCGGAAAGGCGCTGGCGACGGTCACGGAGAACGAGACGCTCACCAGCGGCATGATAAACGCGAAAATCAAATTCGAGTTTTCCGATGACTGGACATCGAGCATTTCAAAGACCGCGATATTTACGGCTGGCGACGTGACAAAGGTCGTGCTCGACTCGTATTGGGAAAACAACGTTTGCTCCATCCCGCAGGAGTGCCTTGAAAAAAGCGACGAGATACTCATGGTCGGCGTGTACGGCGCGGACAACGCCAACGTCGTAGCGATACCCACGGTGTGGGCGACGGTCGGCAAGATACGCAAGGGCTATGAGGGCTACGAGGACGTATCGACCGGCACACTGCCCATATGGGCGCAGGTGCAGTCTGCCGCGGCGCAGTCGGCCACGGCGGCAAAGAATGCACAGGACGCGGCAGAAACGGCGCAGGGCAAGGCTGAGGACGCGCAGGAGGCAGCGGAAGCGGCACAGGCCGAGGCCGAGACGGCACAGGGCAAAGCGGAAGCGGCGCAGAGCAAGGCCGAGACTGCCCAGGGCAAAGCCGAGAGCGCACAGTCAGCGGCAGAAAGCGCGGCAGCATCGGCGGCGGGTTCGGCAGCGTCGGCGGCAAGCAGCGCATCGGCGGCGGCTTTATCCGAGGACGCGGCGGCAGAATACGAGGCCGGAGCAAAAACGGCGGCGGCATCGGCGGCGGCAAACGGCAAGCTCTCCGAAAGCTGGGCTGTCGGCGGCACGGGAGTGCGCGAGGGCGAGGACACGAACAACGCCAAGTATTGGGCAATGGCGGCGCAGGGTGCGGCGGGAGGCGGCGTTACGAGCTTCAACGGACGCGGCGGCGCTGTTGCACCGCAAAAGGGCGATTATACCGCCGACATGGTCGGAGCGGACGCACAGGGCGCGGCTGAGACCGTTCAGGAAAACTTAGACACCCATGCGGAAAACACCACCATACACATCACCTCCGCCGAGAAAGTGAAATGGAACGGCAAGCAGAACGCCTTGACATTCGACACAGCGCCCACGGAGGGCAGCACAAACCCGGTAACGTCGGGCGGCATAAAGGCTGCACTTGATGATGTTCAAAACAGTCTCGTGCTTGACGATACGCCGACAACAAACAGCTCAAACCTCGTCAAATCCGGCGGCGTAAAATCGGCGCTTGATTTGAAACAGGACAAATCCACAGCTATCACCACATCGAACATTGGAAGCCAAACTGTCAACAAGGCGAAGTACGCGACGGACGGTGTTGCGGTCGGAACGCCTGCACTGCGCAATCAGTATTTTGCAAGCGCGGAGTCAACGCCGACTGTAAACGGGCAGATATGCTGGGTGTACGGCTAAGGAGGCGCGGATATGGCATTACCAAGCGGATATACAAGGCTTGATTATATCGAGGCTACGGGTACGCAGTACATCAACACAGGATTTATACCAAACGGAAACAGCCGCATTGTAATGGACTGTGAGCCGACAAGCGTTAACAATACGTTCGGCTTTTTCTGCGCAAGAACTGCGACGAGCGCAACGGATACCACATCAAATACGCTGTTTCTCATTAGCGGTAATTACAGAAAAGATTTTTACGGCACAAGCAAAACCACAAGCGGAGCGTACGGAGCTGGCAAGCGCATAACTATTGACAGCAACAAAAACAATGTGACCATAGGTACAGATTATTCATTGTCGCTTACCGCATCTACGAACACTTCCCCGATGGCGCTGCTTCTTATGGCAACGGCTGTGCCCGGAAGTACTGCCGGAACGTTAACGAATATCGCCAACTTCGCAAAGATGAAGCTTTACAGCGCGAAGGTATACGACAACGGAACACTCGTGCGCGACTTCATCCCCTGCAAGAACGCAAGCGGCGCTATCGGCCTGTGGGATAACGTAAATTCCGTGTTCTATGCCAACGCGGGAACCGGCACATTCAGCACCGGCAAAAAGCACAAGGTGCTGATAAACGACACGGGATATGAGATAAAAAGCGGCCGCGTGCTGATAGCCGGTACTGACTACGACATAAAAAAAGGCCGGGCGCTTATAGGTGGCACGGGGTATGATATAAGTTTTACAACGCCTTTAGCCGAACTTGCTGAGGGAAGCATTGTCAAGATAAATGAGAATGGCTCTCCCATTGAATTTTATGTTGCAAAGCACAATTACGAGAGTGGTTTAAATGGTACTGGAAGGACGCTTGTTGTTAGAAAAGCCAGCGCAACAAGTATGGTTTTTGACGAAAATTACTTTCAATTCATATACTCAAGCTATGAGGACCGCAGCCTTGCCTATCAGTGGTTAAATAATACTTATTTATCACGTTTTGATACCGCAACAAAAGCGCTGATCGGTACAACAAAATTTAAGTATATAACAGGCATTGGCAAATCATCAGGTGTAGATGACACTGTTATACAGGGTCAGTGCGCCATATTTCTGCTTGCAATATCCGAAGTGGGCGGGACGTCCAATGAATACGCCGATGACGAAGGTGAATTACTGCCCATAGCAAGCACACTAAAGCAGCAGATGAGTGGTGGTTGGACAAGATCAGCCACAGGCTATGGCGGTTCTTTAATTGGCTACCGGATTGGTAGCACGGGCATGTCTTACGCTGGCACAATTTCTTCGTCTATCTATCCATGCTTTACAATACCGTCTGAGACTTTGGTCGATAGTGATTTCAACATAATAGTACCTGCATGAAAGGAGACACAATGACCTACATCAAAGTAAACAACACACTATACCACGCGACGATAGACGGCAGAATAGCCGACTACGAATGGGACAGGCGCGACACGAAG